>Ga0179593_1441879_pt1 | contig 19669 bp, 34 predicted proteins | sample CZODoug2_1_08_16_FD_185931 | JGI IMG/M metagenome (GOLD analysis project Ga0179593, IMG submission 185931) | Vadose zone soil fungal communities from Angelo Coast Range Reserve, California, USA - CZODoug2_1_08_16fungal (PacBio error correction) | ecosystem: Environmental > Terrestrial > Soil >...
CTGATACGGGCACAAAAAGGGAACGCTAAGGGCAAATTGAGGAAGCCTCTCATCCCTACTAAGCAAAAAAAATTGGGAAAGAAATCACCGGGAAAAGGAAGCTCGATTGGGGGGAAAAAACAACAATCTCAAACGGAGAAAAGAGGGACTGGATCTGGAGGAGAGGGGTTAACGATCAAAAAGAAACTGTCTACAAGCTGCCTGGTTGGGAGGGTCTTCTCAGGGGACAAAGCGAAAAAAAACTGGTGTTTGAGTCACTAAGAAAAATGGGATTTAAAACGCGGGGGAGGGAACTCACGGGGCAAGCGCTGACTGGCCTACTGGAGGAAGGGAAACAGCTAAACTTGAACAGAGAAAGAAAAAAAGGTGGCGGGGGGGGGGAAAGCTGATGAAACTTGAGACCTCAAGAAACCGAAAAACCCTTAAAAAGAGGGGAGACGAAAAACGTAATGTGAAGATCTAGACGCCGGGAAGACAAAATAATCCTGAAAAGTCGTCACTGGTGGTCAGTCCCGCAAAACAAAACGCCCTCCAAAAGGGGGTGGGTGGAAAGAAACCATAGTGAAGGAAACCACCTGGAAACGACGCAACCCGGGATTAGCAGAAAGGGGTCAGAAAGCAACGCTTCGCCATCATTTATAAAAGCGGGGCCGTTCTGATACTTTCGAAGAGAAGGTAAAAAGGGGAAAAGCCAGGGATGCCTTGGGAAAAAGAGGTGCTAAAACTTGATCAGACGCAGCAAAACAGGACCCAGAGGCCCCTAGGCTGTTACAAAAATGGGCAGAAAAAAGCTAAAAAGAGAGGCAAAAAAAAGAAGGGGGGAACCAAACGGGGTAAGGGGAGTCCAACATTTTAACATTGGGTGCTGAGGAAAACTAAAAGCAAAAACTAGAGTTACTGGAGGGGAACTTGGGGAGGAAGGGTGCTGTGGCAAAACGGAGCAAAAACAAAAGGGGGGGGAAAAAGGGAACCAAAAACGCCAAGTTTCAGGAAAAAAGATATGGGGGGTGGGAAAGAAAAAAGGTGGAAAAGAAAAAGGCACGCCTAAGAATCATGAAGCAACAAACTGGGGGAAGGCCCTGTATTGACGGGGGCTGGGTCCGTGGCAAAATGGGTCAAAATCAGAAGATGGAAGGGGGGACGATCAAAAAGGAGGAAAAAAAATATCTCCTAAAACCGCAAAAAAAGAAAGAAGGATCTCGTCCCCATCAAGGAAGTCGAGGGAAAAAATCTAAAGCGGGGGGGGGGTGAAGAAAGACCAGAAAACGAGGGGGGTGGAGCATGTGTTAGAGGGAAGGGGTAGGGTTAGGGAAGAAAGGTGCGGAACAAGACTACACGGTGAAGGTCCAAGGAAAAAGAACTTGTACTCAAGAAAATGTCTTGAGCACTGGAAATGGGGGTTCGAAGTGGGAAATCGATAGAAAACAACACCCAACTTAGGAGAGAAAAAGAAATGAGAAATACCTTTAAAAAAACTGGAAAATATATAAGAGGAAAGGGAAAACCCTTTCGTAAACAAACAGGGGGGGGACAATTTCCCGACGGCCTTGAACGACCCTATCTATGGGAAAGACAAAAAGCAACACGAAATGGGCTTTGTGAAGGGGTATAGTACCACTATTGGGAGTTCTTGGGTCAGGGGGACTAAAGACGGGACCGAAGAAAGAAAAGAGGTGAAAAACCGCGCCCGGTGTTGAAAGCGAGAAAAGAGTGTTAGGGGCTATGATCCACAACAAAACCATTTAAAAGGGAGGGATAAAGGACGGGGGGAAAACGGCCAAAAAAAAAAACCGGGCAATCCGTATGGAGCACAAGTAAACTTCGTTGCCTAGATGATATAGATCTTGTGCAGAAAGACAATCAACAAAAAGAAAAAAACTGAAAAGACGGGGGGGGATAAAAGGGAAAAGTGGGGGGGGGGAACACCTCAAGGGGTGAATGAGGGTACGTCGCTCTAAAAAGACAAGTGAGTACAGTTTTGGAAAACCGCCATGTAAAAGAAGGTTGGGGGAGTGGGCGAAGGGGGGAAAGTAGAAGTGAACAAAGTTGACCGTTATACTTAACCGAAGGTTGGAGACTAGGGTGGAAGAGGTTTGATGGGGTGAGCCGGGGGGCTAAGGGCAAAACGGGGCGCGCGCCTGGGCAAAAGGAAATGTTATGTTAGAAACCAGTATCAAAGGAAAGACGCAACTAACGGTTTTGTTTGGGGACATGGTGTGGAGAAATCAGGTCTGAAATTTTGGGGGGCCGACTTCCAATCGACGACGAAAAAAAATTGAATCTCGAAGCGAGGTTTGGAAGGGGACACACAATTCTGGAGAAAAGGAAGAGGACCAGTTGAGAATGAGTTTTAAAACTGGGATGGGACTCTGTCGGGAAAAGGGAAAAAAAGTGCAGGAAGTTTGGTGTTGTGAAAAAAAAAAGAAACGATCTTCAAGCCAGCAGGCATGAGGGGGTTACAGGTATCCTTCGAGGTCAAAAGAAGAGACGGCGGTGCCAGGTCAAGTTGGGAAAAAAAAACAAGGGGAGAGAATTTCAAGAGCTGGTAGCCACAAGTTAGAATCGCAGGGAAAAAAAAGGGGCCTCGCCGAAACGGGAAAAATCGTGGACAAGGAGGGTGACGACAAAGGGGGGGGGGGGGGGTCGAGGTGTCCCTCGAATAGAAAACCAGGGCCGGCGTAAAAATGGCAAAAGGGGAAAAAAAAGGAAAGAACTCTTTTACAGAGGTGACGCAACCGAAAGGAAGAAGGGTATTGGCAGAGTTTGCGTCACAAAAGAGCACAGGGAGTGAGAAATCCTGTGTGGAAAATTGCGGGAAAGTAGACACTTCCCTCAATCAGGGGGACAATGAAATGTCGCCGTCAAAAGAGGGGACCCCTCGAGGGGTGAAGAGGTTTGTGTCAAAAGCAAAAGGAGAAGTATCGAAAGGGGGGATTTGGACGCAAAACCTTGAAGAATACACAAAAGAGAACGAAAAAAAGACACCCTCCAATATAAAAGAGGCAAGAGAAAAACAGCTCAACCGGAAGGGGAAAAAGGAAAGCCTGGAAAGGTATTGGATTCAAAACGCTTTAAACGAGATTCATGGTTTGGGATTTAGAGAGGGGAAAATTGACAGGGGACAAAGCCTCTTCCAAAATTGGGGATCACAGAGAAGGACAAAACGGGAAGACAAATGAAAGGTGGTTGGGTTTCGCTTTTCAAAAAAAAGGGACCAGGGGGGAATAGGTGAAAAAAAACCACATATAGGGATGGGTGTAAAAAAACCGCAACGGGGTACCCCTGTACGAAGAAGACCCGGGGAAGGGTTTTGGTCAGGAGAAAAGGGGGGAAAAAGCCTCAGCCACAGGGATGGGGGAGGGAATCAAAAAGAAAAAAAACGGAAACACCCCAGCTTTGGTTTTGTTTCAAAAAAAAAGCCGACCAGGGGGAAGGGATTCGGAAAAAAGAAGGGGCAATGGGTTGGCCAAAAGGGAAAAACCGTTGTAAAAAAAAAATAAACAACTTCCCAGTAAAGAAAGATAACGAGGGGAAAGGCGCAGCAAAAGAAGGAACACCACTTCGACCATGGAAGATTGGGGGGGGTAGGGGTTAGGGGAAGAAAGTCAAAAAAAAAAGAAACCCGGACCAAGGATGAAAGGGGGTTGCTGGGGGGCGCAGGAAGGGAAAAAAGAAAAAAAGGCGAACTGAGCACCAGGAAAAAAAAAAAGCGGTGCAAGGGCTACTGTGCAAGAATTAGCATTTGATTGGGGGGGGGGGAGGGAAATTCAAAGAAAGAAAAAAAAAAAAGGAGAACCGTGCTTGTTGGAAACGGGGGGGAACAGAAAAGCTGGGAAACGCCAGGAGTTATTCAACGAAAAGGCAGCTCACAAACAAAAAAACAGGAAAAAAGAAAAAAGACATCAAACGCGGCCGGGGAGAAGACAGCTTTCGACGGATTGACGGGGGGGAAAAATGGAAACCAAAAAAAAAAAAGCGGAAGGGGGGGGACGTGAGGTCAGGGAACGGAACGAAAGTGGGTGGGAAGCAATAAGGGGGAAGTTGGTACCCCGGACGGGGGAAGCGAAACGGGTGAGGGGTGGGGGTAGAAACGAGAGGTGGGGGGGAAAAATGGCGAGAGGGGTGGGAACACTCTACAACGAAGATCAGTGATGTTCAAAAGGAGAAAAAGGGGGGGGGCCGTAAAGGGAAAGAGTCGGCCCCTCTCCCATACAGGGTGGAGGTCAAACCGTAAAAGGGAAAAAAGATTCTCCAAATGTTGTATCTACAACAAAAAAAAGAGGGGAGTGGTAAAAAAAAAAAAAATCATGTGTTGGGGTCCTGGGGGGAAAATCTGGGGGGCCTCAACAGAGGGGGGAGAAAGGGTTTGGTCGGGGTTGGGGATCCTCGGACAAAAAAAAACAAGTAAGGAAGGGAAAATAAAAAGGAAGAGAAGGAAAACCATTGGTTCTAACAAGAGTTGGAGAGGCAAAAAGGGGAAGGGGGGAAGGGAAAAACCAAAAGAAAAAAAAGGGGGGGGATGAAAGAGGGGTGGGGTATAGAAAACAAATGGGAGAAGGAGAAAAAAAGAAAAAAAAGTACCTGGGAAACCTCCAAAGGGGAAGACGGTCATGGGTGGACTGGAAGGAGGGGAACATCAAAAGTAAAAACGGGAAAGAAAAATAGCGACATTTTGACAAAACGGAGAGAATACGAAACCCCAACGACCACCTCTGACCAAACAGCCAGCCTACGCAATTAAATTATGGGAGTGAAAAAGCTGGAGGGGGGGGGGAACAGAAGGAAACAGCCCGAAAAAACACTTGGGTAATGGGGGTAAAGGAAAAAACAAGCAAAGAAGAGAAATGCCGAGGGGGAAAAGAAAAAAAAAGCAGGGGGATGATCATGGGTCAGGGGTTCCGCCAGGAACGGGGTCTCAAGAAAAACGGAGGGAAATTAATCTGGTGAAACAAACAGTCCACAAAAAAGCTAGCAGGTAGAACAGCACAAACAACCCACCCAAAAACCAAAAGAAAATGGGGCCGAAACCTGGGATCACAGGGGAATATCCGAAGCAAAAAGGGGCGCCAAAAAAGGGGGAAAAAAACGCAGTTTGGTTTGACTCCAAAAAATGAAATCAAAGACATCAAAACCAAAAGGGAAAGGGGGAGAGGAACTGTGGCTACATAACAAGAGAAAAGAAAAACAGCTGCCGGGAAGCCCATCCAAGCTTTCAGATGGGGAAAACAACGGGCAAGAGTTGATTAAAAGGGAAGGAAAAGGCGGAACGGGGTGAAAAGTGTCAAAAAGTTGGAAATAAAGGGAGGGGGAATCCACGCCATCGGATGGGAACAGGAACCCTAAATGGACAAGGGGGGGGGGGGACGCGCAATGAAAAAAAAATTGGAGGATGGGAATTATGGACACGGGCGCCTGAAAAAAAAAAATTACTGGGAAGACGGAACGAAAACGGGTCACCACTTTCTGGGAAGAAAAATAACAGATGGATTTGTGGAAAAAGGGAAAGCCGGTAATTTTAAAGAGAAAAACAAAAAACAAGAACAGGGGGGATGGGAGGCTAGCGATTCGACAAAAAACAAGGTTTTTTAAGAGGCAGGCTGAAATGGGCCAAATTGGGGGGGGAAAGCGAGAAACAAACTTAAGTGAAAAGTAGCAAGAGGGAATAAAGATGGACATGCAAAGGTGAAAAAAAATGCAGGCAGTTTGGAGAGGAAAGAGGCGGCAAAGGGGAGAGGGAGGGGTGGTTAGGTGACTAAAGGGGAAAAGAAGCGCAATCACAACAGAAAGACCAAACGGCCCGGCGCATTTTTGGACACAAACTCATTAAAGAGAAAACAAAAAGGCGCCAAAGGAGAGGAATACGTCCCGGGACAGACATAAATCCATCAGAAAAAAAAAAAAGTGTCCATACAAAACATTGACAAAATCGCCCGAGAGGGAAGCAAAGGGGCAAGTCGTACAACTAGTCGTGCACGGAAAGGGACAATAAGGGAAGTTTGAGAACCGATCAAGTGAACTGTTGTCAACGAGGTTGGGGGGTAACACGGTTCTATGCACAAAGAAAAAAAAAGCGAAAAAACAACCAAGGGGCGTCACTAGAATCGGGAACTATGGTGAAAGTCCCGCGGAGAAAGCGCAAAGAAAGGGAAAAAAAAAAACTGGCGAAAAGTGCGGAAAACAACGAGTTATCGAGAAGTAAAAACGTGGTGGAAAATGAAAGGAACTTTCCCATAGGAAGGGGAGCACAAGCCGGCCGGTATCACAGGGAAAAGAGGGGGAAAGCAAAAAAAAAAAAAAAAGATCAGTCTGACCAGGGAGTGAAAAAAACATATCATGACGGTGGTCAAGTTCACTGTTCGCCGACCACTACCTCAAAAGACAACCGGAACCAAAATAGTAACCAACGGGGAAAAACTTCCAGTGGTGAAGCAGCATTAACAGAAAAAAAAATGAAAATCCCCAAAAACAAGGGGGGGGTGTCGGCAGCTGGGGAAAAAAAACAATGCCGCAGGGGCTGGAGGAAAAAATAAAAAAAGGGGAGTCATCGAATGATGGGAAAAAAAAAAAAAAAAAACCCCGTTAAAAAAAAATTGGGAATCATGGTGTTGCATTAGTACAAATGAAAAAAGCAAATCCGCAAAAAAAACCGCGCCACCGGAGCCTAAAGCGAAAAAAGGAGAATCCCCAAAAAAGACGAGACAAACACAGGGTCAAAGGGGGGAAAAAGAAAGGCCACAAAGGGGGACATTGGGAGTGCAAGCCGCGAAATCAAACAATCTAAGGGTGGGAAGCGGGAAATTGGTCAAGAAAGGGTGGCGGTGGTTGGGCATCAGAAAAAAGACAGGTGTCCAAAAAGGGATGAAAAAAAAAAAGGGAGTCCAAAAAAAAAAAGATGAAAGTTTTTGGATGCAAGGGGGGGAGGGGGGGACCCGAGGAAAAAAGGTCAGAGACAGAGCCGGAACGGTCAAAGAGGGTCAAGAAAAAATTAAACAGGGATTTGGACTTGGGGCTTTTCCTGGTGGTGGAAACAGAGGTCGATAAAGAAAAAAAGTGTAAAAGGGGGGGTGGGTAGAGAAAGGAGCCTAATATCCTACCAGAAAGAAACCGAAGAATCAAAAAAGTGGATGAGAGTTACCTTCACAAGAAAAGTTCGGTCTAGGGGGGGCCGGAATAAAAAGAGAACAAGAGTGTGGAACTCGAGAAAACCCGAAATAAGAGGGGGGGAAAAAAAAAAAACGAGTAAGGGTGGGAGAGGGAGATATCGGTGTCAGTGGAAAAAACCAGAAGGGGAACCTTAAATGGCTCCTTTCCCGTTGAAGGCAACAACGAAACGTGGGGCGTGGACCTAGATGGGGGATTAAGGAAGCCAATGAAAGGGGGGTGCGACCTTGCTCGGAAAGTAAAAAAAAAAAAAAGAAAAAGGAAAAAAAGAGACACTTAAACGAAAAAAACTGAAGAGTACGCACCCGACACGTTACAACACGGGGAAGGGGAGGGGCCGGCCCGGGCAAAAAATGTACAAAGGTCAGAAAAAGTGGAGGAACTGAGAGGAAATCAACAAAAAAAAGGAAAAACTAGGCCTTTCTTTAAAAGTACCAAACGAATGGGGCGGGGGGGAATTGAGTTCGGAAGCGACGAAGGGGAGCAAAAAAAAAAAGACCGAGGAATCAAACAGTAAAGGAGCAGGGTTCGGGAGAGAAAGGGTCGGCCATGGTAGACCAAATTGACGCAAGTGGAGGGGGGGGACTCATGGGGGAGGAAACACGGAACAAAGAACGTCAAGCAGGGGGAAAAGTTGGAACGGGTCAAAAAGCAGGAGGGCCAGTTCAAGAAGGGGGGATAGGGAGACAGGGGCCCCAGGAAAGAGGGCAGGAAAAAAACAAAGGAAAAAAAAAAAGATGGTGTCGAATTTGGACGTGGGGGAAAAAATCAAAAAGTGGAAAATGTCCTTGAGGACGGGAAAAATCCTGCAACACCAAATAACGACAAGTTTTAAAAGACGGCTAGAGGGGAGGAAAAAAAAGCCGCCAGGGGCCAGTAACGAAATGAAAATGTTTAAAAGAACGCAGGAACCGACAAACTGGTGTGGGAGGGCGGAAATTTCGCGGGGGGGGGGCGGAGTGTACGCGGAACTGGCCGCGAAGGGGGGAAATAGTACGATGGTAAGGGCCGGGAAAGACCACGGTTTGATGAACGAACCAGTAATAAAAGGGAAAGAGACTGGTGTGTGTGGGTTCAGGAAGGGGCAAAGGAAAAGCGAGGGGGGAAGAACAAGTCCTCCACAAGAAGTCCAAAGGAACAGCACAGAAGCATAGGTAGTTGCAAAAAGAAATGTATCACAAGTGAAAACTCCGTGCTTGGGAACAGTGGACGCTATGTGATGAAAAAGGAGGGGGTCATTAGTGGGATGAGAAAAGGACATCCCTGGGGGGGACAGAATGGGGTTGGGGGGGAAAAGAAGGGGTCGATAGCAAAAAAAAAAGAAACCCTAGAATCACTTCAGGGGTCCCGGGATCCGGCCGGGGGGGAAAGCAATCCTAGAAGAGGAAAAGTGTACCAAAAATTCCCACACGACAAGGGTAGAGGAAGAAGAAGGGAAGGAGGAAAATGTAGAAGGGAAGTGACATCTCCGGCCGCAGAGGGGAGGACAAATCGTGGGAAAGTGTGAGAGTTAAGTCCAAAAAAGGGGTGTAAGTTTCTAATCAGCAGACCAGAAAAAAGGGATCGAAAAAGGGGGGGGGGGGGGGCAGTTAAATAAAGTCCTGGGACGAACGCTGTACATCCTTAAGGGGGGGGAGGAAGGGACGGCAAAAGAGGGGGGCTCGGTGTTGAAAAGAGCGGGGAGGTCCATTTGAGATGTGAAAGGCTGCGTAAAAAAATGCGCGGCCCGGAAGCTTTCGCTGTACGATTGGAGAGAGAGGAGTTCACATGAGTGTTGGGAAAAAGAGCGTGAGATGAATCAGCACAGGACAAAAAAGAGGGTGGACAGCCCGGACAAAATTCAAAACCAACAGAAAGGAACGCATCAACCGACAATCAATAAAGGAAAAAGCAAAAAGCAAAAAAAATCTCAACCAAGCAGGAATGTCACCTGGATGTCCTGGGTAAGGATTTGACACAGGTTGGTGAAAAAATTACAGACATCGGATTCAAATGTGGGGGGGGGAAATGACTAGCCTGGAAAAAATGACAAAGGTGCATGAACTATAAAGGAAAACGGTTCGGTCCGAGGAGGAGAAATACCCGTGCTGGGGGGTGTCAAAGGGCCAACAAAAAAGGAAAGGGGATTTAGAGGAACAAACAAATCATCGGTTGAAAAAGGTGGCTTAACCAAAAAGGGGTGCCCCGTGTAAAACGGCGGGGGGGGAAACTCAGGGGCAACGTAAACTTTGGGGTGGCAGGCGCGTTCTCACCAACTACAAAAAAAAAAAAAGAAGGCTTTCGGAGGCAGGACTGGGGAACCTCAGGTTTTGGTTTGTCACAGCCGCGCAAAAGGAGGGGGGGTAGTCATCAGAAAAAAGAAACCTAGGGGAAAAAGGGGGGGGTTGGTGAAAAAGGGGGAACGTTGGAAACTCGAATGGTGACCTTCTGACAAAAGAGCAAACGCGGGAACCGGAAAGGAACCGGGAAGGAACCAGGCAAAAAAAAGTTTTTTTATAGGGGGGAACAGACAAGTAGCAAAGACAGTCCGAAGTGGTTGGGGATGGAGGGCCAAGGAAGTAAAACAAGGAGAAAAATTGCGGTCCAACGTAGGGACTATGAAGGATACTGGTTCGAAAGGGGAAAGGGGGGGGGGGTTTGTGTTGGCTGAGGGTAAAAAACTACCGTGCACGGTACCTTTTGGCGCAACACGCGAGTATCCCAGGGAAGGGGTAGGTGACTAAATCTTTGAAAAAAAAAAAAACAAAAAACTGACCAAACCGGATCAAAAAAAAACGGAAAGACAAGTGGATCATCCAGGGGATGAAAAAAAAGACTGGGCTGGTGTGGTATCGGGCCGTGCGAGAGGGGGGGTTTCTTAGGGCAAAAGGGCGAGTTTGAAGAACGACCTTGAAGGGTGGGAATGAAAAAAGCTGGTCGCTTGGTTTGATGTGGGTGTTGGAGTCGCGCGAAAAAAAAAGAGTTGGGTGTGGACAAAAAGGGCCGCGGGGTACCAAAGAGGAAGTTCCGCGAAGTGAAGGCGGAAAAGTATTGAAAAAGGAATGTCCGCATAGGGACAGGCGTCTCACAGGAAAAAAAACGTACAGTGTTTCTAACTGGGGTCTTTCTCGGTAAACAATGTGGAAAGATACAAAACGCGGGTGGGGTAAAAAAAACAAGCAAAGTGTTTGGGGGAAGGGGGCCAAGACAGTTTTCCTGAAGAGTTCGCGAAACGAAGGGGGGGGGTACGTATTGGGAAAAAAAATACGTCAAAACAAAAACAAACAGGGGGATATGGGAAAAAAAAAAATAAGAAAACAAGGGAACTCCAAAGAGGGGGGGTATAGCAAAAGGACGTTGTTCAAAAGACACAAAAGATGGTGGGGACAACCGCAGATGTGTTGGTAGATAAAACAGGGAGAAGAAGACTGGCCATCCAAATATAAAAAATGTAACGGATGAGCCAAGTCCTCCATGGGGGCTTGCAGGACCAATATTTTTCGAGGGAAAGCGAAAAAAAGCAACGGAGAGGAAAAAGTCTCAAGAAACAGAAAGAGCAAAATTTACAAAAGACGATCACGAGTCGAACCCCAAACCTCCCACACGGAGACCCTCAAACCACTAGCGCATTACCCTTCATTTAAAGGGAAAACTAAATAGTAATGCCACATAAAAGAACCCCGAAAGCACCTACTCACAACTTGGACATGGTCCAAAGGCACATCCCAATAAACGTCTAATCAGACCCTTCCTCCTGGGGGGAGGGGTAATCAAGTAGGTGGGGTTTACGACGGGCAGGAAAAACGAAAAAATAACTCCAACTGGATGGGCGAAGGGTTGGGTTGAGGGCAAAAACCTTTTCCACAAAACCCCAATAGCAGGGATAAAAAAAACAAAAAAAAGAAAATTAGGGAGAAAACCGTGGGAAAGGTAGAAGAAAACTCACCAAGGGCACAACGCAACAGTTCCACAACGTTTGGGGGTTGGAGCCGCCACGAAAAGAAAACAACGGTGACAGGGCTGGGTCGAAAATGACTGCTCCTAAACGGGGAAAAACTAGGGGGACAAGGTAGAACATCAAAAATTTCTGCTGGGAAACGCAAAAAAAGAGGTTATCAGGAAGACGAAGGAAAGAAAAACGGGTTCCAGGGGGACAAACAAATTGATAGGATGCGTCCGTATAATAAACAAAAGAAGAAAAAGCGCAAATGACAAAAAAACAACAATGCACGGGGGGAGCGGAAATCACGCCAGCAGTGACACGGTAATGAGGAAGAAACGGGCGGACCCGAAAAAGGAGGGGCCCTGCCCGGCTGGGAAACGGAACTTGGTTACCACGTGGGGGGAAAAAGGGAAAAAAAAAGAAACTAATGAGGGGGTAAAAATGTCAAAAAGACGGGAAAGTGTGGGACAGAAAAAAAACAAAAAGCCGGGTTAAGTGGACAGGAGGAGGAAAAAAAGTTTGGTTTGTCTTGAGGAAATTGGCTTTTTTGAAACAGGGAGGAAGACAAACTGCAAACAACCCGAGAAAGCCTGAGCACATATGACAGATAAAAGAGGAGAACTGAGGGGGGACTGTATCACTTTTGATCATTAGGTCGCTGCGCCCTGTAAGACGGGAGGCTTGCAGGATGCCACCTAAAGAGCAAGGAAAGTCTCTCAAGGCACAGCGCTTTGCAAAACACAAGGAAGGGAGCGGCGAAAAGTCCTGAATCTAAAAAGTCGGAAGGGGGAAACAGGAAACTCGCCGACCGAAGACTCCCATTGGGAAAGACACAGACCGGCGTCAAAAAAAAGAAACGGACATGTTGAAAGAAATGAGAAAGGGAAGTGCATCAAGGGGTCTGCACTCTTTGGGTGAAGCGATCAAGACTTCTTCGCCAGAATGGTCAGGGGTTAACGATAAGGACAAAAACCAGGCGACAACTCAACTTTTTCCAAGGGGAACTAATAACATGCCGAGACATGGTTCCGTACCGCAGGGCGAGCGGGGAAACATGAGTGGACTGGGGGGCCAAAACAAAATACTGGGGAAAAAGCGAGCTATAACAAAGTGTTCTTTTGAAGGGTAAATGGCCCATCGGGAAAAGAAGAGGGGAGACTCTGAAGGACACCTGACAAAAAAGGAGGATCTGGAGGTTGATCTCTGCGACCGGACTGGAACACAACAGATCCGGGGGACTGGAAGTACTTGGGGTGGGTGTGTTGGGGGGGGAGAAAACCCAATCACAACCCAAAGAAAACCTGTTTGAAGCAAATATTAGAACCACAGGTCAAGAAGGAAAAAAAGGGGGAACAGCATTTCATGAGCACCTCGGCGTAAAAGGCGATGGGTCAAACAATCCTACTTCTTCAAAACGGAGACAGGGCTGCACAAAAAGCAAAGACCCGGATGCAAAAAAAACCCGTGAGGGCAGGCCCTTGGGGGATCCTTGGTGTAGGAGTCGTGCAAAACCCTCATCTCCGTAGGGGGCCGTCGACAGAAGGCATAAAAGAGAAACCAGCGAAAGAGACTCTCCAACGTACCAAGGAAAAACGGGAGAAAGGGCAAAATGAAGGTCCTTACTGAAAAAAAAAAACAACAGAGAAAGCAAATGAAGGGCGGGAACCTTTTCCGCGTTTGTTGAAAAAAGGTGGTTTCACTGGGAGAGCAACAAGCAAACCAGGGGTTTTACAACGTAGGAACAAACCGAAAACTGGGCCTCCATATATGGGGAGGTTGGGGGGGGATGAGAGTGACACGATGGAAACAAAACTCTATAAGAAAAAAGCGACCGGTGAAAAGATGCTCCCGGGTCCAGAAGGTAAGTCGAATTATGTTGCAGAGAAAAGTTTCGTAGTGGAAAAATCCATAAATTTCGTTATTGTTTGAGAAAGGATCCAGTCGCACCAGGTCTCAGGAAAAAAAAAGAACAACGCAACAGGAACACTGTTTGGTTCTCGTGGGGCATGAAAACACGTCCAAAGTTAAGAGGCCGCAATAAAATAGCACCCATGGGTGAAATCGAGAAACAAAAAGTCAATCCTCTTTTTTGACGGGCGTTTGGGGGTATAGATCTGTAGTTCAGGGCAGACATGCAGAAAGGGGACACGAGTAAAGGTGGGGGACCGGAGGCCCGGAAACGGATTGGGGGGACGCCTATTCAGCTCTGACATTTTTGGGAGAAATGGCCCAGGAAGGAAAAAACAACAAACGGTAGGGAAGAAAGAGATATAACTAAACAAAAAACTGACTCTAAACACGACTAGAGTCAGGAAACGAAGGAAAAGGGCTCCTGAAAAAAGGAAGCAATGGGGGATGTGTGGCAAAGGAACGGTCTGAAAACATAAAAGAGCAAGGTTGGAAAAACCCTGCGGGTGAAAACCCCCACCCCCCACCCAAAAACCGCTTTTAGGGGGTTTGAAGGGTACCACGAAGTGGGCGAATTTCTTACAATGGCCTCACAACGTGGGGATGAAAAAAGGCCACCGTTCTACGCGGGGGTGATAAAAGGAAAGATAAAAGAAAAAAAGATACTAAAAAGACGCCAAACGGATTGATGGACAAACAAGTAGAAAACAGGACAAAAATCAAGGTCAATCGAAGTCTGGGAAAAAAAAGATGCGTGGCACGGCCAAGATGGGCAGAAAAGAAGCGTGAAGACAGAACGGTCGGCATCCCAAAAAACCCTCACAGGAGCTGTGTGGTCGAAGTGGGTGGCCTCCGTGGAACACAGTGGGAGGTGTTGCCGCGGGGCGGAAAAAAAAACCAAATTCCCTAAAGTTGTAAAAGAGTAAAGCAGAACGATTGGAAAAATTGGTTAAAATCTGGCAAACTTAGAACGGTCCACCATGGAAAAAACCAAAAGAAAGGAACTGTGGGGGACGTTCTTTTGAGAGGGGGATGCGGGGGACGGAAAAAAGAAGAAGATTCCTCAAAGGACGCAGGAGGCGGGAACGACTGGGATGGGGGGAACCGGATACAAAAGGGACTGAAGACAGGGGGGTTTGGGGGTCTGGAAGCACACAGGGAGGAAGGAAAAAAAGAACGTCTAAAAAGTAATAAGGTGGGTAAATCGGAGAAAAAAGGGCGGCGAACAAGGGAATGCGCACAAAAACGTCTCTGGGGAGGTGAGCAAGGTGTCAAGGTGAATTAAAAAAAAGGAGGGGGGGGGCCGGGAAGTGTTTGCCAGGTACCAGGAAAAAACAGCAGGATAATGTGTTTTTGGGGGACGGGTGAAGGAAATTGACCCAACAATCAAAAAAAAAAGCCGAGAGCAAAGGGATGGTGAAGATCCGGACTCGGGAAAGCAAAGCCTCAAGAGGGGTGACCCATGGGGGCATTCAAATTCATTTGAAAAGTCCACTCAAAAGGGGTGGAGAAAGAGAGGGAAAGAAACAGGTAAGCACCCGCAAAGTCCCTCATTCAAAAAGAAGCGTTGAGCACAGGGGAAAAACAGGAAATCGTGGGTCGCATGGTAAGAAGGGGCAAAAAACCAAAGGGTTGTTGTTTGTTGACGCCAGGTGGGTAAACCCATCGAAAACCAGGGACCCATGGATGGAAAGGTCTTGAGAAAGGAAAATCTACCTCTAAAAACCAACGCTGCCACAAGGTTAAAGTGGGGAGTGGTTGAGGGAAAGAAATTTGAATCTCAGTTTGGGATTGGGAACAAATGGAGAGGTTTAGCTGGCCAGAACGAAAAAGAAAACAGACGACTTTCGCGTCCAGGGGAAAAAAAGGGGCGGCACCTGCAGACAAGGGGGCGGTTGAAAAACTCTTCCAACTGAGAGACTGGAGAAAAAAGTGTGGCAAAAAAAAGAAGGGACTCACGAAAATAGAAAGCAACAGCAAAGATGGACAAGAGCAACCCGCCAGCTCCACCTTGACCTGCACGACTTTAGAGGGGGCGACGTGCTTTCCTCAAACAACCATGAAGGGCTTTGCATGCGCTGAAACAAAAATGAACACAAATTCAGAATAAGAGTCCAAACAGTTGAGACAAACAGGGGTTTGCGCCAGTATCACCAGGAAATTTCTGGTGGTGCGCGGGAAAAAAATGTCCATTAGTGATAAAACCCATTCATCAGAATGGGTATGTGGGTGCGACAGCAACACGTGTGGAACAAAGCCAAAAAAACCAGAAACCTGGGAAGTACTTTTTTTTGGGGGGGCAGGATAAAGGGAGAAAAACTTCAAGCAGCAACTGAAGTAGTGAGAGCGAAACCTGCTTAAAAACCAAAACCAATTTGGGGGTGGACAAAAAAGCGCTTCTGGGGGGAACAGCCAGAACTGCATAGGCAGAAAAATTGTGGAAAAAAACTTGAACCTGTTTTTGTAAACCAACGCGCTGTCGGAAGAAAGGAGGAAATCAAATGGAAAAAAAAACGGCGCAATCCGACCGGGAATCCGGCGGGGGAAAAGAGCAGATTTTTTTGGGGGGGTAGGTAGTGTTGATAAGGAAGCGCAGAAAAAGCAATCGAACAGTTGAGACACTTGCAGCTTTGAAAGGAAAAAAACAACGGCGACTTTCGGGGGGGCAAAAACACATGCGCCGTTGAAAAAAATATTCCCTTATAAAAGGGGGGTTTACACACTATCAGGGGTGATTGTGTGGAGGCCTGGGTCGACTTCTATCAAGGGCTGGGGAAAAATTGGAACACCGCGAGGATCCTCAAGGAAGGGTATGGAAAAGCTTCAAAAGGAAAAAACCATAAGCAAAAAAAGACCAGAGAGTGACAGTTGGAAACGATTCGAGTGAAAAAAAAAAAAAACCACTTGGGGAAAAACAAACTGAATGGGTCCAAACCACACCATGATTGTGGGTGCCAGGTGGAACAATTTCCATTAGACGGTCCAGCGGGTTTGAGGGGTGGGGGACGGAAACGTGGGGGGGAAAGCAAGAAGGTGGGAAAAAATGGGGAAGCAGGGGAGATGGGGGCTTTGTGTTGTTCTCTAAACAAATCCGATCGAGTTTGGAAAAAACATGGGCGAAACTCCGGTGCCCCGCGAACTGTTTTAAAAAAGCAAAAACTTCAAGGTTAATGGTAAGAGAAAAAAATCGGAAAATATGGGGACGTCAAGCCATGCGGGGGCGGGTAGAAAAACCTCGACGTCCCTTGGACAAGTTTTTTGTTTCATGGAGGGTCGAAATGGCTGTGGAGCGACAAGGAAGAACCATGGGGTGTGATCGACTCCCAAAAACGGTCGTCGGGTAACAACATAACAGTGGGGGTGGGGTGTGGGGGGTGGCCCCCAAAGGGTGTGAACCGCAAATCACGGGTGTGGGAACACCGGAAAGGGGCCTGACGAAACTGGGGGGGGGGGGGGAGGGAGTTGTATCAACTCAGCAGGTTACTCTCCTCAGTAAAAAACACAACCAAAGGGGGGACGAAAAAAGAGAGGGAGAGAAAATTGAGAACCCAGTTCGCGTCAAAAATAGGTTAATAGGCCAAAAACCGATTGAGGGTCCAAACAACACAAAAGGAGGGGGTGGGAAAAAAAAAACGGTGGGTAGATCCCTGGGCGGAAGAAACCCAAAAAAGAAAAAACAATGGTAACAACGGGGTGAGGAAACCGAAAAACATTTCCGGCTTCAAATATTGTTGTAGAAGAAAATCGTGACACCAAAAGGGGGAAACGGAAGCCAAAAACGGCGGACGTTAAAAAACTCGAGAAAGGTGAACTCGAAGAGCGAAAAAAAGAAAAAAAAAAAAAAAAAAAAAAAAAAAACCCAAAACAAGACACCACGCATCCAGCAGAACGAAAGGAATTCGGTGGGGGGACTGTAACACGTTGTAGGGAATTCATCCGGAAAAACAAAAACGACGCACGGAACTCAAAAAAGCAAGTAAAAAAAAAAATCACAAAGCTGAAAATAAGGGGTCGCCAAAAGGCCCGCCGGGTTGAGGTCGGGGGGGTGGGGAAATGATGGAAAGCTTACTCATAACTACCGGGGCTGGATACGAGCGTTTGTCCGCCAACTTTCCAAAAAAAGGACTAACAAGGAGAAACAGAAGAAAGAAAAAAATCAAATGAATAAACACAAGAACCCGTTAAGAAGGAGGGGACAACTACTAGGGACAGGGAAAACCCAGCAAAAAAAAAAAAAAAAAAAAAAAAAAAAAAAAAAAAAAACGACCCAAATCACAAGCCTAAAAACCTAAAAAAGCAAACAACCACACAAACCCACACACATAAAAAAAGACCCACAACCACCAACCAAAACCCAACAAAAATCAAACACCCAGAACAAACACAAACAACAAAATAAACAAAAAACAACAAACAACCACACACAAAACAACCACTACAGAGAGACCTACCGACACACCAACACACACAAACGAGAAGCCATTTTTAAAAAAAAAAAAAAAAAAAAAGTGTGTTGGGGGTTGGAAAAAAACGGTCAACTCTCCAAGACAACCAAGGGAATTGAGAGAAGAAAAACAATAACACTATAAAAAATCAGGCATAAAGCCCGCGCGGGGGGGCGCTGTCGAAGGTGACCCAGATTGGGCGACCTCGAGATGGAAAACGTTCAGGGTGCAACCATTGGCATCGAGGAGTCGGAGAAATCACAGAGCAAAGAGACGGACACGGAAAAAAACCAATGACACGGTGTGGGAAACTACTGAAAAAAGAATCCAAGCAAAAAGAAGTGAGGCAAAAGGGGTCGTCAAAGGAGAATTCAAAAAGTAAAAAACCGTTCTGCAAGAAAGAAGGTGTTTCCACGTGACGGTCCCGAACATGAACAAGATGATTGTTGGTGTAACGAGAAATCCTGTCAAAAAACTTGGGGGAAACCGAACACCAACGGACAAGGTATTTAAATCTGCGGGCCCCCAACTTTTGGGGGAAAAAGGATAAAGGGGCTGAAATTTTCATTTGGAGACCAAACGGACAAGCCCTGATAAAGGGCAACGAAGCAACTATTCCAAAACATATCTGCAAAGGAAAGGGGAGGCTCAAAAACATTGATATTGAGAAGCGCACGCTATAACGGGGGAGGAAGGAAAAAACGGACACTGATCGGCACAATGACGAGAATCTCCTTCTTAGGGGGGGAAAAGAGGAAGACCGAGATTCGCCAGGTCCTAAACGGGCCATGTAAGAAGAGAGCATCCGAACTCACGGGGGAAGTGTGCAAAGACGATTACAAAAACATCAAAGGTGGACAAACGCCATCGGAAAAACTAAGTCTTTGAAGATTGCGTCAAGAAATATGAATACACTAATTAGAACAGCAGGTGTGCAAGGTGCTCCGGTCAGAAAAAAAAAAAGCGAAAAAACCCCTGGGGGAGTCAAGGATAATGGGTTCTACCAATTTTTGAAGGTAAAAAACGGCCGGCGAAACGAGGGATGCAGAAACTAGGGAATTGTTGAAAACAGAACAGACGTGAATAAATAAATAAAAAGGGGAGGGGGAATTGAAAATTGCCCAGAAGCTATTCGAGACAAAAAAAAACACGCACAGTGATAAAGAAAAATGCAGAAAAAAAAAAAATAAGGCGTTTATCCTCAGAGGGGAAACAAGGCATCACCAAATAATCCAGGGAGTGAGTAAAAAAGGTTAGCACAAAAACTCACGACAAAGCCCCTTTGGTTAAAACAACCAAACAATAGTACAAAAGGGGGCAAAAACCGTCGAAAAAAGTTGGGGGAAACAGCATGAGAAGAAAAAAAGACACGCGAAAGGGGAAAAAAAAAAGTCCGAAGGTGAAGGAGACGGTTTGCCAAAAAGAACGAAATGCAGAAAAAAAAAAACCAGGAGGCCTTTGATCATGTTTGCTAAGAAACCGAACTCGACAAGAACAGAAGGACAGACCAAAAAAATCTCAAGAAAAGAAGGAAAAGCCAATAAACAAAGAAAAAAAAAACGCCACATTTCAGGGGGGTACCACGGAGAGTCAACCAGGAAACAAGGAAAGTGGTAAGGCACCAGACAGCGAAAAGACAAAAAATCAGTGGGACTGAGGGGACTTTGACGGGGGGGAAACTTTTTGGGGGGGGCAAGGTGGGGTGTAACAGAGAGAGCACACTACCCAGTTTTAAAAAACGGAGGAAAAACACTCCAACTTCAAGAAAAAGGGGGATAATGGGAAAAAGGGGGGTGTTATTAACCTAGGGTGAAACGAAGCCACGAACTCGAGAAATGCCGTCACGAAGCGAGGAAAAAGGAATTGCCGGATGACTGGGCGGGGGGGGGGGGGACTTGTCTATTCAGAAGAAAGAAAGGACAAAGGGAGTAGGGGGGGGGGTTCGCTCAACAGGGGACGCCGAATAGCAGGGGGAAAAGGGAAAAACACCGAAAGGGCAGCACGCTTTTTCGGGCTCGGGAAAACACACTTCGGGCGTAGGGTCAAAAATAGCCCCAGTTGTACGTAGACCAAACCAAAATCTAAGTTTGACAAACCGTTTGTTGGGGGGGGGATAAAGTAATAAAAATCGTCGTTAACCGTCGTGGAAATGGAAATGCTCCTGTCCCCGGGGGCCTTGCAAAAAAGAAGACCCAAATAGGTCTGATCAGGACTTCAGGTGGGTTGGGGAAAT
>Ga0179593_1495960_pt1 | contig 19669 bp, 34 predicted proteins | sample CZODoug2_1_08_16_FD_185931 | JGI IMG/M metagenome (GOLD analysis project Ga0179593, IMG submission 185931) | Vadose zone soil fungal communities from Angelo Coast Range Reserve, California, USA - CZODoug2_1_08_16fungal (PacBio error correction) | ecosystem: Environmental > Terrestrial > Soil >...
AACTAAAAAGACTTAGCCGCAAGGAAGTGGAACGATAACCAAGGAACCTTGAACGCAAGAAAGGGATCTCTTCTGTGGGATGGAAAGAATTCCTGAACAGAAAAGCCGAAAAGGAAAGCACAAAGCAGAATGGGGGAGGGGGAGGCTGGGGACATCTGGGGGGGCGGTTGAAAATAAGTAAACACGAAGGGAGATACATAGCCAAATCAACGACCCACTCACAGGCCGAAAACACAGGAAGAAAGAGAAGAAGACACCAATAGCCCACTAATGGAAAGGACGGCCACGACAAAGTCAGCCGACCGGAACTTGAGGAAGAAACATTCACGGCGACAGGCAACGGGAGCAGATTAACCATTACCACTGGAATAAAACCCTCAAAGCGGACGTCCAGAGGATGCTTTTGAAACAAACGGAGACCGGCGACGCAGGGAAAGGAAGCCCCGGAGAGAAAGGACATCGTGGAGGGGTGGGCCAACGCGGTAAAAGACACCGGCCAGCAGAAGGGACTTCGCAACTGAAAAAAGCTAGACCAAGAAAAGAAGGTACGAGTACGCACAAGAAAACAATAGAAGGGAAAATCGGGAAGAAGTTAAAGTAGTGTGCCGTTCGACGATTTCCAAAAAAAAACCGAAGGCAGGCGGCTCAAACAAAATGGACATGGCAAAGACAGCATCCTATACGGGGTTCCAAAGTCAAAAGTTGGTAGGAGAGGGAACGGCAGTAAACCGAGGACCATCTGGCTGAACGCGGACTTGGGAACAAGTCCTGAGGTAAAACAATCAGACAATACTGGGTGGAGGAAAAAAATCGTGAGGGGGGGCGTATTGCTATGGATTTTTGACGCCAACAAAATGGTGGTGGGGGAAAATAACAATTACAGTCCTAAAAGGAAAAGATGCAATTATCGAGGGGCCACGCGTTATCATCAGCCGGCTTCGCAAAGAAGAAACATCTTCGGATAAGGGAACAGACGACCCACAAGTCTTGGACATCGCTCAAGGCCTGCGCGCATCTCTAAGCGGAGAAAGCCTACGTCCGCCTACAGGCGGAGGGGGAGCATTCCTCTAAAAAACGGAACGCCGCGAAAAACAAGCAGCAGGCCGGGACGGCGTTCGGGAAAATATAAGTCAAACCGAAAAAGAATGGATGAATCATCGAAGAAGGTCAAGTTGTCCTAAGACGCGGTTCAGCCAGTCAAAAAAAGGGAATCAACAAAAAAAACAAGCAAAAGACAGAAAAAAGAACTGAAGTGGAGAAGTCGAGGCTGCAAAACCACCAAAAAAGCGGCACCTAGCAAGGAAAAATGTAAAGCGTTTTGCGATCCAACTGACTAAAAAAAAGGAAGGAGGGGAACGTCTCATTCCAAATTCGTTGGGGGGACAGGCACGTGGGGTAGCGACAACAGCGATTGCCTGCTGAACGCGAATAGAAAAAGTCGAAAGAGAGAAAGGGTAACAATCTCAACGACAAAAGGTTCTCGGGAGAAAGACACGGGGGGGGGGCCTCACAACGACCAACGACCAGGAAAGAGGAATTTTCAACGACTCGAGAGCTCGCACAAGAAGCCAGTCCTTCCAGCCGATCCAAAAACTCAGTGGAATCGCAAGGGAAAAACAAACGCCCTTCCGAAAGGGGAAAGTAAGGAAAGTTCAAGAAAAGAATCGCCACTCATTCTCGAAGAACAAGGGAATCGCCGCACTTAAGCACTTGCCCCAATACAAAAAAATCGGAGAAAAAAAGGAAAAACACGTGGGACACATTTGAGCAAAACGCAAGGAGTCGTATTCCGTAACTCAACTCCGAAGTCTTCAATAGGGAGGGGAATCAAAAGGTGGAACACCGAGCCGACCCAAGAAACTGGAGGGGTAAAAAACGGCGTGAGCAGGAGCGAGCGTCTAGAAGTTCCTCAGGGGTAAGCGTCGAGCTTCGCGGGCTTCAATCCAAGGCAAGTGTGCACATCAAAATCAAAGGGGGCGCCGTCAACGCCCCGAAAAAGGAAAAGGGGGTGGGGGCAGGCGACGCAGGGAGGCAGGGGGGATAGAATAGGGAAAGGTAACTGTTGTACTCAGCAAAAAGGAGGTCGTGCCAAGACCTAATAAAAAAAGACGTCTCTGCCCCCATACGAAATCTAGCAAAAACACAACATAGGAAAAAAGAAAGGGAAAAAAGAGAGGTTGGCGGGTATTTTGGGGCACTGGAGGGCGGCTTAGGCATGAATGTAAAATGACTCTTGATGTGAAAACAAAAGCCAAGGGGACAGGGGATAGGATAGCAGCGCGGGTGGGCTGGAAGAGCGATAATAGGAAGAACCTGGATTCTTCATTTAATAGGACGGCCGACGAAGGTGGCGTTGATGAAGACATTGATACGGGCGCGCACAATGTCGTCAAGAAAGGGTCCAGGCGGAGGAACATTCTATCCGATTCGAGAATCAAAAAAAGAACGAGGTCAACGCGAGGTAGGGTTGTGGGGAAGACGGGAAAGTTATTGGGAACAACGGGAAGAAGGACGACGATAGGCCGGCTTGAGGTACTTGCATAGAGGGCGATCGCGCGTGTCTCAATGTAAATGAGGGGGGAAAAGAGGGGGGGGGTTGTTGAATTGTTCGATCTTTTTTTTGGTCGGGGGGGGGGTGGATGGGGAGGAAAAGGAAGGTGGCAATTAGTGGGCGGGCGGGCGATGGCCACGTTTGAGCGCGGAAGTGGCGGAAAGGGAGGACGAAAATGGTTCGTAATCGGCGAGAACAAGGCGAAGGCGTTCTCAGTGGGGAAGAAAGGAAAAAAGAGTGCATCGGGGGCGAAGGGAGGTCAGGATCAGACGGCGGGGAAAAAAAAAGTTCGCCTTGACCGGGCGGCGGGAGGAGCGGTGGGGGTGAAAAGGGGGAGGGAACGCGAACATGCGGGTTGAGAAAAAAAAAGGGGGGAACAGGGGATGGGCGGCGGATCATCGCAGGGGAGACTTGCGGGCCTTCTCAAGCAATCTCCTTGTGGTCAGAGGAGGAAATCAAGCGCCACGACGAAGTCACCGAAAAAGTGGTGGCTCCGTCGCGCGTTGTTCGCTTAGGTCTGGGCTTAGGGGGAGAAAACGATGTATCGTTCAGTCTTGGTGGATTCACATACTTGGGGATCCATCCAGACGTGGGACGCCAAGGGGAAGCGGGGCGCTTCGCTGTTCGGGATGATTGCTTTCGGGTTGTGGGCGTGCAGGGGGTGGGGCGGACTAGAGGAACGAAAATCTCTCGGATGCCAAGATGTCTCTATGAGGAGGAAGAACAGGTCGGATTGGATGGAGGTTTGGATGAAGTGCTAAGAGGCCATTAGGGCTCGCGGTTCGAAGGTTTGGGGCGAGCGATGTCTTTGTGATTAGTGGTGAGGACCAAGCAAAGGGAGGAGGTCCGGCTCTGCTGAAGGGTATTGTGATCATAAGAGAGCGATGCGCTAGCATGGAAGGGGGAGAAAGCCGTCAGCTGGGTTGGTTCGGGGGGGAGTTTGTTCGAAAAAAGAAAGCAGGAGGGAGGCGCCCGTCGCCTGGCTGAGGCATAATCTCAGGGTGGGCCCGGAATAAGGGGAAGGGCGGTCAGACACTTTCACCTTAGATGAAAAACTTTGGAGAAAAAAAAAGGAATGTCCGAAAAAGAAATATCCACCGCAATCGCAGGCTTTCAACAGCCGGAGAGAAGCGAAAGTGGAAGTGAGATTGGATTGAACGGGGGAAGTGGTCACAGGCCGCCGAGTTTCGCGATGGCCAGCGGCGATGGGGGCGCGGAAGACCAGAGGGACTGAAGCGGTCAAACTAAGAGCCTCAGTAGAGGATTGCCTTGCCGGGGGCTTTGCCGGTCCCATGGTTTTGGAGAAAGGGACATGCCGGTGAAATAGGAAGGAAAGGAAAAGGGTTAACCACGTTCCCGATGACGCCCGTCTCTCTTTGGGAGTTAGTGGGGGGAGTAAGGTTCCCGCTGAGGGGAGAAAGATCGGAAGGGACGGAGTTTGAAAAGTCCTCGTTAAAGCGGGTGAATTTATTGTCATCGCCGAGGGGGGAGAGCGAATCACCCAGCCAAGGGGAAATCGCAAAGGATATGAAAAGGAAAACGTCGCTCACGGAGAACTCGGCGGTATTCACAAGCGCATCAAAGTGGGGGGGAGAAAAGAATAGCGCGGCGGGAGGTGGTTCAGAAGGTGAAAAAAGGGCGTTGATTGTAACCAAACTTTCCTTGGACAGAAAGGGTAAAGGAAAGTGAATGGAGGAGGGAGACGAAGGCTTCAGGTCGGGAGGGGGGGGTCCCCCCCCCCCAAAGAAGCCGTACCATGGCCAATTTAAAGGGATAGGGGGGAGGGGGGTGTCGAATCAATCGGGAGAAATGGAGTCCAGGGGAGGGAGATGTAACGTGGTCTTGCAATAAGCGATGTAGATACCATAGTCAAATATGGAAAGGGAAAAAGAAAGGGGGGGAACGGAATTCTACCGAATCTCTTTGGGGGAAGGAGGGGAGGGAGTGTGAACTTCCGCTCTTTCAAGCCCTCCAGCAAGAAGGATTCTCGTTGGGAGAAAAAAGGGGGGCGCAAGGTGCATCGTGACAACAGTGAAAAGGTGAGCGAAGATAATGTAACTCTCTCCAAACACAACACGGATGCAAAAGAGATGACCAAAAGGGGACCGGTCGGGTCAAATTCAAAAACATGTGAGAAACAGTTTGGCCCCAACTCGAAGGGGCTGATGTTGAAGGAGCTTAGGAGGAAAAAAAATACAAAGACATCCCAAAGGAGGACGGCTGAAATGAGGGACGAGGGTGATGTCAGTTCGACTAGAACAGACTGCTCTACGTATGGAAAAGGGAAACAGGAAAGCGACAAGAATACAGCCTCTCCACCCTGGATAACCTAGTACTAAAATCCGTAAAAAAAGAAGAGAGCCATATTGGTACAGGGGGTGAAACGGCCTAAGAAATCCAAGGGAAACGCAATCCTCAAGAAAAGACACAGGGGAACTCTAATTGTCTTTTTCCAACTAAATCCTATGTACAAAAAAAAAAATGAAAACGAAAAAAAAAAAAGGCGCAGAGCCCGTTCAAAAAAAAAGGATTCGCAGTGTGCAAGCACTCAGAGCAAAACCGTAAAGGGGGCACTTGCAGTTAAGGGGACGCCAATGCGCAGGACATCGGGGGGGTCTAGGAAACACTACGGTTGAAATCACCGTCACCTCCATTCAAACGAGGAACTGTGTTAATACGTGCAACTGGAAAAAAAAGGGAGGACGCCAAGGACAGAACGGAGGACGGACCAAGTATCAAAAAAAGGACTCTCCTCGGGACGGTCTCTTTTAAAAGTGGCTTGTTGTAGACTAATTGGAAAAAAAATTCTCAAGCCACCATAACAAGGACGGGGGGAAGAAGGAAAAGGAAAGCATCCCAGCGAAGAAGAGTGGGGGGCCGCGGAGAAGCAGTGGAAAAGGCGAAGAGAACAGACGAAGCTGGCCCTGAGGGACATTCTGAAGTGACCATCCGAGTTTCATGCCACAATCCAGGCAAGGGAAAAATAGAAAGGGGAGGGAAGGAGAAGAGAGAAGTTATTGGGGGGAAGGCAACTGGTCACTGGCTCGCCCTTAACACTGTCAATTTAAAGTGGGGCGAGACTCGATCAGACTCAATTACGGCCCACGTAAATTAAATGAAGACAGAAAAGACATTAAGAGCCAAGACTCAGGGGGGAAACAAAGAAGGAACGAGAAACAAAAAATCGTTTTAATATTCATCACCAGGCCAGCTCTTCATCTGATAAGAGGACAATAAAGCAAGGAAGCAGGGGGGACCGAATGCGGGAGTCGATAAGAGAGGACCAAATCATAAAGGAAACACGTCCCAACTATCCCGAATGCATTTCAGGGCAAGACGCATCAACAAAAGAAAAGAGCGCATGTGGAATGACTAAGAGGCAGAACCGGGTTTCCTGAACTCTCTGGAGGAAAGAGTCCAAAAACCGGAAGACACAGCCACAACAAGAAAGCAAAGAATACCTACAAAAAGGAGCACGCAGTGGCGAAAGGCTTCGCTGCCAACCAAAACCAAGACGAGAAAGAAAAAAGAGAATCTGAAAGAGAAAAATACGGGGAAGAGGGAGAAAAAAGAGATCCAAAAAGAGAGGACAAAACCCGGGGGACTCAGTCAAAATGCGGAAGTGTCCATTAACTTCAAGGGGGCCGATGGCAGAAAGAGGGGAAAAAAAAGAGCATTCTTGGAAGCCGCGGAGGAGAAAAAATGGCTATAGCAAGTAACAGTTGAAGAAATCTCAACCCATCGTGGCCGGTAGGTTTCCGACTAACACGGGGAATGCAACCTACGCCGCGGAAGAGAAACAGGAAGCCATTCAACGAAACGGGGGCATCAGCGCCAAGAATCCCACTGGCATTACAAGAGATTCTCGGTTGGAAGCGCAAAAGGGGGGGGAAAAAAAACCATGAGCCGAGAAAAAGTACGAGAAAGGAAAAAAAGTCCCGGGAGGGAAGGAAAAATGGGGCCAAATCCCGCTAAGCAACTTGACTTGTGCCGGAAAAAAAAAAAAAACAATATCGAAAATTCAAGGGACAAAATGATGGAAAAGCAGGGGAATTGGCAAGTAGACCGAGCGGACACTTCAGGGAAGGGGAAAGAAAGCCTAGAGAACATAGAAAGAGGTCGCCTTTTTAAACACAGCCGCATACACCACTATAAAAGGGAGGGTTCAAAAACATCGATGGAAGGATGAGACTCTAAGGGGGGGTCCCGCCTGTCACGGTGAGACGTCGGCGCGTCCAGAAAGGAAGGAGAACAGGCAGCAGAAACCAGCCGCGGCCGAAAGAAGGACATACAAACTTGTTTTGTGGGAGCTTCGAGAGAGGAGCAAAGGGCCCCAACGCATCGCGGTGCAAATAGGAATATCCATTGGGAGGGGAAAAGAAAAAGAATGGGGGCTGGGGAAAAGTAATGCCCTAACTACCGAATCCGAAAAAAGAGAGAGAAAAACAACAACAAAAAAAGGGGGGAAAGAAGAGATTTTTCGTGGGGGTGGCCCAACAAAAGCAGGTAAGAAAAGATACATTGGTCAAAAGACCATACCCAAAAAAAAACTAGAGGCCTGATCGCAGCGCGATAGGGGGCGTTGGGAAAGCGCGAATAGAAAAAAAAAGGAGAAAAGGAGTTGAAAGGTCGGGGGAGGGTGGCGATTGGGGGGGGGGGGGGAGACCGTCTGGGGAAAGAGGAGAAAAGCGAAGCCTCGACGTTTACAGGGCGGGAAACTCAAGTGCGCGCGAAAGAAAAAGAAGAGCAGCAACAGTTTATAAGGATTTTCGATGAGGGGGGGAAAAGGGAAAAATGGAATAAACTTTCCGCGAGTCGGCGGGAGTGACGGCAGAGAGGCGAGGCTTTGATACAGGAAGGAGGGGGGGGCAATGGAAATTTTGAGAGAGGGGTGGGTGGGCTTTGGGAGGCAACGCACTTGCTTAGTGGCGGGGGAGATGTCCACGGTTTTAAAGAGGCAGAGGGAAGGTGCGGAGTCATGGGGAAATGCTGAGTCCAGAGAGGAGAAAGGGGACAAAGGCTTTCCCAACGCGCTTCCGAACGCAGAAGTCCGTGGGAGTGCGAGGAAGTCAGGAGAGGGAGGGGTGACAATAGAGCGGCAGGGTTCAGGGTAATTCTGGGGAGGGGGGGAGGGGGTTTCGACCGGGTAAAGCCTCGACCGGTCTAATGGTTTTCTCTTGGGAAAACCGGGAGGGGAGAAAAAAAGAGAGTCGCCTTGAAGAGGAAAGAACAATACGCCTTGGTTCCGGCGCAATCGCGCCCACCGAAGAACGGCGCCACGACGCCTGTGGAAGAGAAAAGAGCGGTCGGTTTTTGAGCCTGAAGTAAATGTGGGAGGGGGGGAGAATCGAAACGAGGGTAACCATCTTGTGGATGAAATGAGACTGGGGGGTGAAATCCTAAGGGAGACACGAAGTCTAAATACAGTTGTTCGGTCTGGATTTGCGTTCGGTGTGCAGGGGGGGGAGCCGGTTTGAGGAAAGTTATGCGAAAAAAAATCGACAAAGGGAGGGGAGACGATTCTAGCATATTCTTTGATCTTTTTTTGGGGATTTCGAAGAGACGGAGAGATTAGTGAGTTAGTGTCTCGGCGAAGTCTGGGTTATTTGGATCGAATTCGTATCGAACTAAAGGCAGGGGCAAAGGTCTAGGAGGGAAGTGGTTAGACAAGGGCTAATGGGCGCGAGAAAGAAGGGGGGAATCTTCAAACGAATTTTGGTTCGCGCGCGCAGGAGGTTCTTTTTCAAAAGCAGCCACGGGGCGGGGGGGGGGGGGCAAGGAGGGGAAAGGAATGGAGGATTAAGAAAGAGGAACAGGCTCCTTGGGAGGGGGAAAAAAGAGGTCGCCGACACATTACCTTGCCGATGACAAAGCAAGAAGGGGACGAAAAAATGAAAAAACTCCCGAGAAAGAAAGGAGGGACCGGAGCGCAGGGCAGTCGGCCAGGGAGTAATTTAGGGGGAAAAGGGGAATGTGTTAACAGTCCGCCGAGTTTCACGAGGGATGGCGAAGAAAATGGAAGAATTGCATCGGGTCAGAAAAAATACACATTCGAAGGATGCAAAACAGAAAGGGACGGGGTAAGGAGGCCGTGCTTTGCAAACATTGGGAGGGACCGAAAGCATAAGTTTGAAAAAGGCTGAGGGGAAACCAGGGAAAAAAAGGTGGAACAAATGAGGAGAGAAGTCCGAAAAACGGGGGGGTGTATAAGTAGGGGGTTTGGGAAGCGAAAGGGGAGGGGGGGCAAGAGGGGGGTCAAGTGCGTTAACAGTTAGCGTTAGAAGGGAAGGGGAGGGGAACAAGGGCTTGGGGCTCGCAGCCAAACACAGAATGTAAGAGGAGACGGCATGAACTGCACTCGTCTCTGTCGCAGAGGGGGTTTTCAACAGAGAGAAAAAGTTGGGCGAAAAGCGGTCGGGACATATGGTTATGGGGGGGGGGGATTTTCAAGTGTCAGGGGTCAATAGATTGGAGTTGTCAGGGAAAAGTATCAAGGAAATGGTATGGAAAAAGGGGGTGAAGAGAGTGAGTCTTCGCCTCGGGGGAAAAAAAATCACATGGGGAAAGGAGGGTGGTATGATTGCTGGGGGGGGGGTTCCTTAATCCGGATGAGAAAACATAGGGGGGGCAACAAACAAGTTTCTGAGGAAACTTTGGTGAAGGGGGGAATAAGGATCGAGGGAAAGGTGAAATATCACCGATGGCACTCCTGAGAACCTTCGCTCATTGACAGGGGTGAGTGAGAGTGGGGTGGCAAAAATTCGACCTTTCAATAAAAGAAAACGCTGCCTTCGAGTTTGGCGACAATTTTTCAAGAATTTTCACTAAGGGAGAAAAAAAAAGGGAAAAGAATTTTCGGATCAAAGAAGGAGGAACAAACAAAGAGGGAGGAAGGGGAAAAACGATATGGATCAAGAAACGAATGAGCCTCACTACGGAAAGTTTTGTGGGGTGGAAAGAGGCCCCCTGCTAAAAAAGGGTACCCAAAAGCGAGAAGGAAGCGCTTAGGTTACAAAGGGAGAGAAAAAGGTGGAACACTAAAGCGGGCCACAATCACAAGCAAAGAGAAGAAAATTGGAACAAGGTGGATTTCATGGGAAAAAACCGAACTTTAGAGAAAGAGGTTCAATGCAAACGGGAATAAACACATACTCCCAGGTCCTGAACACTTGAATAAGAGAGGGTAAGACCGAAAAAAAAAAAGCTACGCAGAGAACTTGCGGGGCGGGGACAAAGAGAAGAAAGCTGATAAGGAAATGCCATACCAGGGGGCTTCATGACCGTTGACAACTCCAATCCCGGTAACCAGGAAACCCCAAAAAAACTCACCGCGACGCGACGGCCGGGGACTGAAAAATATTAGAGTTGCAACATACCGCCTAGCCTAAAGGGAAAAAAGGAGACTTAGGGCAGCAGAAACAATAGGACATCGGGTTCGGGGGGGGAATGAGAGGAAAAAAAAGGTGAAAGTCACCGTCACCCAAGGGAATCATAAAGGAAACGAGCACGCAAGCCGGAGCAAAAAAGCCGGGAACCGGAGGGAAACAACATCACGGATTACAACCAGAAAATTAGCAGGACCTTGGAGGGTAAAATTAAAAAGGGCTGGTGGCCTAAAAAACTTCATTGGGAGAAGGGGATGGAGCACAAATTGGACCGAACCAATGCCAGCTCCGCGACAGGAGGGGTTCAAGGAGGTAAGGAAGGCAAGGGTTGAGAAAGAAAAGCACCGAGCGAGCCTGGGAAAGAGGGGGGAACATCGGCTGTGGTAAGCAAAAAGTTCAGAGAGAATAGAAAAATGACAGGCGAAGGGAAAAGAAACGGCGGTAAGAGAAGCAATTCTGGGGCGTGGTTTTGCTTACATCGTCGAAGGGCTCTCCCAGGGGGCGAGAAAAAGGGGGGAAGTGAGACGATAAGCGAGAGGAGGAAAACGATCAACAGTGAGGAGAAGAATACTCCGTGGAGGCGGAAGATCCGCGCGCGAGAAAAAACCAGGTGTGGAGAAGGCAAAAGGAGAGAGAATCAGGAGAGGCAAAAAGCTTATAAAAAAGCCGCCGCCGAATCGAGCGAAAAAGATACGAGAAGTCGGGCAAACAAAGACATCGACCTCCAACACTCCAGCAGAGTGCAGGGAAAAGAGCGAAAATCGAAACTCAGAAACGACTTCCAAAAGCAGGGCGACACTCGAACGAGCCATCACTGTGGGCGAGGAGCTTGAGGAAAAGAGGACGAAAAACACGGGAACAACAATTCAAAAAACGAAAAGGAAAAAAGAAAGTTACGAGTCCAAAAAACTCGTTCCGAAAAGAGAGGAGGAATGCCACCAAACCCCTCGAAGCACCAATCTTAACGATAAAATCGGTTCTAGAAAACCTCAACCCAAGAAGGGAGAAAAAGACGAAGAAACAAAAGTCTTGATGTACATATGGAAATGTCGGAGGAAAAACTCCGACCTATGCCTTCTTTGGAAAACGCAGAACTAAAATTCCTCAGGATGAACGAACGTTGGAAACACGACGCCAAGAGGGGTGAAAAATTTTCATAGGAAAAAGGGGGAAAGACGCGGGAAAAGCGTCCGCCTAACGGGAAGCCAGCGGTCAAAAGGGCCTTCTAAATTGGGGGGAGAGAGGGAAAAACTAATCTCTTTGAAGCAATCGTAGATCTGTCGTTTTAAAAGAAGGGGCGCAGACTCTCAGGGCTCGCTATACGAAGCATTCGCGCCAGGACCGAGGAAAAGGGAAATATCTAAAAAAAAAAGGGACAGAGGAATTCAGAAACTAAGAAAGTGAGAAGCAAGAAAAAAAGAGTCTAAAAAAAAACGAACTTATGGGAGAAAAATAGTCAATGTACGCGGGGAATGACTCGGCATGGAGTCAAAGGCCCGAAAAAAAAAAAAAAAAAACACAAACAACAAGACAACCAAAGACAACCTCCAACACAAGTGTCTCGGCTTCAAATAGCGAAAGGGGGGAAAGTAACAAAGGAACGCAAATCAAAAATTGGTCTTAAAGGGGGGAAATAATCGGAGAGGCGGGAACTCTCGAAGTTCTTGCGGACCTGGACGCAGATCTGCTGTAGAGGTAAGAAAGCAGTGGGCATCAATACTCGGAAAAGGGCTCTGCAACTAAACGGGGGGGGAAGTAACGGGATCGCGGAGAGAAAGACACGCATCGCGCTGCCGATAAAGAGGCCATTGTCGTGTTTTAAAGAAAAAAAGCGTGCCTGGAAACAAAAAGGAAAGAGGAAGTCAGCCCACTTCCCCGCTAAAAAATCAAAAAAAATAAATATGAAGGAAAGAATAGAGGGGGGGGCGTAGGGGCTGATAGTCGTTACACTGAGTAGGTCATGGAATGAAAAAGAAGTGAAAGAGGATGGAGGGCCTCAGAAACCGTACTCAGGGGAGCGAGGCTTGAAGCGCTAGAAGAGAAAAAAAGCACGGATAGGGGGGGCTCTTGACAGCAAATGGTCGGGTCTTTCCATTTAAAAAAGGAGGGGGGAGGGAGGCCCCCGCCAGATCGACCTTACACGGGAAAATTCAAACAATACGAAGGAGAAAAAAGAACGTAGCAAGGTTGCCGGCGGCGTGGATTTCCAAATTAACTCTTTTGAAAAGGAAGAAAGTAGAGAGGAGTGACGGAGGAAGAGGAGTGGAATGAGGGGGGGGGGAGGGAAACAAATTCTTGTGTTCATGAATTTTCGATCTGGTGTGGTTCTTCGAGATTCAATGCGGGGATGGAATGGGGGCAGGGGGGACGGGGTGCAAAAAAAAACGGGGAAATATGAATGGCGAAAAAGGGGGGAGGAAGGATGCGGGCGCTGTATCGGCGTGGCTGCATTGGGATATAAAAGAGCAGAGGGAGGCGTGAAAAGGTCCGTGGAAGGGGTTGCATAAAGGTAGTGAGCGGGGTACAATGGTCAGAGAGGAGGCGAAGCGGGGGGCGGTGTTCTGTTCGGGATGGGAAAAAAAAAAATTCTAAGAAAAGAGTGGGGCTGGGGTTCAGGGCTAAACGCATCAGGGAGTTTCGACGAAAAATGAATCGAATGGGGGTTGTAACAGGGGGGGTGCAATCGCGCCACCGCACGGCAAATGAAGGAAAGGGGGGGGACAGCTGAGGTGCGGCTGTCCCGTTAGGAATGCATGAGAGGGAAAACGGTTGGAAGAGTCGAACGATTTGGTCAGATTGGGGATGTATTATCCAGGGGGGGGGGGGTGGGTGGCAAGCAGACAATTAGAAAAACGTCGGCGCTGGGGGGGTCAAGTTTGGCTTTATTGGCTAGTTGTGGCTGGACGGGTGGGGCGTAGCGTCAAAACGAAAGAGAGGGAGAAAAGTGATGGGACGCGAGGTCGAGGAACAAAAATATGGGGATATGCTTTCGGCTTTTGGAGGGTAGAGGGAGAGAACCGTAAATGCACCGGCTAAGTAGGTCGGGGCGATGTATTGGGTGGGAGTTATTTCTGACGGTCGATTGTCGAAATCAAGCCATTTGAGCGCGGCTTCGGGGTACTAATGGATCAATAGCATAGCGAGGAGGGAAGTGGGGCTGACAAACGAAAAGGGGGTCTCGCGCGTCGCGGAGGTAAATCAATCGGACCGCCAGCTATAAGGGGGAGAGGAAGTGAAAAATTGCCGGAGGCAATACGACAACGGTGGCTCTCAATCGGAGTGAAGGGGGGGGAAGGAAACACTGGGACAGGAAACGCTGCGCGAGAACACGGGGCGAAAGTTTACATGAAACCTCTTAAAAAAGAAAGACTCCATGCAAATCGGCTAGAAAAAGGAACGGGGAGCGTCCATTGGATTTGGGGGAGGGGAGGAAGACTGCCGTTCACCAGTCCGAAGAGTCACCATGAAGGAATTGGAACAGCAAGTCGAACTGGGGATCTAGGGGAGAACCTTATTCACGGGGCAAAGATAGGCAGGAGCGATGGAACTGGCCCTGGCTTTGCGGTACATGGGGTTTTCCGTTTTAAAGGGGAAGGGTGCAATAGGGGTGGGGAGGAGGGAGGGGGGTGTGCGGGGAATGGAGGGGGGGGGGTTTCAAGAAAGAGGAGGGAGCTTGCGAAAAACCAGGGTCGCAAACACTCAGAGCCGGTCGACGGAAAATGGCCAAGCCGACCTCGTTTGTGTACTAAAGGGGAGTGGGGGGGGGCACGGTCCACGGCTTGGGGGGCCGGGGAGGAAGAAGTTGCAAGGTGGCAGTTGAAAAAAATTTGAAAGTACGGGGCGGGCCTGGAAAAGTGACGGTGAATGGCAAAGGTGGGGAGTGGAGAGCCAAAAACCATCCGAGAGAAGGCCGCAAAAGGGGGGCAAACAATCAGGTGAGAGATGACGGGGGATCGGCGGTGATGAAAAAATCAAGGATCAACGTGAGGAAACGTCGGGTGAAGCTTTTAGTTTATTTTAGGGGGCAGGGCAATATGTAATTTGATTGTGGGTCAAAAGGGGATAGCAGGGTAACTGACCTGAAGAGATGAGAAAAAAAAAATCTTGGCACGTTAAAAGAAAAAAGGAGGGATGATCGTTGGGGGGTTCGTAAGAATCGGGATGCAGGGTTGAACTAGGCCCATGGAGGGGTGTGAGAAAAGGGACAAAGTGTGCAGTTGTAATACGATGGAGAGCAGGTCGAGGGAAAAATGTCGTCAAGGATTGGAAGAAATTCTTCTAAGCGAGCTTTGGTGTGGGGGGCTTTTTAGGGGGGTGCCCACTTGCGAGAAAAAAAAAAGGGGGAAATCACTTCCCAGGAATCGTCAGGGAAGGAGGGGGGGTTTTGAAGAAGGGGGGGACATGCAGTTTGCCGAGAACAAAAGTGGGAAAAAATGGGAAAGAGGATCATCTTATGATCTCATCCTCTAACAACAAACACATGCCAGAAAAAAAAAAGGAAAGAGCCTCCCGATAGGCAGAAAATTCGTTTCAAAGACAGTTTGGAAAAACAAATTAAGAACAGGTCTAAAAAGTCCGCCTTCGAAAACTAGATTCCTGTGACTTTAGGAGGGAAGAGTGAAAAAGAAAGGTTCAGTGAACATCAAATCTAACTCTCTAAAAGAAAACTACATAGGCGGAAGAATCGTTCCTATCGTGCTTTTCAACGAGGAAGTGGTCGAACTGGGCGACTAGCACTTATTTCGCCAGGGGAAAAACGGGGAAAAGGAAAAAATACGCCAGGACAAAATAGCCTTCGATTAAAAACTCGTAAAAAAAAATCATACGAAATCTTGGGACTAGAAAGGAATAGAAGGCCGACCGCTGCCATTCGCCGAGCGAACTGCTGCATTACACTTGGAGGAGAAGAAAAGGGACGTCACTCAATCATATGTGAACATAAGGTAAACACTGTTTTAGCGGCGAAGCCACGTTCTTCCACACGACTGTCGCAGGGAAACCGACAGCCAACTAAGGAAAGGGACAGGGGAAGAGACGTGAGAGTGACCTTCTCGGGGAAATCTCCGAAGAAAGAGTTTGCGGGGGGGCTTCTAAGGCCACGAAGGTTGAAATGGGAACTTCACTCTAACAGAAAGGAAGGGAAAAAATGTCAACAAAAAATGGGACAAGGCAAATAGGATCAAAATAAAAAAATCTCGGACCGTCTAACAAAAACTAAATTCGGAAAAAAAATAAGAGTACGAAGCGGGACGGGGTCTGGGGAGGTTGTGGGGGAAGCGGGATGGTGTAAAAACGGGCGGGGCATCCGGCTGACAAAAAAAATTTATCTGTAAAAGGGAGAAGGCAGCAGCGAGAGGGAGATGGGTCCGGGAAAGCCACAGATGATTGCAAAGGAGAAGCAGACGGAGGAATGCAGTTGCCCATAGGCAGGGAACAGATATAGGAAGAGGGGGAACAAGGGGAAGGGCTTTGCAAATGCCATTCTCCAAAGAAAAAGAATTACAAAGCTGGGGAGCGGGAAAGGGAGGATGGAAGTTTTGGCGTACACGCACGCTCGCGCCTTGGTATCAATTAGGTTTTGGAGGGCGAGGAGAAATAAGCGAAAGATAACGCTATTAGGTTACATAACAAAAAAATTCTGACGAAATCAGAAGTGGACGGCGAAAAAGAGGGACTTTCTCAGCAGATCAAAATCGGTTTGAAGATGCATAACCAGTCAAAGAAGTCTCTAATAGTTAAGAGGGAAAGGGGAGATAAAACAAGAAATCAAATCCCGCGGAACTTAGCTACAAATTAATTAAAGAAACACAAATACACAAAGGGAACAACTTCTCTAACTCGAGCTCGGATTCAAGTTCTTTCAACGGTAAGAGAAAAAGAAAAAACCAAAGATCGTGATGACTACGACTGAGGGAGCATCTAAAACTTTTCCAATTGTGGGGGGGGATCTTCGGGCATCTCTCGGACCTCAATCGCACACAACTTGACTAAAGGGGGGGGGGAAAAAGGCAAAGACTGGGAGATCATAGATAGCTCGAACTGCAGTGGAGGGGGAGCTTCTATTCTGCCACAATCCCCTCAAAATAGACACCCAAAAAACGAAGAGGAACATTTTGCGGGCTCGAAAAAGGTCCAATTTGGACGCGTAGACAATAATCACACCGACAAGACGACGGCGAACAGTCAAATTCTATGGTGAAAGTCACTCGCGAAATATGGCGCGGAAATTTAGAAGAGAAAAAAGGAGAAGTGCACTTCTGGTATCGCAAAAACCCCCCAATTCAAACTCAACAAGGAGGGGGGCTGCCGAGAAAAGTTTAACAGGCTCAAAAATTCGGGTGTCTGTTGAGGAGGGGGAAAGGACAAGGAAATGCCGTGGGGGGACCCCAGAAAGGAATGAAGAAAGAAATTGTAAACGCACAGGCAGGACCTCGACACTCTAAAGCGCACCGGCCTTCGAATAGGGAAGGGCAGGACTCTGAGTTTAATAGGGCAAATTGAGCAAAAGAAACCGCAGGGGCCGGGACGTAGCTAACGGGGGATAAAGGGGGAAAAGACAAAACGGTGAACGGGCGAAACAGAAATCCCTGTGCCGCAACTACGGGACAACACTGCCTCTAAAAAAAAAAAAAAAAAAAAAAAAAAAAAAAAAAAAAAAAAAAAAAAAAAAAAAAAAAAAAAAAAAAAAAAAAAAAAAAAAAAAAAAGAAAAAAAAAAAAAAAAAAAAAAAAAAAAAAAAAAAAAAAAAAAAAAAAAAAAAAAAAAAAAGAAAAAAAAAAAAAAAAAAAAAAAAAAAAAAAAAAAAAAAAAGAAAAAAAAAAAAAAAGAAAAAAAAAAAAAAAAAAAAAAAAAAAAAAAATAAAAAAAAAAAAAAAAAAAAAAAAAAAAAGAACAAAAACAATATGCGGGAAAAAGCAATGAACAACGATTGATAACGGGTGAAAAGTGAGAACCGATGCGCACTCCATTGCGTATCTACGATGCGAAGGGGCTCGAGGAAATTATTCTTCCAGGGAAATCACCGCCTGAGCGGGGACAAAAATAACTTTCAGAAAAAAGAGGGGGGATTGGAGCGCGTGGAATGCGCGGTGCGGGGGCTCGAAGGTTTCCTCCTCAAAAAAGTGAGTAAATAAAAAAGTATCCTGAAGCATCACCAACGGCCGTCAAAACGTAAGTAATAAGGGTTGCTCTCTACGGGAAAGCTACAAAGCTCCGAAAGGAGACGGGGGCGAGTAGCCAGGTCACCTAGCGAACTATCATAAGGTGAAGGGTACAAAGTAATGAACCTGACAGAAAAGAGACCGCAAATAACTAAAATAAAAGTCTCAATCAAACAGTTTATGGGAGGAAAAAGAATGTTCGGGATGCAAAAACTGATTTAAAACGTAAACGAATGAACTGAGGAAGGTCACATGCAAAGCTTCTGAAATTGACTGAGCCGGGAGGCGGCACGCGATTACCGGTTGGGGGGGTTCCTCTCTACTAATAAAGGGGGGCACAAAAGACGTTCTGAGGATCGTCGTCGTGTTGCTGGAATTGGGGGTTCCATTATCGTGGACGCGCCCAGGGGCTGCTACTTTCTAGGGCGAGTGGAACTTAGTCAAGAATCTCGTCATAAAAGGGGTAAACTCCCAGTTAGCATTTATAAAAGAAAATTCGGGACGAGAACTCTTTGCAGAACGAGACGCGGGAGTGACGCCTCAGGACGGAAGGCACATGGTGATTAAAGGTCAGGGAAAAGAATTGGTTCAGGGGGTTTGATAGATTTGGGGGGGGGGCTTTGAGTTTAGTAGTGGGGCGGGGGGAACGTTGTTTGCGCGCAGCTCTCTGGCGATGTCCCCTGGCGACCGGGAGTATCTTCTCGGCAAAGCAGGGGGGGGGGGGGGGGGGGGGGGGGGGTGGGTGGCAAGAGACATGCGCTCCCACTGCGACGCATCTCTGGGGGGGAGCGCGTGTGAGGAAAAATCCTAGCGGAAACGAGGTGACAATGCGAGAAGTGACAGGTCGGGCGGCGGCGGTGAGGGTTTCGGTCACACGCGAAACACGCGAACGCGGTGGCGGTGACTTGGGTAAATTCTTCGCATCCAGCAAAGGAAAAGGAGGAGCTAATAACACAAGACCTTGGGGTGTTCAAAGGGAAATCGGGCCCAAAACGGCATGGGCAGGCCGACGCTTTTGGCGCTGGGCCATGCGGTCGTTGTACCTGGCGGCGTGAGAGGGGAGCGAAAAGGTATCGTTTCAGCGGGTGTGACCGGAAGAGGGGTTGTCATGACACCGAGAAACCAATTTCAGGGAAAAGGAACACTGGGAAGTCGATCTCATGCAGGTATTGGGAAGGGTCGTGGGGTGAGGGTGAGGCTGCCGGTGGGGGAACCGAGGCTTCTCGCACGCAGCGGCGGCTGCCAAAGTGCTGGTCTAGTGAAATGATCAAAGGGAGGCTTTCGGGGCGGGGGGGAAGGATTAGCAAAAAGTGAATGTCCCGGAAGTTTGGCGGCAGGGGCTTTGGTGATTTCAAGACTCGTAGACGCACATTAAGGGGGATCTAGTCAAATTTGAGGGGGGGGAGAAACCCGGAATGTGCGAGTCCTAACCGTTATGATAGAAAAAATTGGTTGTGTTCGCGACGCGCAGGAGTTCCCGGCACGGGTGCACCGCGCCAGCGAGTCTGGTGAGTCGGCTCATAACTAAGAGAAAATCGCTTGAAATGGTATCGCAGATGACAGGCAGTCAATCACAGAGGTTCCGAGGAGCAAGTGACGGGAAGCACGTACAATAGAATATCAGCAGCTGCGTCCGGAAGGGCGTCAGCAGTACAAAGGATAGTTTCGAGCGAGGGGGGCTCTTGTCACGAAGGCCGCCTAGGTGCAACCCAGATGCGCAGCGGGGACTTGGGCGGAAAAATTGGCTGAAGAAAAGGAAAGCCATGGGACAGGTGAGAGAAAATATCCTAAAAAAAAAACGCTGGCGGGCTTGGGCCGGTCCATTGTGTTGAGCGGATGGTCTCGGTCCGTTTTCAAAGTCACGCGGGGGGGAAGAAAAGGAGAAATGGGAACAGGACGTGGCCCAGAGTGCGGCGCCGACTCGTGTTTTGTAAGAGGGGGTTGGTCTCCGAGAGACGTCTGGGGGGTGGGCTTATTCAGCTGGGACGGGGGAAAGGAATAGGTACACGAGGAAGGGGTTCAACTCTTAAAAAAAGAAAACACTCAAGCCAAAAAAGGCCGTGCGCAGAAGCTCGCTCGCATGGGAAAGACTCATGGAAAAAGAAGCAAGCGGGGTGGGACGAGGCTCGCAAGGTTGGAGGGGTTTGGGTTATCAAGGGAGGAAGGTGAGTGTCGAAAGGAGGGTGCAGGGTCTTTGCTGAGCTCGGCGGGGGATTCAGGGGGACAGAAGGCGAGTAGGGGCGTCGGCAAATGTCGTAAGGGGTCTTGGGGGGATAGGAAATCAAATGGAGTCAATGTGCGACGAGGCGCTCTGGGATCTGGGTGTAAAGGAAAAACCAAAGTTTGGGAAAAGGGGAGAAAAGGGAGAGCGAAGTTCGCGTTGAATTCGGTGAAGAAAAACTTCTGGGGGGGAGGTGGCGGGAACAGGGTATGGGTAGTGGAGGGGAGCGGGGGGAAACGGCCGCAGGTCAATCCAAAATGAATACCTCAGGCTGGACGGAGTTGGGCGTAGCAAGAGGGTTGCAGCCATTTGATCGGGGGGGGGGGATACAAGTGAAGGCTGGGGAAAGCGC
>Ga0179593_1735720_pt1 | contig 19669 bp, 21 predicted proteins | sample CZODoug2_1_08_16_FD_185931 | JGI IMG/M metagenome (GOLD analysis project Ga0179593, IMG submission 185931) | Vadose zone soil fungal communities from Angelo Coast Range Reserve, California, USA - CZODoug2_1_08_16fungal (PacBio error correction) | ecosystem: Environmental > Terrestrial > Soil >...
CCCAAAATCCCCGATTCGGCGCGACCGGGCACAGCGAAAACGGGGGGGATGGCTTAAGTGCTTAAAAGGCAGCGAAGGCCCAAGGAGAAGACTCCTACCTTTAAGATACTATCAGATAGCCGACGGAAAAAAAGATGCTTCTACCTTCGCGGCGTGGGCCGAAAGGACCAAAATAAAGTGCATCCATATAGAGGCCATAGGGGGAGGCGAGGCCTCATGAAACCGGGAATTCGAAAGGATAAAAAGAGAACGCCTTCGAGGGAAGTGCAACAAAGAACCCGAAGACAGCGACATGGACAGGAAAGGGGCACCAGAGTAATTCGTGTTGTAGGGATTAGAAAAATGTGGACCGAGCTAATCCAGGCGAAGGACATTCAGACTCAGGGGGCAATTCAAAACCGAGAACTTGGGAGAAGGAGATCAACCCGTACTAATTGGAGCGGAATTACAAAAGAAAAAAACTCAAAACTCAAACTCGCACACCTACAGATCCTGGGCCAGGAGTTCGGGCTTCGCGTCAACGTGCAACAATGGGGGGAAAGAGGAACTACTCGTTGAAAGGGGGACCCATCCTCCCAGGTTTCTACATCGCGCGAAAAACATGTTATCAGGGAAGCTGACAAAGAGCGAAAGAAAGAAAACCGCGGAGGGGTGAATACGCCGCTGGGGGGGGGGGAAATCAATCGATACCGAAACAAGGGGAAGGGCCAACTCGACACGGCAACCAGGGCAACCGTCAGAGGAAAAAAGAAAGCCCAATGCCGTCGACATACCGCCAGGGCACCGGAAACACCAGATAAAGAAGCCAGCGCGCCGAGCGGGTCTCCTTGACGGGAAAAAGGAATCGAGGGCAAGGAATCTACCCGGACTGGGAACGGTACGTCAGGAAACGGGAAGGCGTCTACTAACAGAAACGGGAGGCCGTCGTGAACAAAGGGATCAAAGGACTCGTGGGGCTGGTTTACCCATGGAAATACACGAAGAAAAAAAAGGAGAATAGCGCTGGAGGCGACCGGAAAAGGTCGAGGGCGGCCTCGCTACAGTAAATCTGGTGAAAAAGACGGAAAGACGAGCACCTTCACAAAATAACCAAAGAGCCGCTACCCTAACTCGGGAGGGAGAATCAACAGAAGGGACCGGGGACAAAAAAACCCCAGGCGGGGTCGACACACACCTATCTTCAAAGGGAGAAAAGAAAGGAAACGACCGTTTGCGGGTTCATCTCCTCTGCGAGCCCAGCGCTACTTAATCTGGGGCTAGGAACGGCATCGCCATCTCAAGGAAAAACCGCGATCGTAACATATGTGAAGACGGGGGAAGCAAGAGTTAGAACCGACAAATACCTCTAAGACGGGAAAGAAATCCGTAAAGAAATACCCGTTCGGGACCTCTCGTGGGGGAGGCTCGAAAAAAACTCCCTCCTGGGCAGATATCAGCGCTCGCACCGCAGACAGCAGAGGAGAGAAGGACTGTCTCTGAGTCCGATAAAAAAAAAGCGGAGGTGCAGGGTTCTGTACCGGCTTGGAGCTGAAGGAGAAGTCTCTGACGGGAGACGCAAGGGGGAGCGAGGATTAGGATAGAAGCCGAAGGACTCCTCTCAGGACGAAGGACTGGAGGGCGTAACCGTTCTAAAGATTGATCCTGACGAAAATGGGGAGAGCTTCTCGGTCACTTTCTCGGTGGTGCTTACGACCAGCAAGGATGTCTTGGGGATATGACGAAGAGCTTCCAAGACGACTGAGGTAGCAGAAGAACTACTCGGTCCTCATTCGGGGAGATCCAAGAAAAGTGGCTCCTCGTAGGCCGGGGCACAAGGGAAAGAGATCGACGCTACCTTTTTTCGGAGAGAAGGAGGTTTCCTCGTGAAGGGAAAACGCGGCGAGAAAAGAGGAAAGGCGGTACCAAAACTTCCATTCTAACCTAGGGAAAGAGGCGAGGAGGGGCGCCTCTTAAAGATGAAGAAAGTCCATTGTCAGAGCTCATTTGGGGTCAGCAAAAAGCAAGCCACGTTCATCAGGAAATCGACAAAAAATCCAAGCTAAGATGATCCCCTTGGGTTGCAAGGAAGAAAGGTCTCTCAATTGCAGAATGCTCGGAAAAAAGAGATATTGCAGTTGACTCCCAGACTCGGGTCAGTCAAGGGCCATCGCGCCCTGGTGTCACGGGCGATAAAGGAGGAAAGCAGAGGAACGTGCTCTGAAAAAAAAGAACCTCCGGAGAGGGGAGAAAATTTGACCTTTTCTTGGACTAGGAAAAGAGAAGAAATTCCACAGTCAGGAAATCATTTCTTCACCGGAAGTGGTTGGGGCTTTTTGACGAGGGAGGGACAGAACAGGCCACAATTCGGAACGGCCCAATCGCACAGGAGACTCAGGGCGAGGGAAGGAAAACGGAGGCAAAAAGGGAAGAGGTCTTCGAGGGACAAGGAAAAGCAGGCTGCTCGTTCCGATAGGCTGGAGAAACAGAATCATCGTCAAATCCACTCTCTAAAGAAACGACGTTCCCTCGGCCGCAGCTGTGAGGATTGGGCAGAGGACTGCTTCATGAACCGCGCTAAAGGGAAGGCCAGGCCGGTGGAGTTTCATCGTTCGGAAAGAAACCCGAGCCCGCAACTGGTCGGCTGGGCCGTTTTCGAAGAGCCGGTCTCCTCAAGAGCCGAAGGGTCAGCAAATCGACCGGAGGAAGGGTCTGAAGCGGCCGGGGGAGTGCTCTGAAGCCTGGATTGGGCGAAAGCGGCGATCTGACCGTCTGGTGTTTAGGCTAGCTGGGAAAGGAAGAGTCCAAGGGGAAGGGTCCTCGAAAGAAAAGTCCTATTTCCCAACTTATCTGGCAGAAGTAAGTTAAGGAGACTATGCCGCGACGGTGAGGGAAACTGCCGAGAGGGAGGGAGGGAAGCCGATAAAGGGGGGGTTTATCTACAGCTTGGAATAGAACGATGACGCGCGCTCTTACCCGCCCGGGATCGAGCGAAGGCGAGACGTACGCTTGTGATAAGAAACTGGGTGGCCGCTGCTGAGGGAACGTGCCGACCAGGTAATGAACCGCCCCGCGTTAAGTTGGCCGCGGAGTGGAGGAGGCAACGAAAGGGGAGTGAAGAAAAAAAATCTGTGCCAGTTACGGCGAAGCACTAAGCGTCTCCTAGTCGGGGGAAAAAAAAAACTGTTGGAGGGGGGGCAACGCGCAGCCCACGAAAAAAGAGTGCAAGCCGAGCCTACTGGGGAATACCGAGGGAGGTCGGTCTGATACTCCGTCACCGGTTAACCACAGAGGGGGAAAGACTGGAAGTTCAGTTAATATCCGGAGAAACAAGAGCGTCTGGAGGCGTCCAGAAAGCGAGAGACTCGGCGCTGGGTCTGGTAGAGGTGGCCCGGGTGAAGGTCGGTGGGGGGGGGTGACGATTCTCCTTCGCTGGACGTTTGAAAAGAAGGGCCGGGCCTTTAATGGTGCGAGTGAAAACGGGGGGATTCAGGCAAGAAAGGGCTCCGGGTAAAAGATTGCACGATCGACCAGCCGTTTGTCGGGGATAGCTAAAAGGGAAGGGGAAAAAACGATCCCTTGCTTCACATGAAGCCGAAGAGACCGTGGGGGGACTGCGGGAAAATCAGAATCGGCCGCTCTCACGGATTTCGTCCACGGGGAAGGAGGAAGGGTATGTGGAGAACGTGGGGGAAGGTGGATGTTGGGTTCGATCACGCCGAAGTCCCCTTCGGGATTGTTGAACAAACCCCCATGGGCAGAAAAAAAAAAGGGAAGAGTCGGAATGCCAAGCTGGCCGGCTCGCTGCCGGGGTTGGGCGCGGCAGGGGAACGGCGGCCGGGGTCCAGCCAGAAACAGTGATCGCGCGGTCCAAGGAGAAATGTCGCTGAAAGGAGTCCCCGTTGACCGGGTGCCAGTCCGAACGAAAATAGGCAGGGAGGGCTTCCACAAACGAGCCGCGGAACAAGCTATTATCAGGTTGGTGTAGTAGATAAAAAGAAGAAAGAAACGGGGTTTGCCTGGAGGGAAGAACTCGAGATGAATTTCAGGCTTTAAGAGATGGTGGTGGGATCCCCTTCGCAGCCAAAAACCTGTGACCACTTGTAAATAGGGTGGAAGGAGAACCACTCGGGGATGATGGAGGTGGAAAAAAAAAAAACTGAGGATTATTAAAAAAAGAATCACGAAAAGGAGGGCTGAGAAGCCCGGGCACCGTCTTCCACTTTCCCGAGAAGTTGGGGGTAGAAAGGGAGTAAAAGGAAGCCTCTGGAATAAGCTGACAAACAGGAACCGAGGAGAACGATCTTATCCTAAGGAAAAAAAAGTCTTGATGAGACCTGCTCGGCGGCGGAAACCAGAGACAAAAGAAATAAAGTTTCTCAGCAGAACGACTAAGCAGATAAAGAGCCGCGGCGAGAGCCCGTTAACAGGCAGCAACCGGGGCCGCTATCGGCGACTTTCGACAGTAGAAATTGGAGGGGGAAGCGAGTGTGGGAAAAAAGGCTAAGAGCAAAGAAGTTGAGGCCCCTCCTTTTAAAACATATAAAAAAGGAAAGCATAAAAGGAAGAAAGAGCCCCGGAAAAGTCATTCAAGACTCGGGGACTATGGGGAGGGGGAGACCATCACCAGTCCTAAGTGGTACTTCCGACGGCGTCAAGAACAGAACCACCTCAACGCCAGAAAAAAAAGACGGGAACACCTACAGGCGAGGGGGCCAGACAACGTCCACCGACCCGGCAGTGAAGAGAAAAACGTAAAGGGTAACTGATCGCCAAAAAATAAAGGCTCGCGTCGTCCGCCGCAAAATGAAAGTCACTCTCAACGCGGAGAGAAAACAAGAAAACCGGCGTCGAGAGGAAAATCGATTGGTCAAACGGCGGACAAGGGGAGGGAAAAAGAAAGCCGGAAAGGATGAAAAACTACTCTACCAGTTCAAGGCAGGAACATTCCGCGTACACGACGACCGACAGGACGGCTCAGGAGACAACGCCCGATCACCTTTGACCCACTAAAAAACAGAAAGAAAAAATCGGGACCAGATCCCGACTGCAGACTACTCTCTGTCTACGAATCGAAAGTAAAACACGGTCACCCCTTCCTCCATAGGAAACGTGAGCGGGGTAAGACAATACGACCTCATCCCAGGGGAAAACAAGGAGCGTCCGTTAGGTTACCTTTGATAGAAAACAGGGCAAACTTCAGACCGTACAAAACAAGCTAATCTCGACGGGTTCTGAGAAGCCCCGTGTTCGGACTCTCGACTCTGGTGCCGCGGAAAGGAATCATCACCGGAACCTGAACACGTTCTCCGTCACCTAAAGCGGCGGCTATCAAAAACTATTTGTCCCTTTGCTTTAAACTTTGGAAGAGACAACAAAAAGTAACAGCGTAACGGGAAGGGCCGCGCGAACGAATCTGGTTCGGGTGAAATCCTAACGCATTCAGCTGGGGGGGTAGCTCAGCGCGTCATCAAAAAAAAAGCAGCGTCACCACCAACTAGAGAATCGGTATCCTAGCCTCGGTATCAAGAAAAAGAAAACGTCAAAAGATTTGAAAATAGAACGGCAAATGACGCCCAAAAGCCCAAAAAGGAACTTCATCTACAAGTAAAAAGGAAACTAGAAACTAAACGTCCGTCTCAGCTCTTCTGACAAGCGAAAAGGGGCTCTCAGAAAAATAGGGAGTAAACTAAGAATAGGGCATTTCTGGTTAGGGCTCTTTCTGCGCAGTAGGGAAATGGGGGAGGTGGAAGGGGGCAACGGCGGGGTGGTCTGAGGAACGAGAAGCACCTCCTCTCGACTGGCCGAGCAAATGAAGACGGGGAAGGTCTCGATACGAAAAAGGACAAGTCGAGCTTCTCAAGGTAGGTGGTGCCGGAAAGCGATCTTTCTGGGGCCTAAGCGAAAAGGGTCTCTGCCACCGAGGCGTCGCCTCTTTGCCGACGGAAAAAGGGAGGTTAGAGAAAGGAAGAAGGGAAAGATCGTCTGCCTTACACGGCGCGAGAGGACTGCGAGGGACTTTGTGATCGAGTGGTACGAGGGCAGACGAGGATATCCCTAGGGACTCTGAAAAAAGAACACGCCCTATTCCAAATACACGAAATAGGGGGGGGAAAGAGGTAGGGTTCAGCCGGCGGGCTAGCGAAAGCAATGGTGGAATGAAACGCTGACGTGAAGGGAAAGCAAGGGGACGGAGGGGAGTAAGCTAGGAAACAAAGGGGAAGGGGAGTCAAAGATTGGGTGCCAGGACAAAGTGGGAAGGAAAGGACAAGCTCAGAGCCACAAAAGAAGAAGGTCTGATTCTTAAACTATAGAGGGGGGGTTCACTTAAGAAATGTGAGTCCTTTGACAAGGGACTCCCTCATTAGCGTATTAACCTCATCAGAGTCCCGGGGGAGCGAAAAACGATTCGCGGTGCACGCATTGGCTTATTAAGGAAATCACAGGCGACCTACGAGAACGTCTTGACCACTGCGTAGGGAAGTTTTTGTGGATCGGCAGAAAGAGGGGCCAGCTAAACTCCCTCTTCCCCTGTCACCCAATTCCCTCTGAAAAATTATCGGGTGCATGCGTAAGAGGGGAAAAGTGGGGCAGTTTTTTACCTTCATTTTTACATGGGGGCCCTAAGAGACGATAAGATGGTTCACAGAGATAGAACCACCCTTACAAAAAGGACTTGAAAGAAACTCTCGACACCTCGACGTGACCTCCGCCACCTCTGTTACCTTCCGTCGACGGATTCAAGAGAGTGAAAAAAGAGGGTCCGCAGCGTCCATTCCTACTCCTTCGCGAGGGGCCGGCCGACCTCCAGTTCCCCGCTCCCTCCTGGTCCAAAGAGTTATCCGCCCAAATAAAAATAAACAATCCCTGCGCCTACTGCCGTTTAGGACGATAACCGGAAGTTAGGAGATACTCCTAAGATTCGTGGGTCAACGCCTACGGCGTTACCGTCGTCGAGATTTCGGCGATTTAAATACTTGGTCAGGGAAATGTGCGAGGGTAATATTAGCTGAAGCAGTGTTTCCTCGTTATATGTCCGGCCTTAAAGACTCGGGGCCTGGGGCGTGGGGGGGGGATCATGGAGAGGGGAAAGAGGGAGGATGGGGAGGAAAAAAAGGTACTTCGCAAAAATGGCGTCGCACCCGGCGGGGGCCAAAAAAAGGTTTCGACGGACAGAATAAGAGGTTTGTGGCGGGATGACGTGAACGGGATCCGCAACAGGACTCGTAGGGGAGGGGGGAACCGAGCGTTTTTTCCTCTTCAAAGGGTGGCGGGGGAGAGATGGTTAGCGGCACCTTTCAGGAGAAATATGCACGTTGACGGCACACAATTAGAGCGCCAGTCTGAAGCGTTCAAAAGTCCAAAGAAGCCAAACGGGAAGGCCCAAGGGAAAAATGTTACGTAAAGTGGGCTGGGACGTCGTCTGGTAGCACTGACTTCCCACGCGTACTGGGGAGTTGAAAAGCATACTCGAATAGCGGGGAACCGGAGGCTGGCCTTTACCTCGGGGCGCCCGGCGCTTAGGGAAAAAGGAGGGAGGTTTCGAACCTTTGGCCCGTCGCGGGGCTTGGGAAGGGGGGGGAACCTGGGGGGAAGTGGGGGGTTGCTAGTAAAAAGGTGAATCAGCCTGGGCGCCCAACAATGGAAAAAAAAGAGACCCGCTGGTCGGGGAATAAAAAAAAGAGCGGTGAGCGGGGACAGGGGAAAGGTGAACGACGCTCTCTATAATTGGGCAGGGTACAGAGAGGGAAAGGCAACTCACTCACACACGAAAAAAGGGACTCGCAACTACCGTGTACTAAAGAGCCTGTAGGTGTTCGGGTTCGGAGGGGGGGTCTGGGAGACGTGCCGTGCCCGGGTCCAATTGGCTGGGGGATGTTCTCCCCAGATTGGTCGACAAAGGGGAGGGATCAAAGCTGCCGACGGAAAGCTCGAAGGAAGGGGGAAAAGAACGTGCTAAAGTCGGGCCACGCGTGAAGGGAACCAAGACTTGTCGCGCCGTGTCAAAGAAATGGAATGACAGTCGTCGTCAAGGGGGGAAGAAGGGCCTAGAGGGGAGGCTCAGAGTGCTCAGGGGTGCCGTAACGGGGCGCAGACCCACCCCCAACCGAAAAGAAAAAGAAAAAAAAAAAAAAAAAAACAAAAACCCCAAAACCACAAAAAAGAGAAAAACCCTAACGTGATGCTCTGGTCGCAGACTGTATTGAAGTTTGTTTAAGAGTCGCTCAGTGAGCCACTAGGGGGAAGATAAGAGACAGAGGGGGAATTCGGCGAGAGAGGAAAAGGATTGCCTAGGGAAACGTTTACGCAACCTCGCCCAAAGACTTGGACTCGACGGGGCGTCTCCTCCAGGGTAGCGCTCCAAACAAAGTGAGGGGAAAAGATAGGATCCCAAGAGACCGATCCCCTATGGCGGCGACGAAAAAAGACACGCGACTTCGCGCCGTTCACAGGGGGCAAGTAAAAAAAAAATCAGACCACGCTAAAGAAGAAGAAGCTGATCGTATCCCGACGACCTTCGTGAGGCGCGCTAGGTCCACACTCAAACCGGTCATCAGGAAGAAAGAAGGGACAAGCGCCAAAAGTAAAATAATACGGCAAAAAAGTCCGCTGAGCGAGTCTACGGCAAACCCGGGACATTGCACGGAAATGAGGAGGAAGACTTGGGGAACATCATGCCCAAGGCAAGAAAAAGGGTCCCACTAACGGGGCAAAGGAAGGAAGAAGCACGGCAGCGACTCTGGGCAAGACAAGCTGCGAGTTTGCCAAGGAACCCGGCACATCAAGGGAAACTAGAGGGGGAGAGGCTTGAGAGGACAAAAAACCACCGAACTAAAAGAGCTGAAATACAATGGAGCGTGGCAGTAGCGTAAAACCAGCCTGTGAGCTCTGAAAACGCTTTGAGCCTCTATAGTAGACCAAGGAGGAAGAAGAAGGGAGGCGACCGGTGAGCGTTATCCGTCACGAGCGACGAGACCCTCCCACACAAAGTCTATAAGAAATGGGACCAGAAGGGCATCTCAGATAACCCAAGAAGGGAAGATCGGAGACTCTAAAACACCCAGGCACCTACAAAGTCCCGTCCAGGGAAGACTCGAACCTGAAAGGGAAGATCAGAGAAAGTAAAAGAAACGTTCCCCACCACGAAGCGTCCGTGGCGTCCACGCGTTCCCATAGAAGACTAGTAAGCGGTCAGGAGAAGAAACTGTCAGAAAAATCCGTGGGACTCAACTTATCTTCTACGAGAAAAACTACAAAAAGGGCCAAAACTGCGTCGAGGACATGGAAAAACAAGGAACGGACAACGAGGGGGGGGCATAACTAAGGCACAGATCTAAGCAGAGGGATCTGGGGGCGTCCTGCCCCGGACGGTTCGAAAGAAAACCGGGAAAGCTCAAAAAAATCAAGGAAACTACACGGGTGCTCCAAAGGGAAGCTGAGGTTAAAGAAGTACTGGAAATGGAGGCGTTACGTTCGAGGCTTAAAGAAACCAGGACCCACTCTACTATTGGAAGGCCTCGAACTAGATTTGCGTTCCTAGCAGGGGTAAGGAAAATTAAAGGGAGGGGCGCGAAAGCAGCCCCGGAAAATAGGCGTCACCCAACAAAGAGAGAGGCGAAGGCACAGGATCATCTTATCCACGCACGAAGGGAAAAAATGGGGGGCCGCGGAAAAAAAGGGGGAGAATACCCCCTCGTGACTCGAGATACATACCGAGGCCGGTCCGCGAAAGAAAAATAGACGGCGCCATAAAAGGGAAGAGGGAGGCTAGGCAGATCCACTACTCAGGTTGGAGGGATGGGCGTCTAGGTCTGGGCGAACCGCTCGGGGAGGAGAGCGGCACGGGTTCGGAAAAGGGGTGGGGGTTTCTTCGAACTCATAACACTCCGAGAGGGAAATGGAATTTGAGGAAGAAACGTGTCCGAACGTCGGGCTGCGAGTCAGGCCGATGGGAGTGATCTGCATCTTAGAGGTCGAGGGAGAGAGTGATGAAAATCCTTCGTTCTGGAGAGGAAAGAATCTTCTTAACGGCATAAGAGGACCTGACTGAACGTAACCGCCTTTCTTTCTGCACGCCCCGGGTAGGGCAACGCGCAGAGAATGAAGAAGGCGGACGGTGTTGGATAATTGGGGGAATATGCCGTTCACCTAGGTGTCTAAAGAACGTACAAGAGAAAACCAAAACGAGTGTAGAAGAATGATTTCAGTTCATCTAGGGGGGGATTATTTGGCTAATATATCTAGAATTTAAGCCAATTTTGATTCAGAATTAGAGGTTCTTCGAAACGATATCCCTTTCCCTCAGTGTATTAAGAGACAAAGAGGGAGAAGGGGATCCAAAAAGGGGGAAATTCGAAGAGGGGAGGTCAGGGATCAGTCCCATGCTCGCAAGAGTATTAGAGAGGATAGTGGGGAACGGGAGGTTGGTGAGGTCGAAAGCCCTCGGTAGTCCTTAAGGGAAAAACTGGGAACACTTGTATGCAAATCATCCAGATTCGGGAGGTCGCCATCAAAGCGGGTGACCGCCCCAGATGCACGGATCGTAGCGGCCAAGAAGGCGAAAAACTCAGGCGGATTAAGACAGGCGTCTCAGAGGTACGGGGCGGGAAATCGCGGCGGGTAAGCGAAAACTTGCCTTCACTGAGCCCATGTCGAATAAAAGAAAAACAGAGCAGCGCGGGAAAGAAGGAGGCTCGGCGGCGTGGAAGCAATCTCGAGTAACGAACGCTTGAGGGGCTCGCAAGGGCCTGTAAGACGAAGGCGAATCGACCCACCAGGAAGGCAACACGATGCAGGAAAAAAGGCGGCTCAGCTGAGAAAAGTGTCCGGGGGGGGGAGGAAAGGGAGAGCCAGCTTCGGAAAGAGGGGGAGGTACGGGCAACAATTCGTAATGGGCCGGCTTGTCTGAGGGGCGAGAAAACTAAAAAAGCCCGTGCCGCGGACCGTTCCGGCGACCCGCGAGACGAATGGAAAAACACAAGAAGAAAAAAAGACGGTAAATCTGCACTCGGCCGTGAAGGGAGCGGGGGCAGTCGCTTCTGGAAGCGCAAAAGAACGGACTGGAGTGGGGGCGTATCTGAAGGTCGGGGAGACTAGGAGAAAAGGGGAGAGGAAGGAGTCGAGGAGATTCCGTGTGACCTTGATCCGAGGGGAAACTGATCAAGACATCTTACTACATCGCGGGGTGGTGGGAGGAAGGAGAGCAAGAAGGATAAGGCTCTGCCAAGGGGGGGGTGTAACTTAGCGATTTCGGTCGCCCCGAACGCGGAAGAGGGGAGCGACGTTAGAGAAAGGTAAAAACGGAGAAGGGTGGTGCCGGCTTCTCGGGGGAAGGCCACAGGTCCAAAGACTTGGTGACGACCTCCTCGTACCACGGGAAGTTGGAGAAGTAGTAGTGGAGGAAGAGGGGGACGAGGCCAACGAATCGAAGGAAGGAAAACAACGAAGGAGCTTGAAAACGAGGAGTGGGAAGACCCGCGGTGTCGGTGAAGAGACGCAAAAGGCACCTGCATCCGGGAGGGTGGGGGGTGAGGAAAGGGTGGTGGGGCGGGGGGAAAAGTCATAGACGATTCAAGGGAACCCAAGGAAAGGTGACCGTGCCGGACTGGGCGGAGGAGTCAAGAGGTCGTCGACGTAACGGGGCGAAAGACTAGGGGAAAAACACGGCGGCTGGAGTGTGACGGGGGGAAAAGGGGGGAGGGGGGGGCGTTTCGACGGCAGGGCTCCGGGGACGCGTCCGTACGAGGGAGTCGAAGTGGCAGGGACAGTGGGGGCTGGGAACACGAAAAAAAATGTCGGGCAAAAAAGGCCTTCTAAGTTAAAATCCAGCGAAGTAGAAGCTACCCTCGAACGTTGGCGCTCAAAATGGAGGTAAGGGGGAGCCCTTGCTGCCGGGGGGAGCAGGAGCCGCGAGCTATAGTGGGCGGGAACCATACAGCGGACAAAGGATCAGAGACCGGTCGTGGGGAAGAAAAGCCCTAGTTGTAAGGGGCCCCGAGCGGTAAACGGAGTTGGGTTGGGGAATAAGGTAAAGGAAGGATACGGAAAATTAAAAAGGTTCGACCCCCGCCCGAAGAGGCGTGAGGGACGAGAAAAGTAAGGGATAAGCCGTGAAATGAGACTGGGGGGGGGGTCGTGCACAAGGTTCTTCCAGACCCCCCAATGGAAGAGCTCCGGTGAAACCGCCATGTCCGGAAAAAGCCGTGCCCGGAGAAATGGGCAGACCTGCTGCTTAAACTTTCGATGCCGGTACGGGGGGAACATGAGATTGCGGCCCCAGAACAAGGGGTGGGGTTAAGGAATGGTGCTAAAGGAGGGGGAAGAGGGGGGGGGGGGGGGAGGGGAAGAAAAGGGAGGTGGGAGAGGGAGGGTGGGAGTGGGGGGGGGGAGGGGGAATGGGGAGCGAGGAAGGGAGGGGAGAATAGGGGGGGGGGGGGGGGGAGGCAAGAGGGGGAGGAGGAAGGGTGGACTAAGGAGAGTGGGAGGCGCGAGGGGAGAGTAGCAAGCTGGAGGGTGGGGGACGTGGGGGGAGAGAGGAGAAGAGAGTGGGTGGGGGTGGCAGGTTGGGGGAGGGGTGTGGGGGGGGGAGGGAAGGGGGGGGGGTAGGGGAGGGGGGGGGGGAGGGGGAGGGGGAGGTAGGGTGGTAGGGGGATGTAGGGGGGGGGTGGTGAAAGGGAAGAATGGGGAGGGGGAGGGGGAGAGGGGTAGAACAAGGGGGGAAGAGGCGGAAGGGGCGAGGAGGGTGGAGGGAGGGGGGGGGGGGGGAGGGAAGGGAAAAGAAGGGGGGGGAGAGGGAGGAGAAGAGGGAGGGGGGGAGGGGGGGGGGGGAAGGAAGAGAAGGGAGGGGTGGAGATGAGGAGGGGGAAAAGGATAAGAGTGGAGAGGGGAGAGGGCGGAGAAGAATGAAACGTGGGGGGAGGGGGAGAGAAAGAAGGTAGGGGGGGGGTTATGGGAAGAGAGGGGGGGGAGGGGTGGGGTGAGGGAAGGGACGAAAATGGGAAGGGGGAGAAGAGAGGGGGGGTGGGGGGGAGGAGGGATAGGGGTGGGAGGGAGAAAGAGGGGAGGGCAGTGTGGGGGGGGGTTGAGGGGGAGCGTGGAAGGGGGGGGGGGGGATAGGAAGGAGGGGTGCGAGGGGGGGGAGTAGGGTTGGGAAGAGGGGAGAGAGGGGGGGGAGAGAGGAAGGGAGGGGCGAGTGCGGGCCGGAACTGGGAGGGATTGGTTGAAGGTTGCCCGGACCGCCGCCGGTAGGGTGGGGACGTCGGGGGGGAGAGGATCATAATCTTCAGGTCGGGGAATGTGGGAGAAAAGGAAAGATGCGGAGTCGCGCAGGGCCACCACCGGACGTTACTTGGCGAGGGGTGCCAGACGGGGAAGGGAGTGGGGGGAAGAGAGACAAACAAAGATTAGAAAACCAAGACGACACCGATGGCGGCGCGATACCTGCAAGGGAAAGGTCAAAAGTAAACTGTCCCCGTGTGCTGGCAGAGGGGGACGCCGGAAAGCTAAGTACGAGCCTACTGACAGATCATGACTAGAGGAGAAAACGACGGGTTCTCTCCTGCTCGGGCGTCCGGCAAACGTCACCAGTTACCTCGAGTCGACAAGGCGGAGGAAAAACCGTTCAAACTGCAGAACTATAAGGATTGATCGCCTAGCGGGCACCACAAGAAAGAGTCAATGAAGGAGCATTCGGGAGCAAAGAAAAAGGGGAGTGCGGAGTTCCCGCGCAGAACTACCTGTCAGTAGAGGACCAAGTAGACCGCATCAGGGAAGAGGGTACTAAGGGGTGGACCCAATGTCGGGAGAAACAAACCAGTACGAATTTACATTAGGGTCGAGGGCACGTACAGCCGAACTCGAGCCGCCACCTGATCACCCCTCCACGTCTATTCCCGCCCCCTTCTTAGTGCTAGATACACCCGCACGGGTGAGGATCTTCCTCCTGAAGGTTTTCTCTTCCTTTCCAAACCAGACATCTCCAAAGTGATGGACCAGAGGGGGGGGCCTAAGAAGGGGTGGTGCCGTTTAAGACCGGTATAGTCTAAGGCGATCTACACCGAAAGGGTCGATATGGGGGAAGAAGAAATAAGGGACCGTAACTTCGACAGGGGGTCCGGTAAAACCACGGGGAAGAGCCATCAAAAGTAAAGGACGCACCGAACACTTCCTCTACAGAAAAGGGCATCTACGGTCGAAAAATCCCACTTCAAAAGGAACTAACAAGGAGAAGACACAAAAGGGCGTTCAAGGGATCTGTCGTTGCGTGAAGAGCTATGACGCCGAATGCGAAGGCCTAGGCAAAGGGAATGCAAACGGTCAACCGTACTTCAAAAGAAAGGAATGTCGCTACAGAGAAACCACGGAGTCACACCTGTCGGCGCGGCCGGGGAGTGAGTGACCGCGTGACACCGGACAACGGGGAAGGTACTAAAATACAGGGAAAATCGTGCGTCGCGGAAGAGGGAAGGTCTCTTAATATGCTCCGAACTCGGTTCAACGCTCACCTAAAAGACACGGGCGCCGACCCGAGAAATCGGGAAAAGTAAAGGGGGCCGGCACTGAAACTGAAGAGAGGAAAAAAAGAAAGTCCTTCCCAACGCGTACGAGGACGAACGATCCAAGTCGGTCAAAAAGCGGGGGGACATCTCAAGGTAAAGGGGGGAGAAACACCTAGATCATCGGAAACGGACGTCAACAGAAAGGAGCCGGAGGGTGAAGAGAAACACGCGCGGAAGAGGAATCGGACACTTCAGAGCCCCTACTAAGAGACGAAACGGTGGGGTCTCGATACACAAGAAAAGAAAAAGGCCTACGAAACGCGCGGAGTCGGCTGGAAAACGTTCACCGGAACTCTATAGACGGACACAAAAGGGGAAGAAAGAAAGGGTGGCGTCTGCGGGTGGGGCGGAAATTCGGCAGAAAGGCGGACGGCTGGGGCCAGGGCGCAAGGCGGGGTGTCGGCGAGAACAAGTGAAAAAGAAAGGCCGTCTACGCGTACTTTTCACTTGCAGGAGAGAAAGACTTTAGAAAAAGGGGATCCGGGCCAAGTCCTTCCTTTCCAAGGGATGAGGGAAAAAGGGCTAAAACTGTCTTGGGTTCGTAGACTCCTTTTGTTCGTCTGGTCAGCGGGTAAGGAGAGGATAGGGAATCTTGGGTAGAGACACCCATATAAACTAAACAAAGGGAGAATCTACTTCAGATCTCTGAACCTTTGCAGAGTGGAAGGACGTGGTGGCCGTACCGGTCAAACTATCAGAGCAACCAAAAGAAGTCGAGGAAGGGTCCCTAACAGGGGTTATAATAGTACGAAGGAGAAAATAGGCCTTTCCAGGCCAAGGGTGGACCAAGAGCGTCGAAAAACCGGGCCGCGATAGTGACGAAGGCTGGAAAGGGCGATTGAAGTCGATTTGGGCAAGTACGAAGATATTTTCGGATCAGAAGAGGGTATCTCTCAAACACAAAAAACAGAGAGTAAGTGGGAGCTTAAAGGGGAGCATACCCTCTTCCGAGGTTAAAGAGGCAGGGGGCAAGAAAGGATGGAAAGTCATCAGACCTGGGAGGGGGGAGCGAAAATCAGCGACCTGGAAAGGGGAAACAGACTTTGTCTCTGAACTGCTTCGAGAGCAGAAAATAAGCGTAGGGGGACCTGCGGTCCTTGACGTTGGGGGGGAGGAAAAAGATTGAAGATCAAGATGACGGATCAACTGTCTATCACTACACCGTCCCTCGCAGGAGAGAGAACGGGAAAAATGATTCTACAAGCTTTGAGTCCGCACGCAGGAAGGGAGAGATGGGAGACCGATTCGAGGGGAAGACTTTGACCGAGTACTGAAAGATTCTTCAGACGGGGACAAAAAGCTGGGGGGGGGGGGGGGGAAGGAAACTCAGGCGGGGAAAAAGTCAGGGACCGCGCACGAGAAAGTCCCTTCATTCTACAGGTAGCCCCGAGTGCATCTGAGAGAGCGGGAGCTTCCGTCCGACGCCAGGGACGTGAGGGGCGCGCGGCGGCAAAAGCCCCCCTTTCCGCCGCCTACCGTGCCTGGAAGGGGAACAGAAGCCAAATGCGCAAAGGAACGGGACGACAGGGACCAGGAACCCTCAAAAAAAACCTGTCCACTTCGTTGACGACGTCAGAGCGCAGTCAGGCTGTAAGGGGACAAAGAAACGGCGGGACCGGCCGTTCGGTAGTCAAGAGGGAAAGTCAGAGGAACCTGCGGCTCGTAGACCCCCGGTTCAAAAGCCTTAGCGCGATTTAAAAAATGCCGAGGAGGAGGGGAGGTGAAGCGGACTCTTTCCGTCGCGGTGTTTGGTTCGCAGTGGCCTATGGGGGGGAGGAGGGTTAAAAAGGCCAGGAAAAAAAATGTACGGAGAGGCAAACCCTAGAGAGGGTGAAAAACATTATCGTTCAGGCGCCTTCGACGCGGTACGCAGTAAGAGGGGGGGGGGGGGGGTTTTGGGCAGCTGCGAGTTAAGACGGGAAAAAACGTAATGGGGAGCGACCGCCGCGGTCGTGGGACGAAAGGTGTAGGAAAGTATCTCTTGGGGCACGGCACCGAGTTAGAGGCCGAAGGGACGGAAAGAAAGAATCAAGAAAGAATGAGGGGGGGTCGACCCTTGAGGGAACGAGGACCACTTTCACCTGAACCGGCCGCAGGACCGAAAGGGGCGGGGGAGTGGGTCAGAAGAAAACACGTCCACCTGGGGGGAAAAGAGGAAGGTCCGGGGGGCAGGCCTTCCAACATCGATCGAGGAAGGACGTCCCGGTCTACGCGGCCCTGGACCGGAAGGGGAAACCACCTTTAGGCGGGACACTTTGATCGGGGTTATGTCAAACGAGGGAAGAACGCTGGGGGAAGCAAGGTAGGTGCATGGGGCCGGGGGGAGATAGAGACGCCCCTGTACGTCCAAGACGGAGGGTCCCCTCTTAGGGGAACGATCGGGACCAGAAGGGAAAAAAACGCTCCAGTCGCGTGAGATGAACGGGAGTGCACTGGTTCTGCAGAGCGAAAGGGGAAAGAACAAGCGAACCGTCGCGTCCGCTCGAAAAGCGTTCCAGCAGAAAAGACGTAGCCCCGCCGGGGGTAAGGCGACGTGTGCGGCGTTTAGGGGAGGGAGAGAGTCAGCCGTAAAGACCCAGGAAATACTTGGTTCTCAAAAATGGTGGGGGACATATTCCGATGACGTCAAGGCTTCGGCGCCATGGAACTCCTTAAAAGGCGGGAAGCTTTCAACGTAAGTAATCCACCCCCCCTCCGGTTTGGGGAAAAACTCGAAGGGAAAAAAAGGCAGGGGACCAAGTTTCAAGGGTTGAAAGGGGTAAAAAAATGCGAAGGCGCTCACGTGAGGAGGGAAGTGACTGCCTGTGAACTGGCGCGACGCTTCGAGGGGGGGGGGAGACAGGGGGATTTTTAAGGTACCTATCCCTAGGCGAAGGGACGGTGGGGGAGGATAGAGAGAGGGCTTCGGCTTCAAGCTTTGGGGTTGGATCTTGGGACGAGTCTCCCGACAACACAAACAAAGGGGGGGACCTGGGGAGGGGGACGGTGATAGGCTCGACTCAAAAGCGGATAGGAGGGAATCTCAGAAAAAAAAACTTATATTATTAAATATAGATCCCAACTGGAAAGTCAAGAAAGGACCGAGGAAAAGGCAGGTTCCCTTGAAACAAAGGGGGACGAGGGCGTACCGGAAACCTCAATCGGCTCAGAAAGACTCCTAATAATATCTAGCTGACGCGAGGAAAAAACAGGCAGGGGCAGAGTGCAGGGGAAACATTCAAGAGAGAAGACTTCCACAAACAAAAGGTTTCGAAAGCGACCAATTACGAGAGAGAGAGACAAGACGATCTACCCTATCATCAGCTGCGCCTTAGAAAGGGAAACTGTTGACCTATAATCTACAGGCTTCCTCGGGACAAGAAGCGTGGGAGGACATCAGCCTCCAGGCAAAAGAGATCCCCTTCGGTCACCGGAAAGAAAAAAAGAAGAGGCGACCTGCAGCAGTTGAAGTCGGAAAACTGCCAAAAAATCGGGGCATCAACGTAATGGAAGGGATGAAGACTTCATTCCGACCAGAAACCGAACTGGCGCACACCAAAAAAACGAGGGGGAGCGTGACGCGTCACCACGAAGTGAGAATAGGCAACATTAAACAGCAACCAAGTTCAGAACGGGATAAGAAAAGAAAAAAGGGGGGAGCCGTTGGGAAAGCCGGGGATCGTAGCGAAACCGAAGACTTCAGGAGAACAAGATGCGGGAAACACTTTTAACTTCAACGTCGACGGCCATCTTAGAAGGGACCCCTGGGGGCTGGATCGAAAAAAGGAACGTCCAGCCATGCACCTACAACTTCAGCTAAAATAGACGCGTAACCTACAGGCTATGCCTTCGAAAAAGAATAAAGGACAAGGCCAAACTCCCCCTCCAAGGTTCAGGGAAAGAAACTGGGGACCCGCCAAGTAGGACGGACCTACTTTTAAAAAAAGAAAAAAGGAAGTCAGGGCCCAAGGAAGTGGACTCACCAATCTCAGAGAATAAGGCCGCCCAGCAAATCTGGAAAAAAATGCACCTGCATGGGGACCTGGGCTTCCGGAAAAAAAAGGTGAGGTCTACCGACATAGTCGATGGAAGTCGTGCAGTCGCAGGGACAATGAATGTCGAAGGCTCCCTAAGGGGGCAGATCACAACCTAAGATCACCGGAACCAACACTGGAAGGAAAGAGATGTCTTTGGAACCAGAAAGGGGTCCAGGGAGGAAAGGGAAACACAGGACCGTAAAGAGAACCACGCGTACGTCGAACTTCACAATGAACGATCAAAACGACTCGGGTGCTAGAGAAAAAGGACGAGGAGGTGCGAAAGCCGCCGTATCTGACATAAAAGGCTTAACCCTCGGGAAGGCGCCCAATGGTGAAGCTCAGGGAGGCCACAGGGAATCCGCTAACGAGAGGGAAAACTCGACGTAGAAACTGTGTCAAGGGAAAAGGTCTGGGAACCTCTCCTGAAAAAGATCTCCTAAAGGACGACGCCGGTCGGAGGGGGAGTCTCTGCGCGACACCTAGAATCAGGCTTTCTGGAGCAGAAACCAACGGTCGGCTGAAAGAGAATAATCTCCGTTTTTATTCTTCTAGTTGGGGCTAACATGATCGGAGGAACTCGCGTACCGTTAAGGTATTCCGTCGGGGTAGGGGGCATCTCGGAGGGAAAAACAGCAAAGGAGTAAAGTCCATCTCGCGTGATGGAGAATCGGCTTTCAACGTCTCAAGAGGGTTAAAAAAGGGCGAGAGCACGCAGTCACTGTCAGATTTGGGATGAGGGGAAAGAAGGGCTTTGCGTGGTAAGCTAGGACAAAGTCATGAGGCAAACTCGAATCGGAAAGAGGGGGGTCGTACGACTCCCGCCCGGGAGGGAGTCAACGAAAAAAGAAAGGCCAGGGCACGAGGAGGAACTCAGAGAGGGGAATAGGGGTTTCTCTGTTGTGGAGGACCGCTTCTGCAGGGGACCAAAAAAACAGAGTAATGGACTCCTGGAAGTGGAAAAGGGGTAGGGTCATAGCTGAAGAAATAAGAAGTGACAGAGGAGAGTGTTCACAATTCAAGCATCTTGAAAAGTCACAACGAGGGATGTGGAAAGGGATTAAACAGGCTCGTGGAAGAACCTGGGTTAGAAAAGGGATATCAGTGTACGAAGGCCAA
>Ga0179593_1573125_pt1 | contig 19664 bp, 20 predicted proteins | sample CZODoug2_1_08_16_FD_185931 | JGI IMG/M metagenome (GOLD analysis project Ga0179593, IMG submission 185931) | Vadose zone soil fungal communities from Angelo Coast Range Reserve, California, USA - CZODoug2_1_08_16fungal (PacBio error correction) | ecosystem: Environmental > Terrestrial > Soil >...
CCTCTCGGGAATTATAGACCGCTTCCTCAAGTCGGGGGTCAGGGACACTAGATTCTAGCGCCCCCGGAGATGACAGTCGGGAGAGAGATGGCATTGCGAACATACTCGGGAGGTCCGCGCAGAGGATCTTTATGGATTGAAGAGCCGAGATGTAAGGGGGACACCTTTTCGGGGCAAGTCCCATTCTTCCTTTTACGGGTTGATGCGCGGTTTCCCTGGCGTAGAATTGGTCAGTGTGGTTCGGCAAAAGTTAAAGGAGGGCAGGTAAGTTGCGAAAAAGAAAACTCAAAAGGCCTTCGACAGGAGCCCTGCCGGGGTCCCGGAAGCCGCTGAAACGAGGGAAAACCGCGAAGGGGCTATTGCCTGTGGAGCAACGTCCAGGATTGGTCCCGATAGGGTTGACTTGAGAGGGTCAGGTCTTAACGGCCGGCTAGGTCGCGGAAAAGGGAGACGTGGGAAGGTTAATAAAACTTATACTTTCTTAGAAAAAAGGAGTGCCGGCCTGAAACAAGAGATGTGGGAACAACTGTCTCGACGCCTCCAGTATGTTGCGAAAACCGGGAGCAGCCAAAAAAAAAACCGTCAAATCAGCTGAAGCTTTCGGGGAAGGAGTTTAACTTATCGATCATCATCACTGAGGAGCCAGAAATCTGGACGGGGAAGCAGGAGTAGGGGGGAAGGGGGGGGGTCCTCTTGGGGGGGTCTTTTCTTAAGAAGCTGTGTGGTGGAGACTGGGCACTTCGGAAAAGAATAAAAAAACAAAAAAGGGGAAACCTAACCTAAAAATAAAGGGGGGGGAGCTAGGGTGAAAAGGGGAGAAATAAATTTGGGGTAGTTTGGGGGGTAAATCTTCGTGAGAAGAAAAAAGCAGGCAAGGCACTTTCCTCTCGGGGAGAGCTCCTCAAAAGTCCTCTTCTTACCCTAGAGGTCTCGTTCTTTTATCTCTGAAAGGGTAGCCTAGGTATACGAAGGATGGACCGCGGGGTCCCTGCTCAGCCCTCATTTGGGGTTAGCGAGGGGGGGGGGCCTATGGGGTTCCGAACCCAGACCAGCTTACTTTCGTGATCTACCGGTTCAAAACTGGGGCCTTCCTCGGGGATAGACCTTTTCGATGGGATTTTTCTTCATGCCCGGAGAACCTCCTTTCGGGGCGGTCAACTCTCGGAGTGAGGACCGTCGAGGGCTAGTCTTTTAGAGGACGCCGTTGAGTGACTTCGTTTTGGGAACGTAGGAAGGGGGGATAGGCGGAGACATCCTATAAGGGTCCACTGGATGTCACGACGCCCTTTGACACTGGAGCGGCCATATCTTTGAGGAGGTCAATGGTAACAATACGCGGGAAAGGGAGAGGGTCAAGGGGTATCCCAGCAAGGGGCGGAAGGACCCATGCCCTTCGAAAGCCGGCGGTCCAAAAAAAACTGAAACTTAACGCCAGAGCCGGAAAGAGAGGAGCCTGGAACGGGCTAGCGCCGCAGGAAGGGGGCAACGTAGTCGTTCTCTCGTCGAAGCGTCTCCGTACCTCTCCAGAACCGCAGTTAGCTGGCCCCGCGGGACTGAGAGGAGATGAACAGAAAGAGAGGAACGTGGGGGGCTCTACTTTATCCTGTTCGCCTGACGATTGTGACGGCGAGAGGAGAAAAACTTAACAGATGATCTAAACGGGGAGAAAAGAGGAGAGATCCTGCGGGAGGAGCCCAAAAGGATGGGAAATCTGTCGGCGGAAAAAAGAAATACCTGCTCTTACCAACCCGTTCCGCAGGGCATCACGAGGAGAGAAGGACAAAAGGAAAAAGACCTAGGGTCGCTGTACGGAGGAAACCAATCGAGCCACTACAAATGCCAAGTACGCCGGAGCAGGCCTTGGCAGGGGTCCGCGCCAAGGGAATGTCGGACAAGGAATCTTAAAAAAAGGGGAGTCTCGACCAGACCCTCCTGCGAGAAGGGCCTGTTGTCCGGGAGAACGAGCGGAAGACCTTGTGAAAAAAACACGCAGAGGCGATCAAAAGAAGATAAGGGGGCGGCGGGACAGTGTCCCAGGTCTTCGCCGAAAAGGAGAACTACACTTTAAGAAGTGGCCCGGCTCCAAGGGGACTCTCAAAATGTGGAAAAGAAGTCCGGAAGAAAGCACGAGGCGAAAGAACGCGCTTTCCATCTTCTACCTGCAAAGGAATAGCCTAAGAGGCGTCGGCCCTACTACAAGAAGGAACAATCTGCCATGAGGAAGTGGTTTTCCGCGGGTACGGTGAACGTGGAGACAACGACATCAGCTGGGGAGGGGCGGAAAACCCCAACGGCGAAGGAAAAGGAAAGGAACGGATCACATTAATGGGGCGGGCTTCCTTTAGGGATAAATCGGTTATGTGGGACGGAGGCTCAAGGAGCAGACGGGAATCTGGCTCGTCCAGTAACCCTAACCGATTAAATGTACTAACTTCAGAAGCAAGAGTGTCAGAAACAAAGTTCTGAAGGATTCGGGCGCCCGCCCAGCGCTCCTGCAGGGGAACCCGAACCTGAAGGGAGATACAATCGGGAAGCTTGGGCGGTCCGTGGGGGATAAGTGCTGCTTGCAGATGGAACGGGAACGGGCATGTACCCTCCCAAATCTTCAGGCTGAGGGGCGGCTTATGGAAGGGATTGCTGGGTTCTAATCTCACCCTCCTGGATTATTTCAAAGGGCGCACAATCGAGGCTGGGGCCGCACCTCAAGATCCGAAGATGGTAATCTGCTGGCACATCTACGAGAGCTACGGACTCGGAATGATCGCTTAAAGGGTTATGGGGGGAAGAGGAAAACTCCTCCTGAAGGGCGTTTAAAGGCATTCCATGCGGAGGGAGGAATGAATCATCACTTCCCAGGATGGGCTCCCGCCACTCCGAAGTTAGACTCTTCCCTGAAGAGTTTTCTCTCCCTTTCCAGATAGGAAGGCCTATCTGAAACCCGGCCAACGGCCCCACTGGAACCATGCAAGCTACGAAGTACCCGGAGAGCCTTGGCCGGCCTACCGGCGTAGAACGGTCACGGAAACTCTGGACGCCGCCGAATGCTGCTGTTCTAAAATGAAGCTTCTCCTAGATCAACTAAGCAGAGGGGGGGAAAGACGACAAAGACAGTTCTGCAGGGTTTCTCTCGCGGTATATCCCAGCCAACAGGGGAAGAAATGGAGAAAGATGATGCGGGACACTTTGGGCGTTGGTCGTATTCTCCATAGGCGAGCTCCTAAAAGGAGATAGAATTAGGCTCAGGGGAAAAGGAGGAGGGGGAATGGAGAAGAAGGGGGGCTTGAGGAGTGATTTAACAGGGTGGGGGACCTGTTTACGGTTCGTGTTCGAAGGGGGGCGTTACCTGGAGTAGCGGCTCGGAAAAATCGTTCCGTTTCCTTTTTTTCCTTTTTTTGCGGCTTTTAAAGAAAGTACGAAGGTGTAGGGAAACGCTCTACAGGTCTCGGACGAGAGCCGGGAAGGGACCTGTCGGTATATCCTGGGTCCTTCCCTCGTGAAGTAACAGGAAGGTAGAGGGGGGCACAAGTAGTAAGAGGGAGATCCCTGAAGGTTGGACAAGGCGGGGGAGCCGGAGGTCGGGGACGAAAGGAAAAGTTCCTCATCCCGTTATGGTAGGAAGTTAAGGCCAAGACCTCTGAGGGGGCGCCAACTTCTCGACCTATTTTTGGGAGGAAGAAACATGGTGGGGGGAGGAAAACACTCCATTTCCATACTGTCTTCAGGGTCTCGTGCAGCGTCAGAGAGCAAGAAGTTGAAAATCCGCTGGACCATCTTTCCTCGCTGCCGTCCTGAAAGCGGTATTTTCGAAACCTTTATGAAAAAAAAGCGACGACGTTGGGGGCAAAGCTGGGGTGTGCCCTATCCTTCTACTTCAAAGGCGTTTTTCGATAGTACAGAGGGGAGTCCAGAAAGGAAGTTTCGGGAGTTCCGGGAGTAACTCAATGAGGTAAAGCGCAGATTAGGGAGGGGGTGACAGCACCTGGGACTCCAGAAAATCTTTGGTTACTGCAAGGCCCCCCCCTCCTTGAAAGAGATTCACTTTTATCGGAAAAAAGAACAATCGTGGGGAGAGAAAGGTAAAGACCAGGGGGAAAAGAGTTCTATTGTAGGGAATCCTTCTTGTGCTCGCGGAGACAGTCCTATCATCCCTCCGGGAAGGAATTAAAATCATCATTATAGAGGAAAAAAGAGAGGGTCAGGGAAGGGGTAGCGAAAAAGGGTGGGATTCGATCAGGGTGATACGGAGGAAGCTTCCGATCCATCCTAAGTCGAGGAAGGATCTCTAATGGAAGAAGACCGAAGGAATGACGAACGGCTTATAAACCGAGAGTGTCAATAGCGCTGCACTGCTATCCCTCTAAAGAAGATAGTACGGGAAAGCAAAAACACGGGAGTAGAAAGGGCCGAACTCTCCGAAGAGGGGACCTCGGTGATCAGAGCGCTTTTGCTAGGAAAAAAAGTAAAACTTGGCATCCACGTATGAAGAGGGCCGAAAGGGGATGTTAATTGGGGAAAAAAGCATTCGAGGGGAAGCGGGGCCTGGAAGCGTTATGACGGCCAGGAAGACGTAACGGTTTTACTCGACCGGGTGCAGGTCGCCGACTATGGTGGAAAAAGGGCTCAGCCACAAGACGGCAAGAAGTAAAAAAGGGAGGAGGAAAAAGGGGGGACGGGGAACGCTCCCTCCTGGGAGGGGGGACCGCAGAGACTTCCTTCTACATTAAAGAGACACGGTCTGATACAAGGAGGGGGGCATGGGAAATCCAGTCCTAGGAAATCTGTGTAGGAGTTCAAGACACGTCAGGTCTCTCTTCCCATCGAGACAGAGACACTTGGCTTCCAGAGGAGCGCCAACGGGAGGATACCGCGGAAAAAAAAAAAAAAAAAAAGGATGTCGGGGGGGAGAGGCTCAGTTCGCACGACCAGAGACCTCCTTGTTTTGCGAATGGTTGTCCGTACTACTCCTAGGAAGGGTGAGAGGGGAGAAAAAAGAACTTTAAGATGAGCTTCCGAAGGCGGGAGAAGAGAGGATCATCAGCTTGGCGCGGTCGGTTCCAGGGGGCGTAAACTACATGAGAAACTAAGACGAATCGCCGTCCGCCCTTAATCGACGGGAGGGTTTCCTTGGCGAGGAAGCTCAAAGCAAGAAAGGTACTGGCCCCAGAGGAATGGAATGGATAAGAACAGCTCCGGCATCAGGGAGGGAATTCTTCTCTGAACCGCGAAAGATCGGTGCATGAGAAAGTCGGGAAGGCGGAGGGGAACTTGTTAGCGTCAAAATCATCATGGCGTGCGGGCAGTCACCTAAACGCGCACAAGGAAAATGATTGGAGGATCCAAGGGTTCGTACGGGGGAGTCGAGGAGTGGCTTACCGATCAGGCTGAAAACACGTCAAAGCCAATAGAAGGGGGAGCTTCCTGAAAAAAGGGGACGTCGTAAGGAAGACTTCACGGGCTAGGATCCGGTCCGCCCAACGCCCAGCGCGGGAAAAACCGGAGGAGTAAGGCCCAGGAATACAGCAGATTCGAAGACAGCGTCAAGATGGAGTAACGAGGCTGGGGGGAAAAGTACGAAAAAAGTCTCAAGGCCCGCATGAGAAAAAAAAAGGGGGGCTTCGCGAGGGGATGGATGGATGGGGGAGCCAGAGGAAAAGTTTGTTAGAAAAAGGAGTAAGGGGGGGGGAGCCCACATGTTCAGGCCTCACTCCGAAAGAAGGCACTTAACTCAAGATCAAGATAAGCACACGGAGAAAGTACGGGGTCCAGAAAATCCGGCAGCGCCGTGCCCTTGATCGCGTCAAGAGGCAACCTCCAAAAGGGAAAGGGGAAAAAATCCGTAGAAGGAGACAGGCCAGGGGGGGAGCGGTCATCACATCACCGAGTTCAAAACGGATCGCCAAAAAAAAAGCGAAAAAGGATCTTAAAAAAGCAGAAGAAGAGTCACCTGGATGTTTCTCCTACCTCACCTGAAGAAGGGCACCAACCGACCGCACCCCGTCCACGCCTCCCATCCAGGGCACCATGCCATCCAAAAAATTAGGAACGGGGAATTTGGAAAGCCGAAAAGATTACCGGTCCCAACTTTTCCCTCCTACGTGGGACCCCAGAAGAAGACACTGAACCGGGGGGGGGAAAAAAAAAAGGTCTTCGGGGGGGAAAGGGAGAAAAAAAAAGTCTGCTCCTGGACTAAGACGTCAGTCTCTGTATCGGGGGAGCTACTGCCTGGGAAAGAAGAAAAAAACCGGAAGTGAAGAGGGAGTCGAAAGAATTGTCTCTGATCTCTAGCGAAAACAACGTAGTAGGATTACAAGATAAGAAATCCAGATTAGGGAGGGAAAGCATTGGTCGCTAGGGGGAGAGATAAAGTCGCAGGAAGAAAGATTATCATCAGTAAGCAGCGGAAGACATCATCATTTGCTCTTCTGAGGGAGAGTCATCTCGCTTTAGGGGGGCGGGAAAGTCTGGAAGTTTTTACATTTACGGACCTTTTTCTGGAGGGGAGGAGAATGCTTGTTCGATCCTTCGAGGTCCTGGTTGAGAGGGATGGGGGCTTGAAGTCCTGTTTTCCGTGTTTCTCAGCGTGGAGGAGATTGTATGACCTCCGGCGCCAGATTTAGAGAACCGAAGCACTTTCCTGGGAAAGTCCGCGAGGCTCTCTTTCAGACGTCCTTCTGAAGGGGTCAGCAGGGGATGGGAGAAAAGTAACGAGGGGGTCCCTAAAAAACTTCTAAAATAAATTTAGTTGATGACCAGGGAGGCTGGATCCAGCTATCAATTAGAATCGTAGCAAGAAAAAAGGGCAGTAGGCTCAGGTCTGTGAACTTCACTGTCCCGGGGGAGTGTCTCAGGGGAGTCGGGGAGAGGCCTTCGTCTCGTTCTCAGTGAGTAGGGCCTATGCGTAAGACTGGAGGTTCAACACCCATAGGGTAGGGGTTCTCCGAGAGAAGACTCTCCTTATTTTCGCGTCTCCCCCTCAGGAGATTAGGCCTGGAAGGGGGGAAGACCGTAGAGGGTAAAGTCCATCTCATCCTCGGCCTCTTGGAAAGAATGAAAGAAGAGTCGAACTTAGGGTCGTTGGACAAGTCTCTTGGACAATCGGGGGGAAGAGATAGGGAAGGAGTTATGGGAAGATCCTCCGGGTCGGGGTGTGCGGAACTAGGGACGGTTTAAAGCTTGGGAGAATCCTCTTCGCTTCTCAAAGTGAGGAGCTTTTCGAGAGACGAAGGGGAGGTTCCGTGCATCCCAGGGGTTCTTTTAACGATTCCCTGTCGCTTTCCTCGGGAAGGGAAGCCAGGTTGAGAAGCAAAAAAGAGAGCGTTACAGGGGGGGTTTTTTAGGGCCCTCATCAGTTTATAATTTTGGAAGTCAAAATTGGGGAACCTTCCGGGAGGACCCTTTCCCACATGCTGCTGTCTGTTTAAGGAGACCATCGGAGGACAAGAAAAAATTGTCGATTGCGGGGGGCTCCAGAAAAAGAAAAGTCTTTGTGATCGGAGAGGGAAAAGCCTGAATCATCCCGGGTGGAATTCCTGCGATGAAAAAAAAAAGGAAAAACTCGAGGGGAGGCGTAAGCTTGAAGGAAAGGGGGTCTCTCAAGGAACAGGTTGGGAGAAGCGATCTTGTTTTATCGGAAGACCCTATCCAGGAAAGAAAAAAAGAGGGGGAGTGGACATGGAAATAAAAAGAGAAAAGAAACATGGAGATGGAAAGAAGAGCCCCTAAGCCGCTGCGAAGGGTGCGCTTCTATTACAATTAATGAAAAGCAAACAAAAGAGAGGGGAGTAGGAAAGGGAGAAAAGCCACGGCGAAAAATGGATAAACTTGAGCATTCTAAAAAAAAGGGTATCTTGACCGGGGAGTTATCATTAACAGGGTCTGAGAAAGGGATCCACTAAAAAATCAGGAAAAGAAAGACGGAATTCTAGCGAAGAGGGTCCTTCGATGCTATTAAAAGTGAGTGCCTGCCTTAAAAAACCGTCACTTTTTTAAAGGGGCCTGTAAGTAGAAGGGAAAGAAAAGAAAGGGGCGGGCGCGACACGCGCTCCACAAAACAGAAGGGGACAATATAGAAGATCCTGGAAGGACGTGAATTTGCGCTCCCGCAAAAGAAAGTTTTCCGTCCCCAGGAAAAAAGCAACTCAAGGAAAAACGAGGTGGCGACAGGCCTTTTCAATAAAACTTCCCCTCCTGGGTTTCGCTCTACCCTTCAAAAGACAAACTTCTCGGGGGGAAAATAACCCATGAATAGGCGCAAGGAAGAGACTTGGGAAAAAAAGCTCGCGAGAGACAGGAAATTATCACCAAGCCAGAATTTGGGCTGAAAGGAGAGAGGGAAGGGTTACCCCGGGGGGTTCTAAATGGCATGGAAAAGAACTCCTGTTCACGTGCTGTGAAGAGGTTGATAAGCCTTTTCAGAAGAGGGAGATGAGACCAGAAAGCTTAGTTGGAAACCGAGGAAAGAAGAGGACTCTGGGAGATCTCAGAAAAAAAAAATACTACTGGATCAGAGAGGCTTTCTTCCAAAAAATAGGGGCCGATCACCCAGGAGGACGTGAGAGAAAGGGGGCAAACTCAGAAAGAAAGAGTCCTTCCCGCCAGAGAAAGGTGAAGAGAGCATAAAAAAAAGAGGGGATGCTGAAGGACTTCTGAAGAAAAGAACCATAATGCGGGGAAGGACAGGATCTCCCTCGTACCCGGTGTCCGAGGGGACGGAAGAGGAAGAAAAAAGTGTCCTCCGGAAACCGGAAGACCCCACCGTCTCCGAAAGGAAAACCGGATAAGGCGAAACCTGTACGCCAAAGGAGTAAACCACAAAAAAAAGCTTCTCAAGAGGGAAGAAGCAGGCTTACCTCAATCTGCATCGAACTACGCGAGGGGAGAAGGGAAAAAACAAAGCAGAGAGCGAAAGAAAAAAGGAGGGACTTGAATAAAGGGCCCCTCGCGTCCCTGTCCAAACGTCGAGATTTAGGAGAAAGAAAACAGTCGAAGCAAAAGGCATTCGGAAGCGGAAAGAGGTCCTCATCTTTGAAAAACGACCAAGAACGTAGAGGCAGAACTAGAGAAAAGGGGCAGGGGAGAAAAAGGGAAGGCGAAGGGGGATTAAGGGGTACTCTCGAGAATGGACGAAAAAGAAAGGTTGAGAGTGAAGCAAAGGAGGGGAGGGCGCTAAAAAACATCGAGGTGTGAGGAAGGCCGGCACGCCTCAGCCGGCGACTTGAAGGGAGAAGCCGGACAAAGGAAGATCCTAAAAACAAACACCACCCCTGCAAAAAGAAAGCCGGGGGGAAACTCCAGTGAAGGGCAGGTCTGTTCCACTCCTTTATGAAAAGGGTACTACTTAAAGGGGAGGTCTGTCCAGGAAATCTACTGTCTCTGAGGGAAGAAAAAATCTATTTCCTGAACTGAAGGAAGTACGAAATCCAGAAAGAAGACTTGGAAAAAAAGGGGTCAAGCTTAAGAAGGATATCAGGATCCTACCTGGTCAGGCGTAATATTCTGAGAAAATGAAGTCCCAAGAAAAAGTCCAATAAAGAGATTCTTCCTCTCCCCGGAAAAAATTACCCCAGGACGAATGGGCCTCTCCCAAAAGGGCGGCAAGGCAGTGGGGAGAGGGGGAACAAAGGAAGCCTTCTTTCTCGAAGTCAAGTCTCCTTCTGGGGAGAACTGCCTCTTAGAGAAGAGGGAGAATGGTGAATCGAGGGTAAAGGTGGGGAAAAGACTAAAAAACCTCCAACTGGGAGTGATTTCTCAGAGAAGGAAGTATGGATTGAGTAGAGAAGAGGGGGGGGGATGAAGGGAGGGGGAGAATCGGGGCTAAGCCCTTCAAAACGTTGCTGTTTGGGGAGTCGGAAGACGGAAGTAAAATAAGGAAGAAGGGGGTAAGTGAGGACATGTTAGGGGGGGGGGCATATCGCTGGTATGGGGGGGGGAAGGGGGGCCCCTGTCTGATTGAAAAGGGTTTACCTTTACTCTGGAGCGAACTATAGAAGGGGTGTTTAGAGGGGAGAAAAAAAGGAATGGTTCAAGGTTCTTAAAAGGGTTTTTCAGGGGGGTTGGAGGGCAGCTTTTTCTAAGAGAAGAAAGCTGAGACAGGGGACAATAGACCATAGGGACGATACCTTTAGAAAAGGGGTTTTTTAATCCTTTGTAACGGGTTAGTGGGCATGTAAACGGGGGGGGGGGGAGGGGCCTAGATTCAAAGGGAAACTCTCTTCTTATAGTTCTCTCCGAAAGATTTTGGGGGATCTCACTTCGAAGAACGGAGCGGGCGGCGCGTCGGGAAGGCTCTTGGATGGGAACGGTTCTTGCTAAAGGGGCAACTCTTATTGGGGAAAGGGATTCGTGGACCCCTCCCAGTTTTGGCCACCTTCGCCTCCTCAGAGGGGGGAAGCTCAATCTTAGGGCGGGAAACCTCCTCCTCAAGCAGTTCGAAATCGAGGGAAATGAAGAGGAGGGAATGGATCTTCACAAGCCAAGCACTTATGGGCGTTTACCAGAGGGCCTCCATAGAGCTGCTAGCAGTGCCCTTTCAGGTTGGAGGGGCTCCTTTTCTTTGATTCCAGCTCGACTTTTGTTCGAGGGGCGGCGGCTTCTAGCCTAATCGCCCTTTTCATCAACTTTTTCTACTAAAAGCGGCGGTCAGGAAAGTCCGCGCGAGGTGAAGGAGGAGAGGCGAAGGATCGGGGAAGTTGGAAGAGGGTCTATCTTTACAGACCCCCTCTGGGGGGGGAAGAGAGCTCAAGGGGGGATATGTCCGAGGGGGGACTGTAAGAGAAGTTGACGCTCCCTCACCACTAAAGAGAGGTCGGGGTAAGTAGGGGAAATTAAAAAAAAAAGGGCTATTGCTATTGTCGTCAGGAGAAGGCCCTCCTTCTTTTAGGAGGCGTCACATAGGGGACCCATTGAATATGGAGAAAATAAAATACCCGGAGGGGGGTCTTGAACGAAGAGGGAGGGGGAATTCCGGGTCTCTCCAAGTGAAAAAAGGTGGAATAAGATTGATAAATAGAAGGAAAAACGAGAAAGGAATCCTGTTAGGGAAAAAAAGCACTTGAGACCGGGGGCGATGAGACATTGCTATTATCGAGGGAAGAACCCCGAAGCCAGGGGGAGGAGCATAAGAGAAAAAAGAACAGGGAGGGGGGCACCATTCCCCGGAGGAAAAAGGCCTTTGTCGGCTAAAGGAGATTCAAAATCAGCGCGCCGAAAAAAAAAAGAAAGGAGGAGAGACAGGATGAAGGAACAAGAAAAAAGCTAATTGCAGACACGTAGCAAGGGGCGCTCGATGGGCCGCGAGAAAGCGACGTGGGTCTTGAAAAAAAAAAGAAAGGAAACTCGGGGTCAAATAGGAAAAGGGAAAAACGGAAGAGAAACGGGGTCGACCGTTAAAGAAGGGGGGGAGGACGATGTGACGTCTACATGGAGGCGTGTCTCGCACATCAGAAAAGGATCGCTCCACAACAACAAAAAGAAGAAAGAAATAAAGGCCAATGGCAAAAGATGGGAGGCCGGAAAACATCGTCAAAATTCGAGGAACGAGGTTGCGATGCAGGCCGTCTATAGGGTTCATCGCCTCGCAGGCACAAGGGGTGATCGACGGGGGAAAGACAAAAGGGGACAGGGAACTTCTCACCCCCTCGAGGAGAAAAAAAAGGTCTTCCAAAGTACCGGCCCGCCAAAGCAGGGAAAGGAGGTCCGAAGGAAGCCCGGGGGGGGGGAAAGGAGAGGACTTCTGAAGCTCAGGGGGGAAAAAAACGCCGTTTTTGCGAAAAGGGTCCCGTACTCCTGGGCTGTTTTCTAGGGAAGAGATCCTTGGGACAGAAAGAGCCCGGCCTGAAAGAGACCTCGCCACGGGGAAAGGAAGGGGCGCGGTCTCCATTTTCCAGCGTCGCCGACATACAGGAAGGACGTGATCGGGGGGGGAAAAAGAGAGACTGACTGAAGAAAAACGAGAAGCCCGGAGTCAATTTTCGCAGGCAAAAGGGAAAAAAAAAACAAAAAATGGAAGGGGCGTCTCCTGCTGCTCAAAAAAGGGCCCTCATCACGGCAGAGAAGGGGAGATTGAGCGCCGAGGCGTGCAACGGGAGGCCGATCGACAAGGGGAAGGGCTGGTACGGGAAGGGGTAGCCGTCAAGGGGAAAAAGGGGGTCGAGCCGAAAAGAGGAAAAAACGAAAAGGGAAGTATCACATGAGAGGGGCCCCCTCCAGCGGTGGGTAAGGATTCGACTGCAGGGGGGTCGGGCAGGCGAAAAGGGGAGTCTGACAAAAACTCTATCGATGTATCGAAGGACCGCCCAGAAAGTGTCGTGGGAAAGCCAAAGGAAGGAAAAGGGGATTCAACGGAGGTGGAAAAGAACAGAAGCACCGGCAAACTCTGGAGAAGGCCCTAGAACGAGGATCGACACATAAAGAGGAATGCGTTCATCAAGGAGCCTGGACCAAAGGAAAAAATGCGATTTGATCTACTATCAAAAGTAGGCATGTTACCAGGAAAACTAAGGGGATTGAGGATTGAGGGGGGGGACCTGACCGGGGGAGGGAAATAAACTCTCACATCCTGGAGGGGTAGGAAGAATGGGGGGGGGTCCACGAAAAAATAAAAACTCAGGTGGGAGGCCGTCGAGCCGAATAAAAAAAAAGACATTCCGCAGAGCCAAAGGATGTGACCTACCACAACGGGGAGCCGAACGGTCCCAGCGACGGAAGGAATAGAACTTCCTCCCGGACCAGCACGCTGTCCACAGGGGATCCGGAAACAAAGGAAAGCCATAAAGAATCGCGGCTTCGGGAGTTCCTGCCCCGGATCGCCCAGGAAAGGCGAGGGAAAAAAAAAAAGACCCCGAGAAACCTCCTACCTGGGACTTCCTTCTCCGACCAGGAGGCCCGCCAAAAAAAAAAAAGGGTCCCCAAGAAAAGAACCAGGCCCATGCGAAAAAAAAAACACCACACCGTCTGAGGAAGAGGAAACAGCCAGAGAAACACCAAGTAAGAAAGGGACTTGGGACAAGGAAAATCTCTCGGGAAAAGGCTCTCCTGCTGATGTCTCAGGAAGCTTCTTCTGCTGACAAGGATCGCGGTAACTTGGGGCTCCGGATTCTACTAAAAAGCGGTGAGGACAGGGAGAAAAGCTATGATAGAGAAGAAAAAAAAGATTAGTAGTAAAAGAAGAAGAAGAGAGGGTAGACTGAAGCCCCTCATCACTTGGGGGCGGGGGGGGGGGGCCGAGTCTTCCAAAAAAGAAAGAGCTGAGATAGAAAGAATCATCAAAGGAAGGAGGGAAGGCCGAAAAAAAGCCACGGGCGAAGGGAAGAGGTACCGCCGGTTCTTTTTCGCGGCCCAGGCGGACGGGTACGGGTGAGAGATGCCGGCATGGGGGGAAGGGGAAAAGGGGAAGGGTTGGCAGAAAGTGCAATCGGGCGTCTCTACGGAAAGTAGGATAACAAAAGAAGAAAGGTTCCTGAAAAAAAGGGGGTAATAGAGACTTGGGCACGTCGAAGCCGTTGCAGGAACGAAGAAAAAATGAAGCCCGCGAAGGGGGGGGGCAAACTGGGAAAAAAGAGGATAGTCGTTAGGGGGAGAGGGGAAAAAAAAAACAAAAAAGAATACCTTAGGAGCTCAACACACAAAAAAAAAAAGAACTCTTCCGCTAGAATCTTTATCCTTTCCCAATTAACTAAGTCTTGACATCAAAAACTTTTCTGCATTCTCAAGGCTTCGTGGAAGGAAGTTGCCAAAACCTAAAAAAGGGTGAAACCTCGAAGACTTATTGAAAAAGATAACAGAACGGAGAACTTCACCATCCGAAAACCTGACAGAAAGACCAACAAAAACCTCTCGTAAAAGAAAAGGATGGACCAATCGGAGAAAATTGACGCGCTGCCGCATGAGGGAGGGTAGTGTGAGAGAAGGGAGGGCTGAATACAAGGGCAAAGGGAGAGGAGTCCGGAAGTCAGCATAGGGGAACGTAACCGTCTTCTTCAGGGAGTCAGGAGTGTCAGGAACTCTCGTTCGGGGAAGATGTCTGCGGACCAGAAAAAGATTGAAAAACCGAACCGCGGGGGGGGGGGGGGGGGGCCAGGAACCCGAAAGGAAGGTGGAAGCAGGGGGGGGTGAAGAAGTTGCAGATCAAATGAAAAGAAAAAGAAAAGGCATGAGGGGAAGACCACGTTTGAAAGAAAAGGGGGGAAAAGGGAATTTTCGTCATTACAGGAGTGAGCGGCGCTTCAAAAGAAAAAATCGGAGGACCGTAAGGCAGGAAGGGAAAGAGCGGAAAGGGCCCTCGGGGAGGGGTATTCGCTCAAGGACCAGGGTAAGCCGTCGAAGAGGCGAGAATACTCGGGGAAAGGGCACTCTTAGGTATGTCAGAAGAAACCTGTGAGAGGAACTACAGGAGGGGGGGGCACCCTAGACTCTTCGAGGGGGCATCTCGCGTATGACAAGAAGAAACCCAGCGAACAGCATCGGAAGGGCAAATCCAAGAAGCAAGAGGGGAGGTCGGGAGAAGGACTAAAAAAATACCTCTTGATCAGGAAAAACGTTGGCGAGCGCCGCTTAGGGGGAACCAAAGTATTTTCGCTGGGGAAAAAAAATGGGGTGAAGAAGGGTAACCAAGAAAAAAAGAAGGGTGAACAGCGGAGAATTCAAATCGCACCGCGTAAAGGGGTACTCGACCGGTAGCCGGTGGAGACGACGGGTATGTGACGTGGACCAAGGAGGAAGAACTGCAGAGAAAAAAAAAGAAAAAAGGGGAAGGGGGCGGAAGAAAGAAATTTGTGCGCAACGCCTTATCATGGTCGCCGAAAAAACATCTTCGGCGACTGAAAAAGGGGAGGAAAGGAAAGAAACTTGTAACGGGAGACATAAAAGAAGAACTGTTCATTCAGCTTGGAGAAAAAGTCATACCACTTCTCCGGTACTTAGGGGCCCACGAGCGCAGCGGAGGGCTTTCCAAGTACGAGGATAGCAACCGCAGTTAAAAGAGGGGAAAGCTCCTAGCACTCTTCTTGCAGGGGAGAAGTTTTGGAAGACGACGCTGGGTGGGCAGAAGGGCCGGGGGGGAAAAGATGCTTTAGCAAGGGGAAGAGAAGGAAGCGCCGCGAGGGGGGCCGAGAGAGAAAGGGGGTATCAGCACTATGGAGACCTCAAATTTTCCAGTGCGGAGGGGGCAGAAGGAGAACTACGACAAGGAAGAGGAGATCTCAGACAAGGATACAAAATGGGGAATCTGGGAAAGTCCGAAAGGGACGTCCCCTCCGAACGCGCTGGAAGATCGTCATACCTGCAAGGCGCGTCTGGAAAAGCCAAAGGCTAAAATAAGGGAAGAAAAAATCTCCGCAGGGGGAAAAGCTTTACTGGAAGGTGTACCTTCAACGACGGAAGGGTCGTTTGCCATTCCGGAGGGGAACCAACTGCTCCTGAGTCCCACCCTGATTCAAGGCGGGCTTTCAGAAAAAAGGGGAGGGACTAATCGAGAAGGGAGGAAAATGGGACATTAAAAGGGTCTACATCTGAGAGTACCCCTAACTCGGGGGTACGACTTTCCTGAAACTGGGGGGGAAGTCGAAAGAATGAGACTTTAGGAGTCCGCAGAAAGAAAAAGGTTTCCACCGGAGGTATGGGGGAACGCCCAGAACCTTCTTGGTAAAGAACAATAGACTTCAAAGGAGTCAGGGGGGGGGGAAGTCCCAAAAAAACCCAAAAAAAAAAGAAAAAGAGGGGCTTCTCTACTATCCGTTCAACTTCATGGAAAGAGGGATCTCTTCAAGGGAAATCATCAAACCTGTGAAAGGAAAGGTGAAGTGACTCAAAGGGAAAAGGGGGGACAGCAGGAAAGGCCACATCTAGGTCGTGGGCCTTCACTCTCTCCAGAAAAGTCACTCAAGATCCGAAAGAAAAAACGGAAACTGGAAAAGGGTAAGAGAGAACCGAGAAAGGTGCAAAACAAAAGAATTTATCTAACTTTACTACTCAAGGGGCTTTTCTCAGACCAAGTCCATGGGAGGGGCTTGAACACGAGTTGAACCAAAAAAAAAAGGGGAAAAAGTCAGAAGGAGAACGCCTTAAGAAAAGGGAGACTTGTGAGAAAAATTGAAGAGGTCAGGAGCCCTACACCTCTGAGACAACACGCCACCCAAGGAAGAAAAAAAGTGACAAACATACCCGGAAAGGGAAAAAAGGAAAATAGGCTACCTCCTGGGGGGAAGAAGACTTACCGGTCCAACTTTTCCACTCCATCCGACCTTTCCCTCCTAAGAGATAGTCTGAGGAGGAGGTTTCAGAAACTGCCAAAGGAAAGGAAGAAAGCGTCAAGCGCGGTTAGAGTGCCGGAGGGGACGACTCGACAAAAAGGGACAACGTGTTAAGAAGGGGCGAAAGAGAGATTATCAGAGAGAAGAGGAAAAGAGTATGAGGGGACATCTCGCTAGTCGCGGGAAGGCCCTTCATGGGGGCGGTGGTCGAGGAACCAAATGGAGAAAAGGGGGGGAGTGAACTATATAAGGGATAACATCGCAGGGGGAAAAGAAGTTCCTTGCATCATCGCGGTATTTGGGAGGACACTTTCGTTATGTACGGGTGGAGGAACCCTGTCTTTGTGGAAAAGGAGGAAAGGAAGTATTGGGGTCAAACAAGGGGGAAAAAGGAGGGGAGGCTGTTAAAGGGAACTTTCATAGGGGGGAAGAAGGGGAAACCTGACCAGTTAGAGAACAACCGTTACCTTCTTACTTCGAAAGAAAAGGGGGAGTCCGGATGCGTAAAGACGGAAGGAAAGAGAGAGAATGGAATTATGAAAAGTATTCAAGGGGAGGGGGGACGCTTTCTCGATCAGAGTACAGAATATCCTTCTGTCGTCGAGGAAGGAAAAAGGGTGGCGGTGCGCCGGGGGGAAAAGGAGGGTGAGGAAGAAGAAAAGGGAGGAGGGCGGAAGAAGGAACCTCTGATGGGGGGGCATCCAACTTCTCGAAAAAGGATGTTCTCTGAGAAAAAGGGGGAAGGTCCTGGCGAAAAACAAAGGGTCCAGCTGGCAACCTTTTTAACGGCGAAAGTCTGATCATGCAGAAGGGGGGGTCGTTCCCAGAAAAGAAGGGACGCGCGCGCAAGTGGATGTAATCCAAGGGGGGAGAAAGACATCTCTACTTTGGCCAGGGAAATGGGCGGCTTCTAAAGATCCTTCAGAAAAATGGGGGGGTTTGGGAGACGGAAAAGGGAGGGAGTAGTAATTGAGAAAAAGTTCTGGAATATGTCGCTGATCCTGGACTCGTTACTCCAAAAAAATGGAAAGCGAAGGACAGGGGGACGGAAATCATGTGGATTCCTTCTCCGTTTGGGGGGTCCGATCGTCCTTGAAAAGGGACCACTACCGGAGGAGGGGGGGGGACGGGGATAAACACTGGGGGTCAAAAAGAGAAACGGGTGTCTTCAATGAAAGAAAAAAGGAAAATTATCTCGCTTCAGCAAGGAAGCACCCTGCCTTGATGAAGGGGAGGGATGAAAGCAAGCAGGTAGAAGAAGGAAAGCAATTTCGGAGGAAACTTATGCTAGGGGGAATAGGAGGGAAGGAAGAATCCTTCTATCAGGGGGAGTCGGGGAAGACTCCTAGCCAGCCGGAGAAAGAGGGAGGGGTCCTCCTTATTTCGGAGAGGCCCCCGGATATGAGAAATGAGAAAAAAAAAGGGGAAAGGCAGAGAAAGGGACACGGCTTATCAAAAAAGGAAAAGAAGGGTATTATTACGGACAAAGCCCATTCGCAAAACCGCTGCTAGGAAAGGGAAACTGGCTTCGCCAGAAGAAGGGGTGAAGTAGCTCGAAGAGAGAGGAAGATCCGCGAAAGCTGCTCTCGATGAAGGGAAGCTCCGTTTTCTTGAACCGCAGGTAGCGCACCGCCTTCTGGGTCCTTCGAAGAGGAAAAACAGCGTGGGAAAAGATCGGAAGGTGAGAAGGAGAAAAAAAGGGGAGGCGACATGATCAAAAAAGACAGTATCCTCAGGAAAAACTTATTAGGAGAAAAGGACCTTCTTGCCGTTGAATTGGGCCCGCCCTGATCATGGTCGAAAAAGAGGGGAAGGACCTAAATGGAAAAAGGAAAAAGGGCGATGACAGGCAAGAACTTTTCATGCCAGAGAAAAAAACAGGCTGTGTCTCGCTACCGGGGTTCAATACACTGTCGAGAGTCTCGCGGCAAAAGGAGAGGAGGAACTAGTTGATGCCGGGAGAGGCGAAGGAAAGAAAAGGTTCCAGGGAGTCCCTCTTAAGAAAGAAGATTGTCGCGCGAAAGGGGAGGAAAGCTCAGTTTCGCCAGGGGAAAGTGGAGGGGAAGAGAGGGAAAAAGAAGAAGCCTGTAAGAAAATTGTCTCAGCAAGAGGAAAAAAAGCTTCTGTTGTGGCCGCGAGGAGAAGCCCACTGTTCGTCATCAGCTATGAGGTCCAGGGGGAACAGGGGAGGAACAGAGGGAGAAAGAAGGATTATCGAGAGATGCGAAGAAAAAAAGGGACGGCTGAACTCAACCCAGGAAGAGACCCTCCCTCCGAAGGGAGAAACAACGGGAGAGGGTAGACCCGGGGGGGGAGAAGGCAAAATGCTTCGCCTCTGACCTCCGCTACAAGAAAGGGGGGGCCCTGTCAGAAAAGCCCATCGAGTGAGAGGGGGGGAAAGTGGTAGAAAAGCAGCAGGTCAGGGGGAGAAGACGTGCCTGCCGCCCAGGCTCCGGCACGTCCAGAGACAGGGTGGCGTGCTTCCAGAGTGCAAAGAAGAAAGAAATCTGGCGGAATCTTACCGCGACAATCTGCATCTGGAAGAACGACGAGGCGATGTAAGAGGACCAGCCATTGGGAGAAGAAAAAGGGGAAAGGAGGCCCGGGGGTCCGGGAAATGCCTCCCATCGGAAAGGCCACCGTCGAGATTTGGGGGGACCAGAACCTTCTTAGAAAAAAAGTCAGATCAATATATGGCGTAAGATCTTGAGTAAGAAAAGTCTTGTCAGAGGGGGAGCCTTTCAAAGGCATGGACAAAACAGAAGAGGGCGACTTCAATCTGAAGGAAAAGCGTTGGGTCCGGGGGGGCCGAAAGAGAAAGGAAGAGGTATGATTCTAGTGGCAGTTGTAACCACAATCTGATGTCGGGGGGGGGGAACAGAGGGGGGAGAAATCCGGAAGAGGATTCAAAGAAGAAAAAGAGAAGGAGTTAGAATTCCAGGCCTCTAAAACCGGAGGGGTCCAAGGGAACTACCAGAAGAAAAAGGCTAGGAGGCAAGACCGAAAGGAAGGGGAAGCTCTAAAGAGAGAAAGACATACCTTCCATCTACTGAGGTCTTCACCTATTTCCTCTAAGCCCCGGAGGAGAGAGGCCAAGTCGAGGAGAAAGGGAGAAGGGGGGAAAGAAGAAGGTAATTATAGCGGGGGTGCTAGGAGGGGGAAGAGAAATCCCTCCAACCTTAAACCGTCCCCAGAACCTTCAGCCATAGAAAATTGGGTCAAAGAAAAAAAGCAGAAAGTAAACAGAAAACCTACCCGGCGTAAAGAAAAAGAAAACACTTTGCCCCCAGAACGCGCTCTGCTCTGCCGCAGGAGACCCTGCTGTTGCTTTTGAGGAAAAAGCAGTCGATCAGCGGAACTAGAGAAGGGAGGGAACTACTCAGGAGTTTCTGCAGGGAGGCTCATCTCGATGAGATG
>Ga0179593_1530647_pt1 | contig 19661 bp, 31 predicted proteins | sample CZODoug2_1_08_16_FD_185931 | JGI IMG/M metagenome (GOLD analysis project Ga0179593, IMG submission 185931) | Vadose zone soil fungal communities from Angelo Coast Range Reserve, California, USA - CZODoug2_1_08_16fungal (PacBio error correction) | ecosystem: Environmental > Terrestrial > Soil >...
GTGTAGAAAGGGACCACACGGGGTCCCCTGAGTAACCGAAAGAGAGGGGGCTTAAAGGGGGGCGGAAACATCGAAGAAAAATTAGCAAAAAGGGGGTGGAAAAAAAAGGACCATCGTCATTGATATCGGTACTCAGGCCCAGGGGGGGGTAAAAAACATTGTGTTCGGAAGGAAGAATCCATCGGGGCAGGAAACAAGGTTGGGAAAGGAGCTCAAAACGCCAGAGGGTTAGCAATAAAAAAAAAGAAATATGCAGCCCTTTTGTTAAAAAAGACACTCCATGGGAATGGACGCCCATCACAGATACTAAAAAATCCTAAAAAAGACCTCAGACCCGATGTGGGGGCACAATTAGACATGGCTAAAGGAAAAAAATAGGGGCAGTTTGACAGCTGTGACGAGGGGGGCAAGGGTTTGAGAGCATATTGGGGGGGTCCAACATCCAATAAGCTGAAAAAAAAGCAAAAGCAAGGAAGGAATGGGTTTACGGATTCAAAAGATGGGGGGTACCGACAGTAGGGGGGGTAGCGTCGTTGAGAGTCCAAGGGGGAAAAAAAAAAAATTGAAGTCTGGGAAAAGGATAATGGGTAGGGGTGATCGCACACCGTCCCGTTTGTACCAAAAATGAAGGGGGGGAAGGAAAGTGATGTACGCCTAAGTTCCAAGAAAAAGGATATTGGAAGGGGTACCGGGGACGACAGAAAACAAGAAAACCGAGGGTAAAAAGTTATTAGGAAGGGAACTTGGGGAAGGAAAAACAAGAACCACGAAGCAGGACCATGAGGGGGAACTTGAAAAGCTCAGTCTGAACTAATAGAGGCAGCTGGAATGTTTTTCCCGGAAACAATTACAGGGGCTGGAGGGGGGGGCCGGAAAGTCACGGCAGTGGAACATCAAAAAAAATCAGGCTGAGCCGGGGGATGCAAGACTGGGAACTTTAGGTCCTTGGCATTAGACCTGAGCAACGACGCGCAGGGGGCTTCCTTTGCTCAGAGAACTTCAGAGGGGGGGTATCTGAAAGTGGCATAATAGAAAGGCTATGGTGAAAAAAGAACAAAATCTTCAAAATGGAAAGAGGGTGGGCTTCATGGTCCCCGGGTTGTGCAAATAGGAGGTGAAAAGAAAGGTCGGGAGAAAATGGCGAGACTGTACTTTACTATTAAAAAAGGGAAATCTGTGAAGCCCCCGATCAGAAAAGACACGCTGTAACGTCCGAAACCAAAGGAAGGAGGGAAAAATCATTCAAAAGAGCGCAACCGGGAACTCCGTTCAGGGGGGTGCGAAAGGGTAAAACCAAGCACGAGTGGCGATTGGGAAAAGGTTCAGAAGAGGAAAAATCGCCAAAAAGAGGGGGAAGTTTTCCGAATCAGCTGAAACGTACAGCGGCTAAAGGGAAGGAAGAAAGATAGGAACGGAATAACAGAGAGACTACGAAGCAAAAAAATAGAGGACCAGGCCAAAATTTTCCGGAAGAAGAATATAATATCGTGAGTTGAAGGGGGGAAGCTGCGGGGAAGGGGCGAAAAAAAAAACTTGTTGGAGATGCCCGAAAGGCAGGAGAAAAGGCCAAGAAAATCAAGGTTGCAAAAATAAAAGCCCGGAAGGTGCGGTGGGGTGCTTGAGAAGGATTGAGCCAGACTGAGAAAAACGAAGAAGCCTCTGGTATAAGGGAAGAAGGAGGGATCACTTTGGGGGGGGTCTCCGGAAAGGCGCAAGCGACATAAGAGACTTGTGACATATGGTAGGAGGGGGGAAAACAATGAGAATCCATCCAACCGAAAGGCCCAAGAAAAAATTTGGGGGGGTAACCGAACCGGATCTATCCCACATGGGACACGTCAAAAAAAGGGTCTTGAGGGGTCAGGCTTTTGTGTTGAAAGACCCAAGAAATATGGGGAGGATCGGGCCAGTGTCTCCAGGGGATATCTCATGAGTCGGGGGGAAAGTTGGCCCCAGGTGATTGTGGAAAGGTGCAGCGCGGAGATGACTTAAACAGAGGGGGGGGTCGATCAATCAAAGTAGAAAAGAAGGGCAATAAAAAAAACAGGTTAGAAGAAAAACAAGAAGCTGGGACAAATCAACAACGGAGGCCTATCGAAAAAATGTGCAGGAAAAAAAGGGTCCGAAGGGTGGAGGAGGGTGAAGGAGTCAGAAAAAGGCAACTGTGTAGGGCCAGAAAAGAAAAAAGGAAGGAGGCCAGCTAGCTAGAAAGTCATTCTGAGGGAAAGGGGGAACCTTCACAGAGAGAGGGAAGACAGGGAGGCGGTACCCACGCAGCAGGCTTTTGCTGCAGGGAGAGTGGGGGGGGGGAGAGGCTCTGGGCGCTGGACAATACGGCGGCGGTGCGCTGCCGGGAAACACCTCGCAAAGGGCTGGGCTCCGAAGAGGCTCCATGGCTAAACCGAGGAGCGTCGTAGTGCTCATCGATGTGGGAGGTGGGATTGATTCAAATCACCAAGCCACAAAAAAAAAAAGAAACTGCTGCTGTCAATTTAGGTGAGAGAGGAGGGCGAGGAGAAAGGACGCGCCGCGGACAGGCGAAAAAGAGGAGGTGAAAAAGTTGCTTTAAGAACGCAGAGAAGGGGTAGATCAAAAAAACGGAGCATTCCGAGGAAACCAGGCAGGGGTGTGCGGAAAGATTTTTGGGGAAAACCCGAAGGGTGGGTAGACTAATCGAGCGCTAGTTGGGGTGAAGGAAGAATATACAATCGTTTGAGTAAAAACACGGGCAGTATCCAAAAAATTGTTGGGGGGAGAAAGAAAAAAAAAAAGAGGGAACGACGCTACTGAAAACGAATAAAATTCCCTATAAAAACAGAATGAAGAGAAGCGGAGTTTCCGTCGAGGGATCACGGAAAAGAGGGCGATGGAGGTTTTGGGGGTGGGGATTGGGCGGGGAACGGGAAAACTTGGGGAATGAAGAGAAATGGGCTCAAACCCGAAGAGGTCCTTGAGTGCAAGAGAGGTTTATAAAGGTTGAGGGGTAAGAAATGCGGGAGCTTTAAGCGTGAAGGCGTCGCAAAAAGGAAAATCGGACAGTGGGGATGAAGATAGGTGAGGGGGAGAGTCAGGGAAAGGAGCCCTGCGTGGGGGAAAGGCCGCCCTGTAAGGATAGGGGGGGGGGGGGGTTGGCGAAAGGAATGCGTGTCTCAGTATGGTAAAAGCTGAGGGGCTTGGGACCAACGGAGAAAAATCGAGAGAATTCGGAGCCGTGAGAAAAAGGAAAGGATCAAAGGGAAAATCTCAAGAAGCGGAAGAAAACAAAATCATAAAAGGAGGGAATTGGTAGACCAAACCCTTGCCGAAAAACTTGGAATGTACTGACGCCCAACACCGAGAAAACTCGGGGTGCGAAGACGGTAAAGTCGGGGGTAACCTAAATTGCAATACAACCAACCAGGTAGCAAACTGACGGGTGTTGGAAATTAAAGCTGTGGTTTGAACCAGCTGAAAAGGCAGGGCCCAGCACTGAATCAGGAAAGGGAACTGGAGACAGCTTTCAGTAGCTACGGAAAAAAAAAAACCCAAAGACGACAAAAACAAGGAAGGAAAGGGGAGTGGCAGAAAGGATGGGGTTGCTGAGTAGGAGTTTTTCCATCCAGCGGGGAGGGCCGTGGGCAGGGAGAATTAAAACACAAATGTGGGAGACGACCAAGGGGGGATCTAAACGGAAAATATCGCGGCGAGAAAGAAGAATGCAAAACTTAAGTACAAGCAAAAGAAGGAGGGGGCCACACCGCAAGTAGAAACGAAGAGCGGGGACATTGATATAGCGTAGCAGGAAGAGAAGCGAAGAAAAAGTTGCCAGAAAGGGAGGTTGGCAAGGGGCAGAGGCCGCGGCGGATTAGAGCTCATACTCAAAACGAAGAAGACCAAAAAGGGCAGCAAGCCGGTGGGCCGGGGGTGATTTGAAACGGGGGAATTCAAAAATTCCTAGTGTAAGGACGTACTTTCGGATCAAAAAAGGAGGGCAAAAAAGTGGAGGTTTGGGACTGTCACCAAAAGAAGCGGCTGCAAGCGCTAAGAGGACACAACCAATGGTAAAAATAATCCTCACCAGCCAGAGGAAGAACAAGCAATTGGGGGGGCGGGAAAAAGAGACGGGGGGTCCCCAACTCTTGGAGGACTCTGGAAAGTTTGGACGTGGGGAGTTTGTAGGTGGGGGGATACCTAATTGATTTAGAAGAAGGAAACACTACCGCAATGAATCTGAATTTTGAAGCAGAAGAGAAGGAAAGATGGTGGGCAACGACCGGAGGGGGAGAGAGCGGGGTTGCAAGCACGCATGGCTTTGCGGAAATAAAAAGGGAAGGGAAGTGTCCAGCGAGTTCCGAAAAAGTCACAAGAAAGGAGTAAATGGGAGGTGAACTCTTGAGGGATACAATTTATAACTTGCGGTTCTATCTTGTACAAAGAAGGTTGTCTTGGGAGCGAAAGAACACCAACTACATTACGAGCTAAAGAGGAAGAGGAGATGGGTTAAGGGTGTCTCATGGGAACACTGAGCCGGGCCTCGGATTTCGGCAAAGGATACAGTAATGAAGATAGGTCAAAAGATATGTAGCAGCGAAGAACCAAAAAAACCACTTTTAAGAAAAAGCATAAAAAAAGAGGGGCTCAAAAAAAGGCGAGGAGGTGGGGGGGGGTCCATGGAGGAAAGAATGAAAGAGGCCGCTAAGCTAAGTGGAGTATTCAGGGGGGAGAAAGGGGGGAAGGTGAAAGGTGATTTGGGGGGGAGGGGAAGCAAGGGGGGGGGGGGTTTGTGGGTGGGGATCACCTCGTTAAGAGGCCGCTAAAGGGGGGGTCGACTAGAAACGCAAGGAGGGGAAAATCACAGAAGCGGGAATAGGGAAGAAAGGATTGTGGGGCCACTAACGGCAGAAGAGTTGGACGAAGAGAAGTAAGGATAACGAAAATGAGGGGAATTAACCTTTTCATTGAGCTTTCAAGGAGGGAAAAAGAGAGTGCAGAAGGGGCGCAGGGGAGGGAAAGTTCATTCGAAGGGCACTTTGGCGGATTCCGGAGTAACCCAACTCGAAGATTTTTATGAGGGGGAGAGGGGAGACCAGAGGGAGAAAGGACATGAAGGGGTGACGAAGAGGGGCGGCGTGGGGGGAAATCGGGGGGCGTGAAAAATCCACTCCCTGAAGATTAAGAGGAAAAAGGAAGGACAAAGAACGATAAGTTTTTTCAGAAGGGAAAAAAAAGAGCCAAAAGAGGAAAGGAAAAAAACGATCACCCGAACGAGGGGTTTCCACAAGAAACGACTCTTCGTCACCAATTAAAGCTGAAGTTCGGCTCCCGGGGAACAGCAGGAAAATTCGGGAAGCTTTTTCTGGGTAAAAGGTCAGTCGGCACATAAGGAGGGGAAGGGTCAGGGATATCTCCCTCGATTGATGGAGGGAATGTTTCCTCATTGAAGGGGAGGAAAGTCAGAAGAAGAGTCATCCACGATTGTGAGCACAAGGACCAGAAGAGGAAATATAACGGGGAAAGTTGTTTTTTTGCAAGAGAAAAAGCGACGGCTGAGGGAGAGGGGGACAAGGAATTTAGAATAACGGGACAAAATTACCGCAAAGGGAAAACGTCGAGTACAATTCACCTGGGGGGACAAAAAATCTCTAGGCAAAATAAAGGACTGGGCGTCCGGATGGGGAGTTAGAACCAAGTAGGCAAAATCACAAAAGGGAGAGGTCGAAATGGAAGGACCAAACGGGCAATGGGTGCGCAGTAAGTGAAAGAGGTAATCCCAAAAGGAGGGGGCGAGAGAAACAAGGTGTGGTTTTTTCTAGAAAAGGACCCGGGGGGGGATCTATGTTGTTAGGTTTCTTTTCTTGCAAGGGTCAGGAAAAGCCAGACTGAGGACGAACAGGAGGTTGAAACGAAAATGGGCTGGCGAACACAGTTGGCCTCGGAACCCAGTAAAAGCCGGATGCGGGCGGAGAGACGGCGGTAGAGGGAGGATGCTCACAGGAAGTGTGGGAGTATGACAGGGAGGCGGGAAAAGGAGGATAGGTTACTTTTGGGGCTGAAAAAAAGGAAGCGGTTGAACTACAGGGTTTGGAGGTAACGGGCTGGGTGAACGAGACTTGGGGCAGACACTTGTGGGGTCGAGGAAACAAGACGGACAAGGGGAAGGAAAATGACGGATATGGGGACGGGACGGTTTTCAGGACCAGCAGCGGTCGGGAAACAGACCGAAAGAGAGTCGGTTAGTTCCGGTGAAAGGATTGGGGGGGAGAAAAAAAAGGGAAACAAGAGGAGAACACAAAACCAGGTATTATAAAAAAAAATCGATGTGCAAGAAGAAAAACAAATAGGGACCCGCTTCGGAAAAGGGGTGCTTGCGGAAATCTGAAGTCAAACTAGGGGCACGGAGGGGGCCTTCCGGACCATATGGGAGGCTGTTCCTAAAAAGGGGTGGGAAATAGAAACAAGTGCTGGCCACCGGGAAAGCTTAGGAAACGTGTGGGGTCAGACTACCTAAACCAAGGTAGGAATAAATACGGGGGGGAGACGAACAAAACAGTCCCGTATTAATGGCCGCACTAAGAAAAGCAAGTCGGGGGCGCGAGCCGCCCCATCATATAACAGGAAATAAGGAAGGGAGGAAGGATATACACCAGGTACTTTTTTAAGATGATCAAGAAAAAGAATCTGCCCCGGGGGGGGGAAAAGAGGTGCCGAAGCATGGGAGGAGCCACCTGGGGCGTCCACCGGACATAACTGGGACTACGAGGGGGAAGCACTGGTTCGGGAGTAGAAACAAATGTTTAAGTCGAATGTGGGGTGTGCCGTTATGGCCGAAAGACTCAGAAAAAAAAAGTGTAGAAGGGAAAGGGAACAAATGTCGATCGGCCTCTGGTTGGAGAGTGATATCCGGACCAAAGAAATTATGGGTGCCCTTAACTCCATTGAGGTAAGAAGGAAAGGAAAAGAGACTAAAAAAAGGCATTGGATACGGGGGACATACAATGACTCGGAAATCGAAGGGGGGGAGGAATGGTGAACGACCTTACTCACTAAAAAGTAGGAAAAGGGGGGTGGGAGATCGAGTGGGATGGAATGAACTTATAAAGGAAACCACTGGAGGAACGTCAAGGAAGGTGAGGTAATGTCCTATACATCCACGGCGAAAGAAAAGGAGGGGAATTCATATCAATCGACGGGAACTTGAAAATCGGCATGGGTAGTGGAAGTACTTAAAAAGACTAAAAGACGGAAAAGGCTTGAACTGCGTGGAAATGGTAAGGACGTTAGTGGTAATGATAAGGTGAGGTTATTTTTTCAAACCATGAATCGCAGGTGGGGCGGGGGGTCTCACGGGTCCCAAAGGGGGGGGGGGCATATTGTGAGAATATGACAAAGGCGTCTACCGGGGGAGTCAATTTCAGGACGGACACACCGATCAAAGGAAATGGAAATCTGAGAAGCCCCCGGATGGAAAAGACCTCCTACATGGGGGAAGGAAACAGGAACCGTAAAATCTAGCTTCTATCTTTCCTGGTAAAAAAGGCCAAGAAAAAGAGGTCAAAGGGGGGGTTTAAAGGACGGCGACAAAGAACAACGCCAAGGAATGGGCAAGTTCAAATCCTTCTCAGAGCCTGGAAAAAAAAAAGTGGGGGTTGGAGAAAAAGTCTAATGACCAGGATTAGCGATCAGGGTAACCCATGATTTATCATCAAACTTGACTATAGAAAAAAAAAGTCGTAGAGAAAGGGAAGGGCGGGGGCATATGAGGTCAGGCAGGTCACCTCTTCGTTTCTCCGGGAATTCGATAAAAACAAAAGGGGGGTGGGAGACACCCCGGGAAGGTCCAAGAGGCTTATCAAAAGTTATAAAAAAGGTGAGAAAATATGAAAAATGACAAAAATAGGGCCTTCTAGTGACGTTGGGGATGAAATAGGGGAATCGCAAGGGGGAAGAGCTTGACCACAAAGAAGAAACAAGACACCTTAAAGTTTGGAGACTGGGGTTTTCTTCTGCTTCTTCAAGAGAAGGATGCGTCGAAATGGCTACCAAAGTCTTTTGAAGGATATTGGAGGAAGCAAATAAATCAGGACGAAGCCTAAAAGGAGCAAAAAATTGAGACCAGGAAAAAATCGAAAAAAAATCCTTATAGAGGGGCTGGGCGGAGAGAGGTCAGTCGTGGGGGGGGGGGTTGACAAAGAAGTCGGCAGCTCATAACAAAAGGGGAGCCATTTGTGGTCGACCGGGGCGGAAAAAAAAAAATCAAAGAGTTTTCCAAGAGGGAAGTGGGGGGAGGAGGCAAGCGCTTCAGGCACTGCCATCAGACATGGGAAAAAAAATGGGGGTCAAAAACCAAGGGATGAAGAAGAAACAAAGAATTGCTGGATTCGCGTCCATCTGGAAAAAATATGTCACAAATTGGTTATAAGGGAAGGGGGCCGAAGAACGAAGGAGAAAACATCGAGCTGGACCAAAGAGTCCCCAAGGGACTTATACTGTTTACCTCAAACTTAAAAGGGAAGGGGACCATGAAAGCAAAGAGGGAAAACACGCTCGGTTACCCAGAAGTAGGAGGTCCATTTTTGTGGGGTGCTTAGTTTGTGGAGTTTTCTTCTCGTGTCAGAATACTTCGATGTCTCTTAAGGCACCTCTAACTGGCGCGGCCGGGAACAGAATTCAGGGGGAATAAGGACCAGTTAGGTGACTCAATAGGATTGGGGGGAGCATAAATTGTTCAAAGGGAAACATCAAACCAAGGGACCAAGGAGAAATGCGGAGGCCATTTCATTGGATGATCTCTGAGTAGGATCGAGACGGACGAAGGCTCGAAGATCCGGGCGACCTTTCAAAGTACTTGTATGGTAAACTGATAGGGCTATCGATATAGAAAGAAAAAACCTAGCAAGACTTCGAAAAGAGTTTTAAGTTTATTAAAAAAAATTAAGTCGAAGAATTTGGGGGGACTAGAAGAAAAATTGGGTATCCAAGGGGAGCGCTAGTTGGACGATCAAAGAGAAAAACGGGAGCCCGGGAGAGTATCCATTGGTGGGAAAATGACACGCAAACATGAAGGGGAAACGATTAACGGAAAACAGGAACTCTGCAACAAAACCAAAGTTCAATAAACACGGCAGGCTTGATGAAACTTCGGAGGGATCCTTCAAAGATGGAGAGACGACCCAGATTAAGGTGAAGGCGGTGGGGGGAGAAGAATGACCAAGAGGACTTTCGCAAAAAACCAGCAGAGCAGGAAAAAGAATAGCTTGCTAAAGGCTGATTGTTGGGCAGTTACACTGCCTGAACAGACACATTGCTGCTGGACAGAAGCACGCGATTTGTAGGTAAGGGAAGGCGGGCGCACCGCAGGGGAAACTTGAGCGGGATTATCCCATTGGGGGGTAACCACGAGAGGGGATTGGGGGAGGTGGAAAAATGCGGCTAAGGTTATCCGAACGAGGAAGGGAGGGGCGAACGTATAGGTCTCAACAAAAAAAAGGGTAGGAAAGAGGGCTAGAGGGGCCGTTGAAATCTCACGGGGAGGGTAATTCAGAACGAAAACTCCAAATATATCCGGCAACATAGTGGAGTAATGACACGTCAATGTCAAGAGGGAGCCGGGCAATGGGGGGGCACCGCCCACTCAACCGGGAAAATAGCTTTTTGGGTCGTGGAAGAATTCCTTAAGGATGGGAAGTGCTTACAACCCAAAAGAGACCCGGCAAAAGTTGTTAACAAGCCCGATTTTGTTCGCCATAGTCATGGTTCCAAGTCAAATGGCATGGACAGGTCCCCCGTCTCCAATACAATGGGCACAAGAGTGGCTGGAGGGAAAAAACGAGGAGGGGGGGGGGGCAAACTATTGATCAGGCATTCTAATTTGGGCCAAGCGGCAACAGGAGAAGAAAGGGGTTGCGAAATTCACTGGGAAGGACAGGGGGGGGGAAAAGCAAACTAGTTGGGGATTTCCAAGAAACGAGGCCCTCACCAAAAAGGAAAGAGATTCAGGAAATATAAGATCCAGAGTGGTGTTTCAGGAGCCCACATAAAAAAAGGGTTCAAAGTTGGGGCTCGGGTATCGTAAGGCAAAAAATTGAACTTAAGTTTCCAGGGGGCGGGCGCGTGCGGGTTTGGATCTCTCAAGTACTCAGCGATCATTCGCCCTGTTCAGGGCTCTAAAGGGGTTTGTTGGAAAGTGGGAGAAAAGGGTTTTGGGGGCAAAGCTCCCCAACTTACTCTAAGGGAGTAATGGAAGGATAACTTGTAAGGGGAGGGGGCAAAAAGAAAGGGTGCGATTTTTAAAATTCAGAAGAAAAGCGAAAAGCGAAGAAACGGAACCACACCGAGAACTGGGAACCTGATCAAAAAGGGATAGGGACAAAGCCCGGGCTTTTGCGTGTGGACAACAAAGAGCAAGAGGATGGCCATGGCTCCAAGGTTGCCAGGGCAGACGAGCGGGGAAGCGGTGTGTGCATTGGTTGTTATGGTGGAAGCCGCTTTGGGGAAAGAGGTCTGAGCAACAATTGGAAATGGGGAAATTTTTACTCCAAAGAACTATCAGCAGTAGGATTGGGGACGGAAAGTGGCTGGAGCTTCAAAGCCGCCAAGGAGGGAAGCAGATATCCAATCAGGGAGGTTAAGTTTCACTCCTGCCGGGAATTTGCCGAAACGAGCAAAAGAGTCAGATGAGGAGTGAGCCGTTTTGGGGGGAGAAGGGAGACTGGAGGTCGAAATAAAAGCAGAAATTGTGAGAGACAAAAAGGGAAAGTCTGAGGAAAATAGAGGCCTCTTATCAGTTAGCCTTTTGGGCAGAAAGGACTTTGAGAAATCACGGGGGGCTCACCGAGGATTCAAAGGCAACTGTGTCTTAACCTTAAACCAGAGGAGGGGTAACCAGTGGAAAAGAACTCAGGAGACAAAGGGGAAAAAGGACGACATAAATATCGTCGGCTGCGGGTAGGAAGGATTGAAGTTGCGAGAAGAAAAGGACGCCGAAAAAAAGGGGGGGGGCGTTGGGTAGTATTCCTTGTGGCGAAAAGTGGGTGGAGGATAAAGGGGGGGTCCGCACAGGTAGCCCAGCGGGCGGCAATGGCAAACGAAAAGAAGAGGGGACACACATCCCTCTATTAGATAGGCAAAAGGGGTCAAAAGGCGGGAAAGGAATTTTGTTGGGGCCGGGAAGGACAGACGAGCTTATTAATTCTTTGAGAGGAATCCGTAAATCTAAAGGAGGGGTCCAACGTGGGTAGGAAGGGGCGAAAAAGCTTTGACTTTTCAATCTCCAATTGGACAGATGGGCTGAAGAAAGAGGTCATAAAATTAACCCAAATCTAAAACTCGCTGGAAAAAAAAATAAGAGTGTATCTGGCACTCAGGGACCTGGGGACGGTGGGCAGGGGGAGCGGGGTTCTGGTGGAAAAAAATCTGAGGTGAATGGGGTCCAATGGAGGTTCACTTAATTGGAGGGAAAAAGAAAGGAAACAGGTTCAAGAATTAAGGGAAACATGTCCCAGGGTGACAAAGGTAAAAAAAAACGGTCTTCTAACCTGCGAAGCATGCCAGAACGACCGTTAGACTTATTCCAAAGCCGCGACCACTCTAAAGGAAACGAAAAAGGCCAGTCCTAACAGGAGGTTCGAAAGAGGACGACGAAAGCGAAGGCACATAGTCTTGCAGCATTAACTAGAGACTCATTGACGCTTGAGGACTTTTCCTAGAGGGCAGGGGAGCTAAGGCCAGGAACAACAGGAGTTGGGGAAACCCGAAGATCTGTGAGAGGCAGAGAAGGGAAGAAAATAGAGGGGGAGTAGGAGAGGGAGAGGGGAGGTAGGAGGGGGGAGGAGTGAAGGGAGTGGGAAGGGGGGAGGGAGAGGTGAAGGAGTAGGGGAGAGTGAGGGAGGAGTAGGTAGGAAATGTGGCTGGGGTAGTGGGAGCGGGGGTGCGGTTGAGGGGAGGATGGGGGGAGGGGGGGGAGGGGAGGAGAATGAATGAGGGGGGGGGGGAGGAGGGTAAGAGGGGTGGGGAAGGAAGGAAAGAGGGCGGGGAGTGTGGGGGAGGAGGGGGGTGGTTGGGGGCGGAGGGGGGTAAAGGGAGGGAAAAGGGGGGGGATGGAGGGGGGGGGGTGGTTGGCATGGGGAGGGGGGGGGAGAGGAGGAGTAAGAAAGGGGAGGTGGAGGGGGGGGGGGTGAGGGGTTGGAGGGGGGTGGAGTAGGTGGGGGGGGGAGAGGAAGGGGGAGAAGGTAGACCTAAAAAGAGGAAGAGGGAGGTGGGGATGGGGAGGGGGGAGAGGGGAGTAGGTGAGGGGGAGGGGAGGGGCGGTGAGGAGGGGGGGGGGGGTATGTGGGGGGTTTCCTGGTGACGGACAAAGTGTTAAAAGCGAGGAGGGCAGGTTGGGGGTGCAAGGACGAGCTCAGCGGGGGAGTACTGGGGAAAAAAGTGCAGGCCAGAACGGTACAACTTTAAAAGAAAAAGAGGGAAAAGAAAAAAAAAACATTGTAGGGAAAGGGGATGACATGAAAAGTTTCAAAATCAGTGGAATTAAAATAACACGTCGTTCCGGAACAACCATTAGTTAGGGGCGACAAGGGGGCGGGAGAAAACGATACAGGGAGACCTGGGTCACGGTCAAAGAAAAGGGGGGGTTGGGTGCGGGGATTTGTGGGACCGCCGGAAAGAAGAATCAAAGTACGGCGGGTCAATCAGAATAACCTGTTGGGTGTAGAACCGGGAAGAAGAGTGATGTCTGTCGGGGGAAAAGTTCTTTTGCTGTGGAGGTCCAAGGGGGAGCACGAAGAAAAATAAAATCGCCGGCACAGGGGTCAAATCCAAAGGGGATTGCGGGGGGGGGAAAGGGGGGACTGCAAAAACCGGTTCATTTCCTATATTTCAGCATGATCGGAGGGAATGAAGGAAAATCCAGGCAAAGGGATGTGGGGGAGGGTCACCAGGGAAAGAAGGTCGGGGGGGAAAAACCTGGGCGTTTTTGGGGGACTACATGTGTTTTGATGCAAACAAACGGGCATGGCCTAAAGAAAGGGACATTGGACGTTCCAAAAAAAATGGGCAAGAAGATCTCATTACGGATATTGTACGGTACGGTGGAGGTAAAAAAAAAGCTCGGAGGGGGGGATCGAAATGCAGAAAAGGGAGAAAAAAGCTCTCGGGGGGGATGGTAAGTCAGATAGATCACGGGAGGAAAATATAACGATCTGGCCTTGTGTCATGCCATAGAAACCAAACCAAGATCGGGAGGTTCCGGCAAAGGGAGGAAATAGAAGGAGAAAGGGAGAGACAGGCTTGCCCGACCCTTCCCGGATCCGTCCTGGGCGAAAGGTGGGGGGGAACATAGTGAGGGAACATATTGATAAAGCCTGAATGGGGGGGGCAAACGAAGGATCAAAACTCCAAAGTTTGAGAAGGAAAAAAAAAGGCCCCGTAGTGGGGACCTGTTTGACCCCAGAATCCCTGAGGTTGAGCAAGATAAGGTCCGAAGAAAAGCAGGCAGACCTAGGGAAAATTTCAAAACTTGACTTTGTCTCGATGCCAATGAACTGAACCATCAAATCAGAAAAAGGGGTGCGAGGGGGGGAGGCAAAATAGGTGATAACTGAAGCAGAAAGGGGTCCACATAAAAAAACTTGAATAAAGAACTAGAATGAAAGTTAACATGGGGGGGATGGGCTTAGAAAAAAAAAGGGGGTTTCTATGGAACCATCCAGAGAATCAAATGGGGAGGCCGGACCAGAGGACATCGAAAAATGGTGAAATTCTGGAAACCATTGAGGAAAAGTTGGGTATCGGAAAAAAAACCCGTTTTTATCCACCTAAAGGGAATGGGTGCGTCAGTAAAGAGGGGGGGAAAGAATACATTCCCACAGGGGAGGATTTAAAAAAAAGGGGAATTGATATAACAATGGAGAAGCCGGATGAATGTGGAAGTATTAGGAAGTAAACACTGGTTAAAAAGGGAGAACCCGTCGAACCCAGGAGTGATGGCAAGAATACACCGAAGAGGACTGACGAATAGAAAACGAGGTGGAATGGTTTCAGAAACTTAACGCGGATGGAGGGGAGAAATTTAAAAGAGCGAAAAGAAGAAAGAGGACAGGTCACATAAATCTAAAAACATTACTGGGGTATATTCACATTCAATGGGAGTCGTCGAGGAAAACGAAGTCCCAAGACACGACCAGTTAGCCAAGAGAGAGGAAAATTGAGGAAGAGTGGAAAAGTTGGCAAAATCATAGAGAGGGCGTTGGGGGAGGTCACCAAGAAACTCGAAGTGTACTAAGTTTGTCTCAACCGGGAACCGGTGTGGGCAGAGGGGTGGACACCTACTTATGACGACGATCGGGAAATCCACTCAGAAAACAAAAGATTACCCTATCAGAAGACTGTAACCAGGTACCGCCCCGAGCAGAAAGAAGAAATCCATAAGGAAGGAAATAACCAGGAAAGGAAGGCGGGAGTTCAAAAGGAAAGAAAAAAATTTATAAACTCTTTGATTTGGTGAGCATAAAGGAAAACTGAATGGGAGAGGGAACCTGTGAAAGCCCGGAGACAAGACAACGGGGGGGATTTTTAGGGGAGTACCCCGGGACAGCGGAAATGAGAAGAAATCTTTCGTTGAAGGAAAAGAGACGTGAAACGAGATCTGGAGCGAGGGGTCCTTTGGTCTACTCAGAGCCTATAGAGGGATGGTGAAAAGAAGGGGGGGGGCGGTGGCGACCTTTGAGAAAAATGGAGGAAGTGTCATAGTGGGAATTCAAGGAGCCACATCCAGCCAAGACAAGGTTCAAAAAAAAAGGGAAAAAAACAATGTTGAAGGAAGACGAGGAGGGTCGTGAGAAAATTGCCGAATGGTACCAAGCAGAGACAGGGCAAGGTGTACATTTTAGGATTCGGGGTTGGAGCGATGAAAAGACTGGAGGGAACGCCGGCTAAAAAGCGGGGTTACGATATTGGGAGGACTGGAATCACATTGACGAGGACATCCGGGACCGAAAAGGAAATTCGAGAAGAGAGGATAGAGAAATTCTCCAGATAAGTCTGGAGATGCAGTCGGGGGTTGTAAAGAAAAAGAAACATGATACCTCATCGGGGAAAAATCTCTCTCAGAAAGCCAGGGACATGGGAAGAGGAGAACAGGAGTCACAACTACATTTGCCCCGAGGGGGGGAAAAGGGGGAAAAGGGAGCGGCAAGAAAGAATGCAGGAGGGAGCATCAGAACAATCAACACTAGAGGGCCTTTTAATAAACCCGGAAAAGAAAAAAAAGAATGAACGGTTGACCAATCAGGCTAGACTGAGGGTACAAAGTGAGGAAGATGTAAAGGGGGGGGGACAAGGGGCCTGAAGTCAGAAACGCGGCTAACAGAGGGAAAGAAAACAGAAAAACCCACGGGGCAAAAGAACTGTGAGGGCTCGGGGGAAGAAACTGAACGGAGAGGAATGGTAACCATTGACAGAAGATGGGGGGGAAAACAAAGGCCGGGTGAAGCGGGTGAAAGAATGGGAAAGGGGTTTGAGAAGGAAATTAAACGGGGGGCTGGAGAGGGCCTCTGTGAAACTGATGGGGATACTAAGTAAAGAGGGGGAAGGCCTTTTTAGGAATGAGCGATCCCGAGGAAGATACGAGGTAAGAAATCTATTGAATTGGGGACAGGCATGGAAACTTAAGACAGCCAAAAAAACCGGGGGGGGAAAAGATCACCTTCTTAAAACCCGTGGGGAAGGGGGGTGGTAAAAGATGAGGTCAGATCACAAAGAGGAAAGCGTCGCTACAAAAAAGAAAATTAAGCTTGCAAGGGGATTCCGCAAATGAGTACGATATATAAAAGAACCTAGATCGCATGAGGGGGTGGTCGGAAATCACTCAATTTGGATCTTAAAGATGTTTTGGACTGACCAGGGTGTAGGGGAAGCTGAGCAGGGCTATGTAAACAGAAGAAAAAAAAGTCGGTTGGAAAAACCGCTGGCTTCTCCAAGGGGTGTGAATGCGAAGGGAACCCAGAAAAGGGAAATAGTAAGGAAAAACAGCAGAAAGGGGAGATATCCAAAAAAAAGCATTAGAACTTCGACAGGGATTTAGGGGAGGACTCAAATAAAACTGTCTATCCTATCCATTGATTGAGAAGGGCGGGCCGGAAGGTCAGAAATGGAACCATTTGGACCCAATAGAGATGACAACAGTCCTTGGGAGAAAAAGAGACAGTGTTAAAAAGAAAACATGTGTCTCGATTGTTTTCCAAGAGTCAGCAGGGAAAAAGTCGCAAAAAAAGACCCACTCATTTATGATCGGGGGAAGCCACTAAGGGCAGGCCCTTCTTTCACTTGGGATGAGCCCAAAAGGGGGGAATTACAAGAGGGGGGGGGGTTAGGCAGATATTGGAGGAGGTGACTATCAATGGAAGTTTATTCCGAACTGAGTAGAAAGGGGGGCCCTCGAAAAAAAAGGAGGAAAACGAAAGAGAGATCTTCTCAGACCGGAAAACGGAATACACTCAAGAAAGATAAATAGAAGTGCTCCCCACCAATATCGTAGGTATGCAAGGGGCCGGCAAAAAGAAAACAACTAACGGGAGTTGGCCAAACACGCCAAAAGCAGGCGCTTTGTGTCAAATGGGGGGGACGAATGAATGGAAAGGGGGAGTAACCGTCAGACCCCCCGACACAAAAAAGGAAAAGTTGAACTTTGTTAACGCACGAAGAGGGACAGGTGTTCTCAAGGTGTCGGTTGGGTTCAGGAGGGAATTCTAAGAAACAGGGGAAAGCGGCACCTCAATCTATCCACTGGCTCGGATCGGAAGCTGGGACGAAAGAGACGGGAAAATCAGCCGGTAGCAAGTGTAAGGATTTGGGGGATCGTCCTGGTTCTGGAATGAACGGTCGGGGAGTTGGTAGTTCGGGGGCAAGTGAGAAAGAAACTTGGTGGCCCTGAAAAGTTGCAGTACCACTGGGGGATGGAGGGGTCAGCTCTTTCAAATAAAGCCAGAACCACACCCTCCTTGGGGATTTACTGGGCCAAAAGGGCCTTGTTTTAATTCAGAAAACACCAGAAAGACCTCGCAGGCCTCGTTATAGAGGAAAAGTAATAGCGGAATCCACTGGACAGACCTGCCCCTGGGAAAAAAGCCGGAGGGAAAGGAAAGAGGTTTTGCGACGCAGGAGCGATCACAAAAAGCGCAGGAGGAGAGTTCGGGGGGGGACCGTGGGTTATTGGAAACGAACAAAAGTTTGCTCCAAGGAAAACTAAGGAGAGCTACCTGGAAGACGTAGCTACAGAAGAGGAGATAAACAAAGTAGGCCACCGGTGTTCTATTGTACTGCGAAAAAAATAGAGAAAAGACAATGAAGGCTCTACAGCAAGTCACGAGAAGAAAAATAATTCGGAGAAGAAGCCTGTTCTTGGGCGTTTGCCAACAGCTCACAGGTTCAAAAAAGAAGGGAGGGACAGAGAAGTACACTCGAAGTAGATGGCCGCGTGTGGGGGGTTGGAGTTGACGCACACGCGAAATTCGACTCAGGCAAGCCCTGAGACTTGTTGACATGATGAAGCACCAGAAGAGTGGGGAGGGGAACAGAAGGGAGCAGGGCGTCCTTCTAACGCATGGGTTGGGGGGGGCCAAAGTAAAAAAGGGGGGCTCAGGGCCAAGAGATGAATTGAAAGGGGAATCCTTCGGAGAACAAAACAGTAGCAACTTTACTTGAAACGCTTTGAGAGTCAGGGAGGAGAAAGGAAGGGGGCTATATTCAAATAGGTAATGGGAAACACAAACGACGGATCAATACCTCTTATAGAGCCTTTTTGAGGATTGGAGGGGCGGGGGAGAAAATCGGATGAGGTCGGACTTGTTCTTAAAGTAATACCAGGGACAACATCAGACCTCAGGAAGAATCAAACACGAAGTTCTCAACTGAAAGGGAGGAGTTAAAGGATTAGAAGGGAAATTTGAAACCAAAAACAACCGACCGAAAAAGCACCTAATTCCGAAAGCGGGTGGCCAGTTTTTCGCATGGGGGGGAGAAAAAAGGGAATTGGCTTGAGGTGGTTGAGGAAAGTTGGGGAGAGGGGGGGGGAACCGAGAAGATACAACAATTTTGTCTGGCGACGCCAGCGCCAAGGAGTGAAAGAAATAATATAGGGAGGAAAAACGGGAGAGGTGCCACTCGGCGGAGAGGATGGGGGGGGGTGGGGATCTCAAAAAAAAACGGAGAAAAATTCTTTATTAAGTACACTTAGAGAAACCGGGACGTCGAGAGGATAGAGCCAAGGAGTTGAAAAAGCTTCAAGGTTGAACGGTCAGGAAAAGTAATGGGAGGCTTGTGAAGGTGCGTTTGAATGACTGAGCGAACGAGTACAATTTTAACTATCTTGAAACGAAAGGGAAAAAGGAAAGGTCATTCAAGTGGAAAAGTGAGACTCCTCGGGAGGGAGCAAGGGTGGGGGCTTAAAGACTCTGGGGACAGGAAGGAATTCACGGGGAAAGTATGAGTTCTCTTACTTTCCGGGGGCATAGGACATCTCTAAAAAAATGAGGGGGGGTTTAAAAAAGAGTTCCCAACCGCCGGGAAAGGGGAGACAAACTGGAGGGAAATAAAAAAGGAAGAAGGGGGGCAATACACCGCCCGTGTCTGGGCCCAGACCAGACCCTGAAGGAGAAAAGGCCGAACCGGCTTTGGACTCGGGCGGTCAAGTCAACGCAAATGGAGTGCATGTCCTTCATTACTCATCCGGTGAAGAAACTTCGGTGGGGGGAGGGTTCTCGGAGGGGAGATACGGCCAGGGAACAGTTTCAGAACGTGATTTGAGGAACCATTCAAAGAAGCATTCATACGGTCTTACGGGAAAGGAAAGAGAATCTAGGGATGTTTGAAGCACTGCATGGTAAAAAAAGGGAGTGAAACGGGGGGAGGAAGTAATTGCCAATTGGGGACTGTATAACGGGAATTACCCGCCAGAGAGGAAGAAATTGGTGGGGGTAGGGAAGACACTTTAAGAACCGTGGAAAGGGAAGGGAGTCACTTTCGGGTGCCGGACGAACCATGTGATCACAAAGGGGTTGCGGGAGTAAAAAAGAAAATTGCAGGGCATCCTTTAACAGACTACAAGGGTGGGGGCTCATGGGGGTAGATCCAACGACGGAATCCGAACGGATCCGACAGAACTGGTTTTTTCTAATCCAAGAACAAGGACTGGAGGGGGGTTCAAGTTGAGAGTTGGCTGTGGAGTTCTGCAAGGAAAAAGGGAAATTGGCAAAAAGAAAAAATCGCCGGCAAAAAATGTTTCCCGCAAAAGGGGGGGATGAGGGAGAAAAATAGGACATGCTCATTGGGAAAGCGCGCACCGCAGTAAGCGGGGTTCCATAGGACAATGAGAGTAGGCAGAGCTTTCGTTGAATCGAAAAACGGTTGCGCCATGACATGAATTTTCTGGGGGGGAAAAAAGGTCGAGAATAAAATGAATCCGGTTGAACTGTGGGGGGAGGAATAAACCGATGGCGTTTGAAGATAGATGGCACAACAGGTGAACTGGATAACTCTGGAAAGACAATTGGTTATATGAAACGGGGGGAGTTAGTATCATGGTATATTGGGGGGGAGCATGAGCAATTTGTTCTCACTTCAAGGACTGGGAGAGGGAAGGAGGTCTAGGCGGTTTGGGGGGAAAGGAGGGGGTTTAGAGGTACAAAGGC
>Ga0179593_1400071_pt1 | contig 19660 bp, 13 predicted proteins | sample CZODoug2_1_08_16_FD_185931 | JGI IMG/M metagenome (GOLD analysis project Ga0179593, IMG submission 185931) | Vadose zone soil fungal communities from Angelo Coast Range Reserve, California, USA - CZODoug2_1_08_16fungal (PacBio error correction) | ecosystem: Environmental > Terrestrial > Soil >...
AAAGTCCTTCGCGCGGAGAAAATGATTTAACCTATAAGGCCGACGCAAGAGGCTAGCGGTTGGGACAGGGTGCAAGACGGCAGCGGGGCGGTCCAATGGGGTGGAAATTGACTAGGGGGGGAAGGAAAGCCGTTGAGCGCAAACCGAGCGCTCAGGGCCGTGAGCGTCAGGGAGGCTGATATTGCTGGCGCTCGGGACTCCTTAAAACAGAGGTTGGTCGGGAAGAAAAAGAAAAGAGAAAGACCACCGAATCAATCAGGAAAAAAAGGAACTGGAAAAAAGAAAAAAGACATGGGATCCGTCGTCGGAAACGGAACGGCCACCGGGAAGGCCACCAAACTGTCGGCGCCTGAGAGGGGGCGTCGACGGGGAGAGTACAGAGGAGGTCCTTACCGAAGAGTCAGATAAAAAAGCTTGCTTCAAAAGTGGACTGCCCCTTGTCTCAAGACGAGCGCGACCGGCTGTTGGATCGGCGCGCCACGAGAATGGTGGAAGGACGAAAGCCCCAGGAAAGGGGAGAGCCATATCGGGGAAAGGTCAAACAAGGGCGACAAAGAGATCGACATCAAAGCAGTAAGGTCCGAACATCGTCGAGATCGAGGCCGCGAACTCCCAACAACCAAAAACTCGAACGTCGTGAAGTTGCGGGAGATGGGAGCCGCGGTCCGTCAGCAGCAAATCCTGCGAACTGCGACTCGGATTGCGTCGCAGAGAAAATAAAAATCATATGGAGGTCGTGGGAATGTAAAAAAACGGTCAAATGGAGCCGCTAACGCCGGGGGCGGCTGAAACGAGAGGGACTTCGAAAAAAAAAGCTGGTCCGGCAACCCGGCTTACGCTCGACCACCCATAGGGCACGCCCACTGTGGGCTGCCGGCCGCTGGCGTAACCGAGAAGTTGTGGCGACAAAAGGCAAGGAACAACTTTAACGCGAATGCGGAAAAAAACAATGGGAAGAACCGGAAAGATAACTCCCGGACACAGCCACAGGCGACGACAAGCGACTGAGCAGGATGTCGCGGAAGTGGGGGCGAAAGCTGTAGAATATGCTGGAGGACTAAGGGGGGGAGGGAAGCATTCAATTGGGGTTTCGCAGTGGCTGATGTAGCCTGAACAAGCGCTGCGGCCAAACGACGAAGACCAGAAAGATGCGTACCTTTTCCCGTAAGGTTATCAGCCAGGATGGGGAAGCGACCATCTATCAAAGGGTGCAGCGACCGAGCAACGAGAAGAACAAAAGGATTTAATCGCACAACAAAAGAGGAGATTTGCTTTCGATTGAAACGGATCATTCCAGGAGGGAGGGGGCTGCCACGCCTCATAATGGAGAGGCCAACGTTCCCGGTACCGGCGCTAGCGTCACAAGCCAACGCGGGGTCAACAGAAAAGGTTTGCGGGCCCTGATTTCCTAAAAAAAAAAGAGTAAAGGGGATCTTCAGAGCCTTCGGGAAACTCATGCTGCTTCACAGCTCCTCCGCCGCAAATAGAAGCAACGGGGCGCCGGGAAGGGCACGGCAAAGAAAAACGGGAACGGGCCCAATCGCGGACAAAAATTCGGCGTGCGCCGCCCCTTTCATGACACCGGGGTGAGAAACTCTCCGGAGGCACAGTGGGAGGGGACGTGGGGAGACCTTCGAGAGGGGACCGGGGATTGCCGGATCGAAAGGCATAAAAAAAACGCGCAAGGCGGGCCAAAGAAAAAGGTCAGAGTGGTACGGAGGACCGTGAAAACCCTGCAAAGCCGGACGGACATAGCGCCGTAGGAGATAAGGCACGAGGGGTACGAAGAACGAATTCGTTGATCTGCATTCGCGGGCGAAAATCGACACTCGGGGCGGCAAACGCTAGGCGCAGGGTAATGAAGGAAAGCGCGTCATAAGAAAGTGCCCGCAAGGTGCGCTGACGGAATGCGGCTGGCCAACCCTCAATGGGGGGGGAATCCTGAGAGACCCCAAGTTGGGGCATCGTCATGACGGAGATCGCGTACGGTCAGGCGTGAAAAGTGCGCTGTTGGGGGGATGTCCTCTTTGTACAGCGTTCGTTGGATCACCGAATAGCAAAGGGGCGTGCGGGGATCCAGTGGGAAGCGGCGGCGGCGGGGGGGTGTTGTGTTCGTGGGGGGGTATTAGGACTTTCACGATGCCGAACGCGAGGCTAAGAATCACCTGGAAGAGGAAATAAAAGGTAATCATAAGGGAGAAGGGGGAAGCCCAAGCAGGCTTGGGCCGGGAATATCTGGGCGTCATAGGGGGTGAGCAGACTCGCCGGGCTCGTCACGGCAAATCGGGGGAGGGAAAAGTTCCGGGTCATTTTCTTCAAATACGTCGGAAGACTACGAAGGTACTTACAAAGTATCGTGTCTACCGCGGAGGGAAACGTGGTGGGGGGGGAGTGTTCCGGAAAGGACCTCTGTTGAAGAACGACGGGCGGCGATACAACGGCGCGGTGATTCGAGAAAACAGCGGAAAAGGCGCCAAAAGCAGGGGGAGCAAAAGGAAAAGGGCGATCAAAAAGGGATGGCCATAGGCAGGAAAAAAAGCAACGAGGTTGGAACCAAGGGAACGCGATCCGTTGAAAATGCCGAATCCACCTCGATCAAGCGGAGTTAAGAAGTCCTTCAAGGAAAAGTTACATCCGTCTTAGGTCGGAATCTCTCTCACAACAACGGAGTATGAAAGGATCTGAATTCACCGCTAAACTAGGAAAGCGGTACCAAACGGAGGAGAAGTCCGTCAGTTCAATGATCGAGCGGGCAAATTAATCCCAGGGAACGCGGGAAACGTGGCCGCCAGACTTGAAAACTGCTGCTGCTCAGCGCCTCCGAGAAAAGCAAGTTCTCGGATGGAGCTGCAACAAGAAGAGAGCGGAAGTGCGTCGGTCCGCGGAGTGGGGCCCGAGGCATTCAATCCAAGAGACTTCGCCCCTGAAAAAACCGACATGCGGTTGGGGGACGGAAAAGGAGGAGGGGGGCTTCCGACGGCGACCTAAAAAAGGGGGCACAAAACTGGTCGGCGCGTGGATTCAACGGGCGGAAACACAAAAGGTAAAGGAAGAAATCATAAGGAAGCTTCCAGGAAAGCAAAAATGGGCCACATCGGGAGTCCAGCGGGAGCTCTGGTCAAGTACGACGCGAACAACTTGCGATCTAACGGTCGGGAAAGGAAAGACCATCACTAAACCAGGCTGTGAGCGCAGATTCGGTGGGGAGGGCAGCGACGGCAGGAATAAAAGCCCAGAAAAGGCAGATATAGAAAAGGAAGCGTTCAAGAAAAACCGTAGGGGAGAAAAGCGCCGCTCGAACCGAAGGTTTCTGAAAGGAACCGACGGGAAGAGATGGAGGGAGAAACAAATTGTGAGGAGGTCTCAGAGAATTCCCGGGGCTAGCAAAAAAGGGGCGCCAAAGATGATGAGTCGCGGGCAGGACACGACTGACGCCTAAGGGAAACAAGTCTCGAGGAGAGTTGCAAGGGGAAACATCGGGAAAGCAGAAGAGAAAACATCATTCACGCTAGCCGCCAGTGCTGCCTATCGCTGAATTTAAAACGGGGAAAGAGAGTCGCGCTATGGAAAGAGGGGAAGTTTGAGCCGTAAGCAAAACAAAAAAAAAAAAAAAAAAAACAAAAACACCCACCACACCCAAACAAAAAACACACACAAAAACACACAAAAACACAAAAAAAAAAAAAAAAAAAAAAAAAACACAACCAAAAACAAAAAACAAACAAACAAAACAAAACCACCACAAAACAAAAACAACCCAAAACAAAACACCACCCAACCACCACCCACCCCCAAAAACAACAACAAAAAAAAACAAAAAAAAAAACACCAACACAACCAAAAAAACCCCACCAACACCCAAAAAAAACACAAACCAAAACCCACCCCCCCACCACAAACAGAAACCCAAAAGCACCGATGGATTCAAAGAAAGACCGAACCGCTCACCTAAAAGGGGTATGCACATGTGCGACAGAGGCAAACGTCCGAAAGCCTCTCTCCTCCAAGAAAGGGGAAAAAGTACCTGGGAAGGGAAAAATTGGGTACGCAAGTCAGGGATAAAAAAAAAAAACAGAGTTCACTGCGGAAGGCATTCTCGGCGTATGGAGGGAGAATCTTCTGGGAGCGAGTAGATCTAAAAGAAGAGTCTGGGCTAGGCAAAAGAACATCTTATTCGAAAAGAAAAAAGGCTCGGAAAGGACCGGGCAAGCAAGTGGGTCGCCATACCAGTGCCAACGAGACCGTGAAGGAAAATCTCTCTTAGGAAGAGACGAATTACGAACACAACGTAACTGAAAGGGAAAGGAAAGGCAACTACTTTGTCAGGCAGAAAAAAAAACTGCCTCAATGCGACGAAGAATGTTAGAAGGAATCTCTAACAACGGAGGGAGGAGGAAAGGGGGAGGAATAAAAAGAGGGGATTGGGGCCAGATCAGTGCGTCGGAAAGGAAAAAAAAAAGGGTTAGATGGTCGAAGTTACTGGCAAGGGGAAGCGATGAGTCATTCAGGGAGGCCGCCACTCGGAGAAGGTCAACGGGCGTGAAGAGAAGAGGGAATGGGGGGTTAAAAAGGGGAAAAAAACGGATGGGGGTGCCTGGATAAAAAAAAGGCTTCTTCGGCGAGCAGGCAGACTTCAATGAAAAAACGCGCCGGGATGGGGGCCGGGAAAGGGGGATAAAACGGCTAAAAACAGCAAAAGAGATAAGAATAAAGGGGGAAACGCTTGAAACAGGCACAAAAAAGAGTGCAAGTTCGACCGGAATGACCGGCGTTTCGAGTCTCGTCTCCTGCAGTGACCTGGAAAAAGGTGGCGTTCGTTGGAGAGGTCTGGGGGAGACAAAGGAAAGTGACGTTGAACTCATAAAAAACTGTTTTCTTGAAAACCGGTTCCCGGCCACGTCCGATGGACTGGGTTCGATAGGTAAATAGGACCGCCGAGAAGCGACCTAAGGAATAGAGGGAGACGATAGGGTCGAGCAGAAAAGAAACGGCGGGCCGTGAAGGTAGGAGGAATGAGGTGGATCTGAACAATTCGGGAGAAGATCGAAAAAACATTGATCGAGTAAGGCCGGCTAAAGGACGCAGAATGGGGGGTTTAGGAAAGAGTCGACGCTGGAGGGGTCTCGCAAGGGCGAATCAGCCCCGAAGCACAAAAAGAGGGAGACACGAAACAACGGCGGGTGGACGCAGTTCGGGTGGAGAGCAAAAGAGGCCTCGATCTGAAAGAAGGACCTGCCATGCGGGGATGTCAGAAGGTTGGAGTCTGCCGCTTTAAGCACAGGGTCCGGGGGAGGGGTGAAACCGCGGAGAGAGACAAAAATACTTTTCAAAAAGAACGTTAACTGGGAGTGAAAGTTATAGACGAAAGACCGAACGCGCCGCCGCCATGATAGAAAGGGTCAGACAGCTAGTCCTTATCCCTTAAAAAAAGGGAAAATTAAGGGGGAAGCCCTCTTGGTGGAGGGTAGCCTCAGTCCATCTTAACCATGACTACGAAGAGACGCAGACTCGAAAGTTCTGCCTCAAGTCTCGGAAAGTCGGAATCAAAGGAAAAACCGTACTAAGACGGAAATCAATAGGGGACAATGATGTCAACCTTCCGGCACTGGGCGGGCTCCTGAGTGTGCCAAATACTGAGTATTGGTCGATAAAAAGGTCGAACGAACAACGGGAACAGCACGTTGGAAGAATCTCCATGCATATCAGAAGAAAAGGCGGGAAAGCGGGCCATGGCTCGCGTCTGAGCAGATCGGAAGGAATAACGAGGCAACAAAAGACACAGGTTGGTAAAGGGGGGGGGGGGGAAGCTCAGGGGCCATTCCTATTCACCGCTCGTCAGCAAGGCGCCTTAGCTAGGGAAAAAGTGGGACATCCCTAGGTTAAAAAACGGCGAAGGAGACAAGATCACAAAAAGAGAAAAGGAGGAGGATGAAGGACCCTGGTCAAAGGATGGTGACAACCTGGGGTAAGCCGAATGACTTAAAGCCTCTGAGTTGTTAAATAAGGAATGCGATCGTTAAAAACAAAAGGAAAAAACCTCGTGCGGGGGGGCGCGCATGACGACCAAAGGCACCGGGGGGAGAATGTCAAGAAGCTGGGAGAGGGAGCGACGTGCGCGTCCCGCGCTGGCCGCTGATGAATGGCGCGAGCCCTCCTGAAACCAAGAGGAAATCGAGCAAGGGGTCGTCGGACCGGGAAGCAGTAAAAAAAAAAGAAGGAAAATTCGCAAACGAAATCTGATACCGCGAAAATCCCGGGGGCAGCTGAAAAGAAGCAGGGGGAAGAAGTATCGAGTACGGGGAAAAAGATAATCAGAGGTCCCAAACGGGACTTACTCTGGGAAAGGGAAACGGTAGAGACGCCGGCTCTGGGAACTTATCGATGCGCGCGGAGATTCACAGGAGGCTGGTCCATGTTCTTCACTGAAGGGAAGAAAAATGAAGAAAGACTGCTAAAAAAGAAACTAAGGCAGAGGAGGGGATCGGGGGCAGTAAAAAGAAAGAAGAAAGATCGCGAAACCATGCGTCCCCGTTTGAGTCAACTCAGAGGTTGTTGTGTGGGGTTACAACTAACCAATTAAAAGCGTCCAAGAAGGAGAAAGCAAAAAAGAAGAACAGGATAGAGGCACTCTCCTTCAAAGAAATTAAGCGGGCCCAACCTTAAGTGGGTATTCATCGGGCGGGGCGAGAAAATGCTGACTGAGTCATCCAGGAGGAAGGGGATTCTGCGAGCTCAAAGGAAAATCGCGCCACAGGGAAGAGGGCAGGGACAAAATTAGAAAGCAAGGAGAAGACAGGCGGAAAGAGGATCAACGGGCTAGAGATCGCGTTTCAGACCCGCGAATTCAGCAGAAAAAATAACGAAGGAAAACGTATCATCTTCAAAACGAAAAGACAATGGCTGCCGAGAAAAAAATAAGAAAAACGTCGGACCGCCGGCGTGCGGGACGGTTCGGACGGCCCGAGCGGAAACGACCAAAAATCTCACGCCAGGGCAAAGAAAAAGGGAAGAACGGGGGAAAATTTGGCAAAGGGACGCGCAGAAAAAATCACCCGGTCACAAAGGGACAGGGAAGGAGCGAACCGCCACCGGAAATTCTTCCGTGTGAAGAAGCAGGTCCCCTCCAGAAGGAGCTAACGGCAAAGATTACTAGGGAAGGGGAAGGTAACGCGGGCCTTCTGGAAGGAGGGGGGTAAAGCGAGAATGGGCGCGACCCCAGAATTTTGCGGCGGGTGTCGCATTGGGGGGGGGAGGAAAAAAGGGTTCTCGAACGATAAACAAGGGAGGAGGCAGACCATGGCCAAAGGGACCAGAAAACAGAGAGGAAAAGTGACGTGACCTCGCCGAGTGGGCTGGGAAAAGAATTGTGTGGGACGCTCAACCCGCAACGTGACCGAAAAATTCCCAAAAGAAAATGTCAGGCGACCGGAAGAAGAGGAAGACTGGACTGTCAAAAGAAGGAGGAAGGATGCACCAAGAAAGGGGCTAAAAGAGAGATGCTTCGGGAAAAATTGGATGGTCGGGCAAAAGGGGAAGGGCTGGAACAGCGTGGTCGTCGCTACAAGAGATTTCGGTTATTTCTGAGGTCCAAAGAACGGGTCCCGGGTTCGAGAAGCAATTCCGGCGGAAGCCAAGAGAGGGGGGAAAACGGCGGAAAAACTAGCGGCCATGGATGCGACTGGGGAACCACGAGATCGGGGTGCACGAATCTTCTGTGGTAAAGCAATAGAGGGATCAAAAAGCAAAAAAAAGGAAACGCAACAAAAGAAATCGGGGTAAAAGAAGGACGTCAGAGACGCACAAAAAAGATGATCCGCAAGAAAGGCTGCTTCGTGGGGAAAAGCGCCATTCAGAAAAGAAGGAAAGATGACTGGGGAAAAAAACGAGTTCCGCAGGGGTCGGCCAGGAAATGGGCGTTTCGGCGGGAGAGACGAACCGGTGAATTTGCGTCTCAAGAGTGTTTACGGGAAAAGGAACGGGTTCGTAAAAATAGAAAAAGGCGGGGAGAAAGGCTGTGGTAGAGGGCGAGAAATCCGATACAGCCAACCAAGCCGCGGCATAGCGCGAGGATATGACCGCTCGAGCAAAAAGGCGTGCTGGGGCAAAAAATACGTGGATGCTTCAAAAAGAAAACAATTTCGCGGGTCGGAAATAAGAGCGACAGCTAGTTGAGGCGGTCTAACGAGACGCTTGAAGCACGAGGGAGCTGAGGCCATCGGGAGCCAAGTTAACTAGGAGTCGAAAAAAGAAAAGACATACCGCAAAGGGGGCGCGTTCTATCGAGAAAAACCAGCGGGGTGGACGCACGGGTCTGAAGAGGCGTCGAAATGGGGGAGGGAAAAAAATTTGTCGATCAGGGTGGGACTCTGGGGGAAGAGGAGTTAGTATAAAATCGCGTCGGACTAGCTGGGGGGGGAAAATCGTGGAAGCGAAAAGGTACGCTTAAAGAGAAAAGGGGGATGGGGCAACATAAAGAGGCACGATGCGCCGCAGAATAGAGGAAATGTCGGACGGGCGCGCAAATTGCGTCGGGAAAATAAGGAAAAGATATGGACTCAAAGAGAGGGGGACAGGCAGAAATCGGGGCCTTCAAAAGATGGTAATAGCGGACGCCGACCATACGACAAGCGCCTACAGCCGCCCACGTTTTTGGGGTTTCTGAGGGGGGAGGAATGCCTTCAACGCGAGACAAAGGAGTGAAAATCCTTTAATGTTGGAAGTTCTACCCAGCGGGCCACCAACCCAAAAAAAAAAAAAAAAACGAAACCCACTGGCGTTCAACTTAGAAAGGGGGGGGGGGGGGACCGAAATTCTTTCGCAGCTGGGAGAGAAAAGAACGGCCGGCGGGGAACAACGAGCAGCGTTATTTGTTGAAAGGGAGGGATTGGGGGACTAGGCGAAAAGGACAGGTTGAAAAAAAGAGGGCGCCAGATTCGTCTGACAACATCAGGGGAGGAGAAACATTGCACTCCGCACGATGACCAGGGGGGGGGAGCTACCGTGGAAAGGGCTAGGGAAAGCATCACTACATAGGGTAAAAAGAGATTTAGTTAACCTTTGGTTACAGAAAAAATTTGACGGCAGGGGGGGGCGGGGAAGCCTCTCAAAAAAAAGAAGTGGGGGGGACCGCCTCCCTCCTGATAGAGTGAGGAAAAACTGCGGTAACTGAGAAGTGTCAAGATCCTGCGCGGGGAGACCTGGTTGGGGGGGGGGGGAGACGGGCAAAATAGAGGACCCCCGGTTCCAACATCGGCGGTGGCAGCGGCCATGTGTTGACTACTCTGATGCAGGATCAACCGCTAAAGAGGGAGACGTCAGCAGAAGGAGAGGTGGAAAGCTTTCGCAGCCAATCCCTCCTTCACCTGAAAGAGACAGCGCCGTTGGGGTTCGCCAGATTTGAGAACTACCAGCAAGAAGTGTCGGAAACACAGAAGGGAAAGACAACTTCATAAAAATCCTCGTAAAAAAGAGGATGGAAGCAAATAAGCCTTACATTCAAAGAAGGAGAAAAAGACTGCACCAAAAATGGTTCGCGCGCCTTGAGTAAAGTAGGAGTGTTGAGAACGCTTCAAGCCAGGGAAATTAAAGACGAACCAACGAGCCCTCCAAATTACCAGGGAGTGGCGTCCCAAGGCTGCCTGTTCGCGTCACGGAGGTCGAAGAGCCCGTCTCAGGGGGGAATAGGATGAGCCTTGAAAAGAGGGGGAGAAAGTCAAAGAAAGCTCTGGATCTAACAAAAGGAGAACAACGGATCTCGCCAGTTGGGGGGGGGGGAGAGAGGCGATGCTCACGACAAAAATAATACAGAAAAAATCGGACATCAAGGAAGGGCCGAAAGGATTAACGGGAGGATGAGAAAAAATGAACGTTGCAACAAAGGTTTTCGCGATCGACGGGGCAGACAAATTGCGGGTATATGGAGCAGCATTCGAAACGGAAAAAAGAATGTCAGTCTAAATTCAGAAGTCATTCACCAGCTTAAGGAAAAGAAGGGAAGGAGGCACGAGTATCCCCTGATCGATAGACCCTAGTTTAAAAAAAAGATTTCGGGGGGGGACGAAGAAACAAGGAAAGGCAAGTGTGACAAGCCTATTTCGCATATAGAAAAAAGAGAGTACGACAGGCGGCGGGGGCATTGGTATCGCCGGGACAACAGTCGAACACCCATCTCCGCACGCAGGGGGTTTTTGGGAAACCTACCGTCGTAAAGGAAAAAGGGTTGGGGGTAAAAGGTTAGACGCAACGTAACACGGTCAGCAGGGGGGCCGAAGGCTCCGGAACCGCCACACTGGCTGACCTAACGTAAAAAACAAACGTCACACCCAGGGGAATGAAACTTACAAAAGGAAGCCAGCACACATGAGTAAAGGGACGAAGAACCTCGCTGTAGGAAGGGGAAGATCATATCTGAAGTGGGAGAAGGCTATGAAGGCTGGGTGGGCCGCATCAACTTGGCGGATGGAGGGGATGTTAGCAAAATGGAGAGGAAGAGGCTCTGGCAGGAAAATCACAGGGGAGCGCCAGTAAATTTAAAAGAGGCCGTTACGCCTTTAGGCCGAGGGCGGGGCGCAAGAATGAAGAGAAAAGCTGCGTACCCAGGAAGGGGACCCAAAAAGAGAAAAGTGTGGGGCTTCACAAAAGGAAAAGGGATAGTGGCACCCAAAAATCCGAAGGGGGGAAAGAATGGAAATCTAAGAATTCAAAAACGGAGGGAGGGGAAAGAGAATGGAAAAGGGGAACGTCTTCTTCGGATGGGAGCCAAGAAATGAAAAGAAGTCCGTCGGCGCCGGCAAGGAGGGAAGTCAAGGTCCAAGGGCCCGTCCGACTGAGCGTCATTCGCGAGGGGAAAAAAAATAGTCGGTCACAGGGGAAAGAGGTCCCATAGTAGGAGCACACACGATAGGGCCGGGGGAGTCGCAAACTCTCTTCGCTTGAATCAAAGAATCCAGCAAGCAATCCTCGTGTCGGATCCTTGAGAAAAGAGAAACAGCCGATGAACAGAAGACATCTCTCGTGCCTTATCGAAAGCCTCAGAAGAGGGGAAAAAAAAAAGTGGTGCATGTGAGGGGGGGAGGCCGCGTCTACAAGTCGGAATAACAGAGAACAGTGGGTGTCGGTCGGGTCGGAGAAAGCGGTAAAGGGTGAACGTTTTTAAAATGGCGAAACACTCAAAGGGGGAGCCGGAGTGATACCTAGGAGGTCGCCAGATTGGGCGAGGAACTTAAGAGGTAAAAAATATACCCGAAACTGACGCGGAAAAGAGAAGAGGAATTGTCAAGCGATCGGCGCACAGACTGAGGGGGGGCGTAAATATGATCAACTAAGTAGGGTAGGAGTCTTAGGAACATTCGACGGGTCAGAAAAATCGGACAACGAGGGGGAAAGACGGCGTGACACTTCTAATGGGACGAGATGGGGAAAATAAAAGAGTCACGCATTTAAGGGGCCTTAAAGGGAGCCAGTTTCCTCAAGGAATTCTTAGAAAAAGGGAGGAATCCGTCACCAGAATGTGGAGAAAAGCCGTCGATAGCGGAACATAGGGGGAGGGGGGGTTACTAAATATAAATTACAGAGACTACGGAGACCGGGGGACAGAGGATGTCGCATCTCGATGAAAGCAGACTTTGGGAAGAGGAGGGTTATCACAAATAAGCGTCGCCCGGCACCAGAGTGGGGGGGAGAGAACCGGGACGGCCCCGGGAAAGGTCCTAGGGCCCAAAAAAAAAAACACGACCGCCGATCGCAAATGAGTTCAGTAAAGGGGAGAACATTACCAGGGCAGGCACCTGCATCCTGGGGAAAAAGGGTCGCTTTGGGAATTGTATCGGTGGAGGGCCAATAGGGCGCAACGAAAAAAGAGACCTGGCCGAAATAATACGGGAAAAGAGGAAAGCAGTTGTTGCCTTAGGGGGGAGAATAGAACGGCGAAATAGACGACGCTTATTCCATCGGTCCTTTTTAAAAGTCAGACGGGGAAGGAAAGGGGGTTGGAAAAGCCGTATGGGTCCGAAAGGAGGGAGAGAGCTTGCACGACGCGGCGGACTACCGGAGGGACAAGGCTAGAGGTACTCGAGTGAAGTAGGGTTTTGTCCCAAATCCGCTTGGGAAGAAAGAAGGCGCCAATAGATCATGCAAAAACAAGGTTTCGGGACAAGAATAAAACGAAAGAGGGGAGGTGTAACGAATAAAGCAGCAGGACAAAAAATTCAGCGAATTACCTATCGGGTGAGGTGGTACCCGTGCAGGGAAAAACGATTGGGGGGAAAGCGGGGAAAGGCTAAGGGCAGAGATCAAACAAACAACACGGAAGTATGGACAATACTAGGAAATTAAATTACCCGACGGCCGAAAAGTTTAAAAGACGGTAACTAAGATCATACTCAGCCAGGACTTCTGGGGGGGGGAAATACGCGGCATAGAGGTCAACACAACCTGTAAAAGACGTGATTGGGAGCAGCGCTTTACAAAGGGAAAGCCTGCTGCTGCCAGCCGGCGAACTACTTTAGGAGGAAATGGGGACCTTAAGGGGAGCGACCAATCCCCTTCAAAGCAAGGAACAGCGAAAAGTGTCCTTCTAAAAAGTCGTGATAAAAAAACGAGCAAAAATTTGAGAAAAAAGCAATCAAACAAGTCACAGAAAAAAAGCCTGAAGATATGTGCGTTAAATGAGGAGAGGAAGACAGGGACGCGTGGAAAGAAAGGAAAACAAACGGAGCGTGAAGGGGGTCTGACGAAAAAGAAAGCTGACGCCGGCGGCGGGAATTAAATATTTCAAGAACGATATTACCACGCCAATGCACGCTTGGCGGACCAAAAGGCGAAGGGGGAATCCCAGGAATACGCAAGGACGAATCACATCAAACTTCGGGCGGCTCCGGGTAGGAATCGAGTTCAATCCAGAAAAAACAAAGGAGAGAAGAAACCATGGCGGACAAGAGAGGTTTTCAGGAAAGAGATAAAAAGAACGCTGCAAGCGAGAAGGGGAAAAAATCTATATCGAAAAAATCCTAAGCAGTGAGGAGACCTCTAGGAGGAAAGACAGATCAGGTAAAAAACAAATAGGTGTTACGAACGGATTGGAAGAAAAGGCTGGCTGAGCTCAAGAAGAAGGAAGAGGAGAAAATGGCGCAACCTAAAGGGACGCAGCTGAGACATCGTGTTAAAAAGTGGTCAGCCAGAAGAAGGAACGGGGCAAGAAGGAAAACGTGGGGAGCTCTGGGAAAAAACGCGAATTTTTCAGAAGATCACTAATTAAGGGGGGGATCATAGTACAGACGAGCCCAGAACAGGGTGTGGGGGGGGGGTTGGGGGGGGGTGTTGGGGGGGGGGGGGGGGGTTGGGTTGGGGGAGTGTTGGTTGGGGGTGGGTTTGGTGGGGGTTGGGGGTTGTTTTACGGGGGGGTTTGTTTTTTTTTTTTTGGGGGGTTGTGGGGGATTCGGTATGTTGGGGGTTGTTGCTTTTTTTTGGTAGGGGAGTCACATTCAACTCTGATCCCTAAGCGCGCTTGAACCGGACGAGAGGGGGGGATGGGAGCCGAGGAATCAAGAAAAAAATAGGCGAACCGATTCGGAGGGTAAGGCCGACCTCAGCGTCACGAGAAAAACTTTTTAGCAAGGTGTCACGACGCGGGGGAAAAGTCCAACTTCAAGAAGGTGGAGACGAAGACGCCGCTAACCTACAAGGGGGGAAAGGGGTCCTCCACGGGGGGATACCGAGTAAATAAAGTCACAAAAAAAGCCACATGAAAAAGGCAAAAAGCTGCTCGAGTTCAGGGGGGGAAAAGTCTCCTTCATCGTATCGAGAGAGAAAGATATGAAGGGTGCCCGCATCTCGGTTTGCGGGGGAGAGGGAGGGGGAGGAAAGGGAGGATGAAAGCCTTATATAGTAACGATAGAAAAAAAGTCGCAGATCCATGGAAGTGGGTCAAAAAAAAACAAAAAGCGTGAATAAGGAAGGTGAAAACCTCTCCGGGGTGAAACTCGAGAGGAAGTAAAGAAGAGACCACCGAAGAAATCAATCCAGCCAAAAAAAAACTTAAAAACTGTGCGGCGACCCTGAATTTACTGAACAATCGAAGGGAAAAGGAACAAACTAGTCTCAACACCAAAAAAAAGGGGAAAAGAGTGTTGACTTCGGAAATCCGGAAGGGGGGGGGGGGGGAAAATGAGCAGGAGACAGCGTGCCGTCGGACTCCTGCCACAGCAGTCAGTGCGGGAATGGGTCAGAGGTACACGTTCAATGAAAAGGGAGCTAACGTAGGAGCAAACTCTGAGAAAGGAAAACCGAACCTCGAATGTCTTGGGAGATTCACCACGATCGTGGCAGCGAATCCGCAGCGCGGATTATTTCATTAGCTCTTGAAAGACAAATGCGCACCTCCAAAAAGAGGGAGGTCCGCTGGAAGACCTTGACCTCAAAGGAAAAAACAAACAATAGATCCGACAGCAGACTGGAGAAAAGAGGGGAATTCGCCAAGTAAGGCATCCTGACAAGGATTGAGTCAATTTGGACCGCGGTTACAAAGACACGTACGTAACTGAGGGGAGGGGGTAGAAGGAGCCCAAGCGTGACCGGTTAGTGGGGGAAGGTCTTCGGCTCAAAAAAAAGGGGAAAAAAGTGTCAGGTGAATAGGACCGGGTCAAGAACCGGGGGGGAAAGGGAAAGAGGAGGGTAAGAGGAAGAAGGACTGAAAAACCACAACCTCTCACGACATAGGCACGTATAAGCGAAATAGCTCACACGCGTGGGAGGAGGCGAAGGATTATCAAGGGGAGGGGGAGTGTAGAATTCTTCTTAAGGAGATGGCACGGGAAAGAAAGACAACAAGGCCGGCGTGCCGTAAGGATAGAGGGACGACGCAGGAGGAAATGCAACGAGGTCGGAACTGCATCTTAAGAAACAGTTTGCATCAGTCCTTCCGAAAAAAAGGACAATCAGCAGTCATCTCAAAGAAGAGAGAGAAAAACGAACACGGAGCGTTGTAAGAATTAGCAAGAGAAATCCTCGGAACTTCATGAGGAGGGAGAAGCATCGCTGCTGGGGCCGGTCAAATTCGGGGAGGAAATCGCAGAAGCACCACGATAGTGAGAGGAAACGCGGGACGCAAAAAGTAAAGTAGGGGATGTTAGTACGTGCCCTCTACTAGAAACTGGGCGAGCCGAGAATCATCAATTCTCAAGGGTAGCGATAGGAAGGGCTCATTCATGAAATAAAGAAAAGCGTGGCATGCTGGACGATTGGAAGAAAAAAAGGTAAAGAAAAAGCGCTCTGAAGAGCCTCTAACGAACGGAACTCAAAGCAAGACGACACGAGAAGAACAGGGTTGGGGGGGGGGAAGAGTTGTCTCCGGCGGTTCCAGCCTCGACACGAAACCGGAAGAAATTGGATCGTATTTAGGAAAGGGCTGAAACTTCGACCATTGCAGGATTCGTTTAAAGGGAGGGGGATGACCTGTCAAACGGAAAAAAACAACTTCGCGACTCGCGGGGTGAGGAGGAAGTGACACACAATAGACACTACCTGAGTAAACAAGCGGCGAAGGAGCGGAGGAGGGGAGGCAGCAAGGAAAAACGCAAGCTTTCGAAGCTCGGCCCACGATGTTGGAAAACAATTGGGGGGGACGAGAGCCGAAAAAAAAAAAAAGATTAACATAACGTTGTCCCAACCGCTCGATCACGCAGTCTCGGGTGGAAAAGAGAGCCTTGTAGTTACCGAGGGGGACAATGACACAGGGGGAGAGAAGAAGAAAACTCTCAACAACAAAGTATTGATGCGGGGGGGGATAATTCGCATTCCAACATAGGATTTGAAAAAGAAAGTTGGGCTACATCTAGCAGGAAAAGACGAAGAGGATAATAGCGTTGGGAACGCATGAATAACGGAACGAGTTCACCAAGGGGCAAAAACAAGGACGTGCGTGGCTATATCTTGAAAAAAGAACTTGTGATAGGAAATGGCTTTGGAGAACGCGGCGCGCGCGCCGAGTGACGAGGAAAAGCAGGGGACGTGAGGCCACGCCGCCTCCTTCACTAGGACCGGTAGTCTTGCAGGGAAAAGAGGGCGACAAACGGAAAGAAGAGGAAAAAGACAGCAGGAGACCGCAAGAAAAGCAGGAAAGACTTCAAAAATAAGGGTTGAAGAAGAGAGTTCAAACCTCAGGCCGACAGGCGAAGAAGTCCCCAAGGGAGGAACTAAAAATGTCGTCTAAAGACTTCCAGGAGGGAAAAAGGGAGAGTCACGCCGCGCGTTCCTGATCGTAGGTAAGAGAACGATATTCCAGCCCCAAGATGCAGATCCAGGGTGAATCAAGTGAAGCGGACGAATCGGGGAGAAGGGGAGGAAAGAGACTGCGGCGCCGAAGGGGAAAGTACGCAAAAAGGAAGAAAGGAAGACGACAAGGAAAAAAGTAGGGGCTCAAAGAATAGGGGGTCAGAGGGAGGAGAGAGAAAAAACCGATGCAAAGCTCAAAAACACATCTGAGATCGACAGTTAAATCTTGATCTGAGAAAAGAGAAATAAAACGTAACGGGGGAACCGCGCGTGGAAGGAAATTCTTGAGGGGGGAGAAACAACTGGATGGGATCCCACCCTAAAAAAGTTACTATCGCACCTGGACGATTCCCGAAAAAGGCAGACCTCGTAAAAATGCGGTCAGAAGAAAAAGAAAGACAAAAAGCCGACGACTGTCGCTATCGAGGGGAAGAAAAGAAAAGGGGTAAACACGATTCCATGATAGAAACCACTACGCCAACAGGCTTTAGGAAGGAAGAGCCAGTTCACAAAAGATGTCCAGAAAAGGGGAGGCGGTGCTGAAAAATCAACAGGACGAATCGAAAAAAAGAGGCGAAAAAAGCTTGGGTCATGGTGCGCAAAAAGCGAGTGCAAAGGAAAAAAAAAGGGGGGGAGGGGAAAATTTGAGGGGGGGAAACCGACACACGTCCCAAAGTACAGCCGGGGCGTCTCAATAACCGAAAACAAGGGAGGAAGTAAAAACACGGAGACAAAAGGCCCGCAAATTCACCCACGAAACAGGATGCAGGAAAAAAGAGGGGCTGCTAGAAGGCGATGACGCGCTCACGTGCTGTCGGATCAGAGAGGGGCTTTGTGCGCAACGGCGAAGGCTCGAAAATCTAAGGATGGGACTGCTGATGGGGGAACAGGAGGAAACCACTAAAGAAAAGAGAGGAGGGAGGGAAGCAGCCGGGTCCAAACAGACGCCATGAAGAAGAGAAGGGTAACCTTACGGTGACCTCCGGATTGGGAGGGAAAGAAGGAAGAAAGAGAGGAGCAGGAGAAGGGGAAGGGGACATCAACCCTCCCAAAAAACTTAAGTGGCCTTCTACCGACAGAACAAGGAATTTCAGGGGAGAAAAGAAAAATGTTTCAAAGATTCAAAAAACACGGGAAGGAAGGGGGGGGACTGTCGGATGTTCGGATTGGTCGGAGCAGGAAAGAGTGAGGGCAAGAGGACTAGGGTCAGCCGCAAAAAAGTGCTTGTCAACGGAGTTCCCAAATTTTCTCCTGAGGATTCGCTGGAAAAAAGCCTAGGTCAACCGGAAAAGGGAGCGCAGACAATGGGAAGGGGCAATGTGGCTATTGAAAAAAATGATCGTGGAAACTGGTAACATACCTTCAGCGATCAGGTAATCAGAAAAAAAATCCGCAAAGATAAATCGCAGGGGATGCATGGAAGAAGAAGAACGCCGACAAATAAGACCAAAAGCAGCAGCGAGACAGCCTTGACCTAGTAAACTGATCGGCACGGGAACCTGGAGAAAGGGAGGTTGAGATTCGTAAATTGATGTAACAGAGCCGGGGGGGGGAGAGAGCCTCGAGCACAGTGAAGTGTGTGAAAGTGGAAGGCGTAGAATCAAGGGGAAATAAAAAAGTTCTAGGGAGCCGACCGGCGGGCCGGCATACAGAAAGCGGGGCGAAAGATTCTGGAAATAATAGAGGAAAGGAGAACAGCAACCGCAAAAGACGCATATCGGGCGAGAAGGGGGGAAGAAGTACGAGAAGGAGAAGAACAGGCTGTATAGTCGAAGATGAATTAGTGATCTTAAAGGGCTGAAAAAAGGTCGGAAAAAAAAAGAACGGAAAGAACTTGAGTGCCGTCCTGAGGTCGAAGGGAAAAGAAAAAAGGGGTGAAAAGAAGAGGTCAAATATATCTAAAGGCTACCCGTTTCTCTCGCGAATCTTATTCTGAAGGAAAAAAAAAACCCGTCGAGTCAAGAAAGAAGAGCGACCACTCAGGGGGGGACCAGAGGCAAATTCAAAAATTTCTCAGAGCTGGAGCCTCTCTCAAAAACCGGATGAGAGGTCGATCATAATGTGGCGGTCTTGGCCGCTTTGCAAGGGCGGGAGGGGGAGCACATCGCCTTCGCGACAAAACACGGGGAAAAAGAAGACGCCCGGGTCAAAAAAAAGGTGGTTCTGGGGAGGAAGGGAATACCATGCCCGAGGAGACCATATGGGGGGAATGGAAAGAGGAGGACTAGGCCTGCGTAAAAAGAATGGAAGGCACAAGGCGCCTGGAGAAACGCGCTGTGGGTTATAAATCACTACATCAGTAATCAGGATCAGTCAAGGAAAGATCTCGACCAAAGTATACAAAAGCCGCGACATCCGAAAAAAAGGTTGGGGAATGGTCGGTTAAAATCGGCCTGTCCTACTCTACGAAATTACATCCCAGGGGAAGAGGGGGAAAAAAGGCTTGGTCGAAGAAGTGGCTTGCAGAGGAGGAGTGTGGACGTGAACTGGTCTCGGGGGGTCTCACGACGGAAGAACGAAACAGGGGGGAAGAAAAAAAAGGAAAACTCTCGAAAAAGGTTGGTAAGGGGCAGCTCACAAGAGAAAGGAGAAGAGGGCGAACGGCGCGCCGCGCGCGCTAATGAAAAGCCCCCCACTGCAATGGCTCGATGATTCAGCAAGGAAAAAAAGGGTTTAGGGGTTAACAGGAGGGGGGGGCCGCTATGCCCCAACCCGAGGAGAAGAGAAGGACAGACTGAACCAAGACCTCAATGCTAGTTTGACGAATTCATCTTACATTAGAAATAAGATCGAAAAACACAACTAGGGGGAATGGAGATAGAAGAAAGACGAACTCACGGAGAAAAAGGGGAAGGGCACAAGAGGTACTAAAGGCCGAGCAGGGACCCGCGAAGTCTGACGACAGGGTGGGGGAAAAGAGGGAAAGGCAAATACGTGAAAAAGGGAACCCCATGGGAAAACAGAGGGAGGGTGCCGCGCAAAAAAGGCGCATCCTTGTGGATACGCAGAAGGAGGAGGCATAAACGCGAGATAACCTACGCCAAAGAAGACAAAGCTCTGGAAAGTGCTTCAGGAGGAGGAAAAAGAATGACTTCCCAAAATAATAAAAGGAGGGTGATCGAACGCCGCGGGATAGAAAAGGAGAAAGAATCATAATTAAAACACATCTGAGAAAGAAAAGGCTCAGGAAAACATTGAGCCAATAAGAAAGAAAGGGCTTGCTCGTCGTCTAGGGAATTACATGCAAAGACGGCGCAAAGCCCACTGGACGAGGAGGGGCAGAGGCGCTGTAAATCCGGTCGATCTGGGGAATAAGCAAAAATTGTCCTTAGTACGACCACGGAACTCGAAGAAAGGGGGCCCAAAGCTTTTAGGGAAAAGGAAAGGGGCA
>Ga0179593_1268364_pt1 | contig 19659 bp, 24 predicted proteins | sample CZODoug2_1_08_16_FD_185931 | JGI IMG/M metagenome (GOLD analysis project Ga0179593, IMG submission 185931) | Vadose zone soil fungal communities from Angelo Coast Range Reserve, California, USA - CZODoug2_1_08_16fungal (PacBio error correction) | ecosystem: Environmental > Terrestrial > Soil >...
GTAAGGGCAAGCAAAAAGGGCGGGAAGACTTTAGGGAGAGACGGCCAACTTTCGCCGACTTCACAAGTTGCTGAAGGGGCAAAAATCGCTACCATCTGCGGACTAAGGGTGTTTCGGGGGCAAACCACATCCAGGCCGGCAAAATGCTGGGGGGAAAAGAAACGTTGGTTTATAAAGGGCAAGGCCAAGACTTGTAGTAAAAAAGTTAGTTTGCCGAACAGCGCGCGCGTACGCCGACAAACGGGTGCTACGAAATGGGCTTGGAACAGCGCCCACATGTTATTAGGATGGTCGGGGGGCAGAACTAAAAAAGAAAATTCGGACTGCCATGGCACGGGACTGGGAGATGGTTGTGGGGATGGTAGCCATCTTGGGAGACCATAGGAATCGGGTTATTACGCCCATATTTTATACAGTAACAAAGTTGCTTCGGGGAAGGTGGAAGGAAAGTGTGCTAATCCAGTCAAAAAAGGGAGAAAAGGGATAGTGAAAGTCAGGCGACCGAGGTCGACGTAGAGTGGAAACTCTCTAATCCTAGCTTGAATTCCTTGACGGAGGACGCGGACTACATCGGGTTTTTCTACTAGGATAAGGAAATTATGTAAGAACGGGGGCTTTTGGGTTCGATGCTGGATTGGTGGGGGCCCCCCAGAAGTTATGGGGAACCCCGCCGTTCCTATTTGTGTCTTCAAGGTATCACTGGCACGACAATGCTGGGGCGGCGCGCATAGAAGATAAGGAAACATCTGGGGGGGTAACAAGCGAGAGAGGCACTGGAAATCCGGCCATGTGGATTAGTGGCAGTGGTGTAAGTCAAAACAGGGGCACGGGGGGGCGGGAGCAAATTAACTGCCCGATGGCGAAAAAAAAACAGACCTATAGCACGCAAGGTCGTCTTTCAAAAGGAAACCTTCTAGGCGAAGAGCCGGGGATTTGGCAACGGAAGAGACGCCGCTCAAATGAGGGAGCGGGGCATAGGAGAAAGAGTGGACTTCCTGAACAACAGAAAATCATTCTTCTGTGAAGGAAGGGGGGAAAGGAGTTGAAGAGGGGAAACAACTAGCTAAGGAACCTACTACAAATTCAGGATTATACTAGGTTTGGGGGGGAAGGAAGGGTTACTTTAAGGCAACAATGTGGAAGGGCAGCGCGCGAGAAAACATCGAGAATTCTTTGGAGCCGGGGAATAGATTCCTAGGTACAAAAACCGGACTCGAGAGGAAAGGAAAAAACGAGAAGGGCTTAAAATGGTTGTCCCAAGAAGCTGGCACACTATTAAGGGAAAAAGGAGCTTTGGGGCCAAACATTTTGGGTGTTTCGGGGGGCGGTAGAATGCGAGATTTTCATGCAAGAAACTTGGACGACCCCCCACCATCTGGGCAAGGAGGGGGAAAAAAACCCGACTTAAACTCACATCTAAATCGTGAGAAATGGGGGGGGCTGGAAAAACTAAGAAAAACCCAAATGACCGCCTAAACCTGCAATTTATAGCTTAAAAAACATCAGAGACGTCAAAAAGCGGCAGGTTCTTGGGGAGGATGGGCGGCCACGCGCTATCCACGAAAAACTCAATAAGGTTTCGTCGCACTTTAACCTTGGAGACAGAAGGTGCACGCAATGTCGAGTGACTTGTAAGATGTTGCCTGATAGGGGTAGTAAAAAAATCAAGACGAAAGCCGGAAACGTCCCGCGCGGATAGCGTGATGGTATAGGGGCACCAAAAAAGAATAAACCGGAGGGGAGCTCATGGGCGGGGGGGGTACATACGCGGGAGCGAAAGCCAAGCTAGAATATTCGAAGAAAAGGGGGGCAACCAAAAGGAGGAAACATTCGAACGGGAAATGGGGAAGTAATCGTTGAGGGTGGGCGAGAAACACAACTCCATGGGTAGAAGTGGGGCGGGAGCAAAGGGGAGAGAGCTGGGAGAAAGAACGGAAAGGGGGGAAGACCTGTTAAGCGGTGGGAGGGCTGGCGGTATTGTACTTGAGGAAACGTCCACCCTTCCAAAAGGTCCGTATAATGAGACCAAGTTCAATAAAAAAGGAAATATTAACGGTTCAGAACGTTTGAAGCTTAGGGGGGGTGGCATCGTCACTAGGAGTAAAAAAAAGGCAAAAGGATGGGCATTGGTGTACACTATTTCGGTAGGTGGGGCCAGTCTGATCGTAACTGGGAGGGCCAGAGGTAACCCTGAGGAAATCGGGTGGGAACGGGAATCAAATTGGGGCCTGGTTCATGGGAGACATTGCAGAAGTAAAGGACAGGTGGGGTCTGGGCAATGGCAGGCAAAATTTGGTGCCGATCCCAGAAAACGCCTCAGGGTGGGATGTAGTTTTTCCGTGGACAGCGTGGAGCGGGGCGCGAAGACAAATAACATGTACAACTCGTGAGTCTCCGACAATGAAAAGGGCAATTGGGTACGAAAACTCTATCTAGGAAAAAGGGGGGAGGGACGCAGTGGATGATGAAGGGTTATGGCAAAGCAGGGTGCGCCTTTTAATGCGAAAAAAGGTACTTCGAAGAAAGGAAAGACAATGGACGGTAAGGGAAGGGTCTCGAGGGGAAGAGGGGGGTTAGGCTGCGGACAGCTGGGGAGGATTTGGACCTTTAAGATGCTCAAAATGACCAGTCACTTCCCGAAGAGTGATACAGGATGCTGAAAGGTTAGAATAGGTCATTGCCGGGAAAGAGAGGGCAAGGATCCAAAACCGAAAAAAAAATGAAACAAAAAAAAAACAATTCAACAAAACACCCACCCGTGTCAGGGGGAAAAATAAAAATTCGAACCAAAACGAAATAAGAACACCACAAAAATCAAAGCTTTGAATGGTCAGAACTCCGGGACTCGGTCAGGGGAAAGATGAAGGACCCGAGTAGTGGTTGGGTGGGGAGGGGACGCATAGCACATCAGACAAGTGAGGGGAACATGGTAGAGCTGACAAAGAAGGGCTTCAGCAATTTGAGATCAACCCGAATAGGGAAAAGGGGTAAGTTGGCTGGGCGGTAAAAGGGATGGGCCAAAGCCTGGCAGTTGCAATTCGAGGGGGGGAGGTAATTAAACGACGAATGTTTGAGAGAGGGGAGGAAAAGCCGGGGTGGGGGGTTGTTAGAATGTGATTTTTAAAGGAGGTGGTTTTCGCAGGGAAAAACGAAGAGCTAGGGACGGACACAAAGCTGTGGATGGAGAGATAGCAACAACAAAAAGGGGAAAAAGAAAGTAGACATACAAGGAAGGGGAGGGGGGGCCGCGACACATGAAAAGAGTGGGTAGTTACTGGGAGAAAAAAACGCCCAGGGGGCAAAAACCATAGGCAAAAATAACAAAAAAAGGAATCGAAAAGCGCGAAAAGCAAAAGAGGGTTGATCAATCCCTAGAAGTGAGAGGGAAGGCTGGGAAAGCAGACTGATAATGCACAGTCCCATTCCAGAGGGGTAGTTGAGCAACACATGGGACCACCGGATTGCGCTCAGACAGTGGAAAACCAAATCGAAAGGAAGGGAGGCCAAAGCAATGAACAGTAAAAAACCAAGGACAGAAATCGTCAAAGGCTTTTGGGGGACTCGGTAAACCAAATAAAGTCCCTTACGAAAAAAAAGGGGGTCAAATGTGGGGGGCTCGTTCCATTGGCTAGGGGAATAAGTGGGGGGGGGGTCTGACAATGTGTTGCAATTAATGGTTTTGGTTTCATAGGGGTTGGGGCGGTTGTGGTTGGAAGAAGAAAGAGGTGGGGGGGCCCCGCAACGGAAAATTTAAACGTCACGGATTGGAAGTGGGGAAAAAAAGGGAGACGGACGTCTGTAAGGGAACGAAAAAGGTCCAATACAAAAGACTACGCAATATTTCAGGGGGGATCAAAAAAAATATAACTGACACACGCTGGGAAGGGCGCTCGCGCTTAGCAGTCGAGCAACAAAATGGCTCATAATCAAGCAAAGCAATGGCAAAAGAATAGAAAGAACAGCATAATGTCACGGATATCTGGGCCGAACACGCGGAGTCGAAACATGTGGTGAACTAATAAGAGGGGGAAAAAAAGGTCCTTAAGGAGGCGGAAGGGGGGGAAGAGAATTCTCAATGCGAAAATACATCAAAAGACGAGGGGGGGTTTGACTGAATTAGGAATACCCCAACGGTTGTAGGATCAAATCACGGTACGCGGGAAGGGGAAAGAAAGGGCAAGAAAAACATTAAAAAAACAGTAACTTTAAGGGAAAAAAACCTGGTATTGATCGGGAAGCAATGGAGACGGAAACATAGACTCAATATCCAGGCAAATAGGTGAAAACCACAAAAATCCAATTCCCCGCTCATTTGAAAGAGGGGAGGGCCGTACACCAACCCTCAAACAAGGAGTGATTTTTACTCCTGGAAGGTCTTAGAAATTGCTGGCTGACGTCCTGCGCCGTTTGGACTGAGCTGTTTCGTTAATGGATTCCAGGCGGGGAGACATAAAAGAAAAGGAGAAAAAAACCGCTGGAACAAAAGCGTTCGGCAAGGGAGGTCGAACGGAAAGATATGAACTGGAAGGAGGAAAAGTTTCAAGACTAATTTTCTCAGGGGTGGGGTGGGGACTCAAAGCTGCCGGCAGACACAGACACGGGAAGACAGAAAGGAATCAGTTTGGAAATTAGAGGGGAGGAGCTTGTGGGGGGGGTCGTGTCAGGGGGGGAGCTAAGGGAAGAGAAGAGCCGGTTACTCGGACGGGAGGAATGTACAAGACAGTGATGAGGAAAGGAGAGATTGTGGAGGATGTTAAGCCAGAAGAGAGAGGAGACGTGAATTGGGAGGGAGTCCGGTTACAAGGGTCGTTAAAAAGAGACAGACCCTCACTTTCTTCGACGGGATTGAAGGCGCCCATTTAAAGGAAAAGGCAAAAGTCTATTGGGGTGGAGGGGGAGGTCAGGAATAAAGAATCTGGCAGAAGACAACGAACAGGGCGCTTTGGGCGGAAAGTCTCGAGGGGTGACGCGGAACCAAGAGACTTTATGATTGGGGGGGAAAAAAACGGGAGGGAATTTAGGGGGAGAAAGCAAATGATCTGGGCTGATATCTGGAAAAGTAAGATCGGGCACCAGCGGCAAAAGAATGGTTATGGGCTTAACCGGCGAGGGAACACTGGCAGCTAGGGAATCATCGAGGGAAACAAAAAAAAAAATGGTTCAGCCAATGACCTATGGGAGGGGGTGTTTAAGCTTATGTGCAATGGGTTACCTTGAGTCCTCTGGGCAGTCCCGATCGGGAAAAATCCATGAAGGATCTAGGGGAAAACGAGAAAGATGGAATCGGGATGAAAGCGACAGACCAGGGGGGTTATTCAAGGAAATTCTTTCAAAGGGTCTCAAAAAACCTCTATAAGCTAAATTACGAAAACGAAACAACTTTCGAGCGGAAGTCTTATCTGGGCGAACACGTTTCCGTCGTCACAGCCAAGAAGGGAGGTCTAGAAAAGGAAAGAAAAGGGAAGTGATGCAAAATTGCATCGAATGGGTGAGCGCGGCAAGGGAAGTAAAAAAGAACCATACACGCGTCGCAAGTAGGGGTAAATTAAAAGAAACTTTCATCGGGAAGAGGGCCTTTAATGTGGAGAAAATCGGGGAAAGGCGGGAGACCTACAGAAAGTGACAAATGGGAAAAACACGAGTCAATAAGGAAACAAGGGGGGGAAAAGTCAAGGTCCCATAGAAGGTGGGGTGAACAACTGGGTGGTAAGGGTATTCCAGCTGCCTCTAGGGCGACAAAATCAAGGGAAACTAAAGGCCTGGATCAATAAAGAAACCCGAACCCCGAAAAGAAGGAAAAGTTTTAGGAAACGAGATTGGGGGGCATAAAAAAAGGACCGCCATTCGAAACCCCGATCCGACTGAGAAAACCAGAGTGCAGTAGCGAAGGACATAGACCGTCGGGACAAGGTATTAAGGGGATGAACCAAGGCCGGGAAAAGAAAAAACTGGAGCGGGGGAGGATGGTCATAGTACGCGAAGAGAACGGGACGGGGAAGTCGCGATCAAAGACGCTTTCGCCATCCAAAATGTGGTGGATCGGGGAGAGCACCGTGGCATCACTAACAAAAATCTAAGTAAACGAGAGGAAGCGGGACAGGGCGCATCAACTAAATTCATAGAGGTCGAACTTGTGAGAAATCACCCAATTAAGGGCTGAAAGGGGAAGGGCAATGAAGAAACTCCCGGATGGGGGTGATCCTGTGTCACTAATCTGATAAAGATGGGCGAAGGAAAAACAATGCAGGGGGGCAATCAAACAGAAACAGCTATCTAAAAATTTGGAGGAAGCAACTAAAAGTTGGAAAGAAATCCAAAGGAAAAGGCCCGAAAATTCAAAAAAATGGGTCCACGGCTCGAAGAGGGATTGTAACGGCAACGTAAAAGGGGGGGAAAAAAAACCAGACAACACAAGGAAATAAAGGGGGTGAGCGCGACGAAGGGAGGGAAACCAGGCTCACGAAGGGAGACGTGAAGGATCGACCGAAAAGTCATTTACATCGGGATGGGGGGGCAAGGTACAGAACAACACCTATCAGCTAAAAAAAAAAAACTGAGAGGTTATTAAAAGGTGAAAAAATCACCGGGTTGAAAGATTGTTCGAGAATACGTCTAAGGGAGAAGCAAGTATCAAGCGGGCAAACTCTACAAAGAGAATGGGTGCGGGGTCTCACGAAAAACCGGGGAAAGAATCGGTCGCCTTGAAAATTTGGGGATTTTTCAGGTGGACAATTTAAGAGGGGGGTCTGAAAAAAAAGTGATTGATGCAGAAATAGGGGAAAAGCGAGGAATAAGCGGGGTAAGGAAAGTGAGGGACGCCGCAAAGGGGATAAGCGAGATGCGTTCACGACATCCCGAGACTCTGAAAAGTCCGGGCATTTGCCGCAAGGCAATTGGTGAGACTAGGCCCGGAAGACCGCGAAGGAGGTCAGACAGATTTTACTAGGACTTTGGAGTTCTCTCTTCGGGGGGGCAGCCAGTGGGGGGCTCAGAGCAGTAACAAATTTTTGGGAGAAAACGCGGGGGCGAGCCGAATGTCATCGAGCATAGATGGAAAGAGGACAACTCCTACAATCAGTGACAGAAAAATATGTCATTAAGAACGCTAAAGTCTTTGGGTCTACCGCTAGAATATAGAGGAATCTGAGGGTTGCGTCGGGGGAGGGTAAGGGGGGAACTTTGTCCACCAGGGAATTTCAAAATCGGCATAAGGGGGGGGGGGGGGGGGGGGGGGGAGGGGGGGGGGGGGGGGGGGGGGGGGGGGGGGGGGGGGGGGGGGGGGGGGTGGGGGGGGGGGGGGGGGGGGGGTAGTGGGGAGACGGGTTTGATCGGTTCCTTGGTTCGTTCGCCTCGCCGCCTTCTTTCTCTCTCGCAGCTGGGAAATGAAACAAGGTGCTGGTTGGAATAGAAGGATATTGTGGCACCGGCATGGCCTCGTAAATGGGGGAGGTTAAGGATCGGTGGGGAGGAGGGTGGTGGAAATGAGGGAAAAACAGATCGTGCAGAAGTAAAAAATGGTCAGATCGTTTAAAAACCTAGGAAATTCCTATTACACCTTGGGAAGACTGTCCCTCATAATGAAGGGGGCAATATGTAGGTCGGTACATGAGACTCAAGTCCGAAATCAAACACATGAAATAATGGGCAAGAGAAAATCCCGAAGGCGGAATTGCACAGAACCAAAAGGGGGAGGGGGACGATTCGGGGAGGGGTAACTCAACATCTATCCAAAAGGGAGGAAAGGGGGGAAGCGCCAAGTGAAAGAGTCAGGTGTGTTGCAAAAAGGGGGGAAAAGAAAGGAAATGACCAAATGTCGAGCGAAGGCGCGAAAAGTATGGTCTCAGGGGAAAGATGGGTCATCGGGAAGTCCGGTACTGCGCCGGAAAAAAAAAGAAGTAGTACAAAGGGGTCCCATATCAGGTGAACAAAAGTAAGGAACGTTGTAATTTGGGTGATTTTTGTCGGGGGTACTATGATTCTTAAAAAGTGAATGAACAGCGGGCCCTGGAAAAGAAAACATAAAATTCTTTTAAATCTTTGAACCACAGAGCCTCTCAAAGAGGGCAAATCAGAGGGGCTTCAACTGAATTCTCCGACGAACAAAAACAAATGAAAACAATTGGAAAAAAGCGGATGGCACGTCGGAAAAAACGGGCGGAAAAGAGCGAAAAAGAAAGTGTCTTTTGCTGGAATTGAATGGACCGCTCAATGGAATCTAAAACAACAGGAAAAAAGGGCACCGCTACTTTCAGCAATGGTGGAGAGGGGAAGGGAAGCACGGCAGGTGCAGTTGTGGATGTTGGCCAGGAATTGGTCATTAACGAGTGCCGCCGACATCCCCAGGGGAGAAGAGCGGGTTCTGGAGGATTTAAAAAAAAAGACCAAACAGCGCGAGAGTTCTGCAACGGAAAGAGCTCTCGAAAAAATAAGTTCGTCAAAAAAAGGGGTGAAAAACCGACACAACCAACGAAAGGAAAAAAGTTATCGGTAGAGTAGTTAATAGGGGCGTGGAGACGGAAGAGGGAAAACAACAAAAAATGGTTGTCGAAAACTTGGCGAGCCAAAAATGGAAGGGTCGACCAAGGATTGGGAAGGAACCGAGGTGGAATGTGGATTGGAGTCGGCGGTGAAGGACACCCTAAAATAAACGGTAACTATGCAGGAACGCATCGGATCGAGGAAGTCAATGATTAACATGTCAAGGAAGTTGGGGGGGTGCGAAACTTGGTGTTTACTCAAGGTCAAGGTAAAAGACGGAGGAATGGGGGTTTTGAAAAACGATTGGGGAAGGCTGTCGAGTCGAGGATTTTCGGACGCACCAGAAGACGTAAGGAACCCGCTCGGGAGAGGGTGTTGAACTGAGAGAAAAAGGGTTTGAAGGGAAGTTTTTGAGTCAGCGAAAAGGCCTCACGGAACCTTGCAGCAAAGGGGTTGGGGGTTAACGCTTCGCAAGGCAAAGAGCAGGCGGGGTTGCTGATGGGGACGCGGACAGCGTGATTAAGGGCGACAGAACCCGGTCAAGAGAAGTCAAGTCGAGCAAGACCGCGTGGTCGGACAAGCTAGCAGGGACACCGTGAGGTTTTCTAAGCATGGGGGCCAGGGGAAGGGGTGCGGATGCAAAGAGTCGGTGGCAAACTTGCTGAGAAAAAAGGAAAACAAGCGACTGACCGGCCCGTGAAGGGTCGAAAAAGTTAAAAAAGTTGTTCGGGTTGTGACGCCGGCTGCAGCTGGGATGGAAAAGTGGAGGCCAACTCCCCAAACCATCGGGGGCTCAGTCTGAACATTCAAGAAGAAAATGGAAGCTGCGCGGAATTTGGGGGGGGGCGTAAGAGGAGGGCGTCGCAACCGCGATTCAAAAACAGGGAAAACCAACAAAACGAAAGAGGAAAAAAAAACAATTCCAGCGGGAAAACACCCAAGGGGTCGCAAAGGACCTTCGGCTATACAAAAAGGCACAGAAAAAACAATTAATGCAGGTGTGGGGAAAAAAAAAATTGGGAGAAGACGTCGTTTCAAGAGAGGAATCAACTCCTGGGCCGAGAGGGGCGGGGGTCTGAATCATGTAAGACAGGCGTGCAGGGGTAGGAAATTGTCGGGAGAAAAGCCGCTGCGCGCAAATGTTTATCGGAAAAAAGAAAAGAGCAGTACTGGTGGCGGGACGGGTGATTTGGGGGATTGAAAACAAAGAAATCATAGTCTAGGCGGGAGGGATAACTAAGCAGGGCTCATTGGAGGGGGGCGGGAGGGGAGGGGGGGGGGGGGGAAGTTTTTTTCAGGATAGGGATCGGTTGGGGCCCCGTTGAGGGGTATTTTACTTACTTACTCGGGAGGGGAGGGGAGGGCTCGGGAGGCATTGCTCTTTTGGTCTCAGAGAGATCTGAAAAAACAACGGTGAGTTAATAAGATCAATCAAAACTCAGAAAAAAAAAAAAGAAAGGGATCAGTGGTTACTCGAAAAAAAAAACCACTCCCCTTAACCGATAAAAAAAGGATCAGGGGGAAACCCCAAAAGGATAGAAACGAGCAGAAAAACAAGGGGTGCAGACAATAGAGACAGGTTAATTGTAGCTGTGGAACCAAGACCTGTGAACCGTCAGACTAAAGTGTACTACCCCATATGGCGGGGAGATCCAATGGGGGGGCGCGCCAGGCAGTGCGCCAAAGACAACTGTTAAATAAATCGCAAAAGGAGATGCAAGGGGAGGAGCCAACCCGCAACCAGGAATCGGTGAGGAAGGATAAGGCAGCAGGCGAAAGGAAACCCGGATGGGTAACAGTGGACCAAAAAGAAAAGGGTGTTTCAAAGTTCTGCGTGTCTTGGGGCGAAGAAGAAGGGTGGGCGACAAGGGGGGGCGGTGAAAAGTTGGGTGGGTGGGAACTATTTTGAAGGGGGGGGGGTGGGGGGGGGTTTTCCCTGCCTAGGAGCTGTGGAAAGGGCCTCCCCAAAAAAAGTGCAGCTCATCGTTCATGAGGGGGGAGGAGAAAGTGAGGAAAGACCGAAATCGATTAGGCAGCAAAGAAAAGAAATCTGCAAAAAAAAGGGGGACGACGGAAAAATAGGGGAGAACGGCACGGTTTGAATGTCGCGCCGGTAATCAGGAACCAGGGAGAAAACCGGAATATGGGAAATACCCAAAGCAGGCCAAGACTCTCAAGAAAAGATAAAGGTCGAGGAAGCGTGGGGGTCCAAACCCCATAATGCCGCTTGGGTAGAAAGAAAAAAAGTGAAGTAGAAACAATCACTCTATCAAGAGAATCCAATAAGAAAAGGGTAAAAAGGGAAGTGGGAAAAAACTGAATGAAAGGCACGTAAAAAAAACTTGCGACAAAGAGCCGTGGGAAATGAAACGGTGAATAGGCAGAAATTGACAAAGGGATAGCAGTAACCGATTGAAAAGGGGTCGACCCAGGGGTCAAACGTAAAGAAACAATACGGGAAAATCGCCATGACAAGTGGGGGAAAAAAAAAGCAGGAGTTTACATCAGACGTCCAAAATCAAGCAAAAAACGCTGGGTTAGATCAATGGAAAAGGTTAAAAAGAAACGAGGGGGACGGACTGAAAGAGAAGTTTATTCATTGGGTTTAAGCAAGGAAAGGACCTCTAATGCAGCACACAGAGGACCCCGGGGAGGCATCTTCGAAGGACCATGGGACATAGAGCGTGCCCCGCGGAAGGGAAAAGGTTCTGAGAAATGGGGGGGGGAGGGACGGGTTTTGTGCTAGAAGGCCGCCAAAAGACAAATCTTACCATCAAACGGAGTAAAAAAAGGAATCAATTTTTTGGTCAGAACGAAGAGGGGGAGGAATTTTGGGGGGCAAAAAGGGGGGGAGGGAGAATCATCTCATGAGAAAACGCTTGGGGAAGAGAGACGATGTCACCGACAATTAAAAGAATAAAGAACGGGTGTGGAGTCGTTTGGAATAAGCAAAAGAACGCGAGCGGGGAAGGATAAAGGAAAGGTTGGTTCGGCACTAATTAATGAAAACCTCAGGGGCAAAAGAAAAAAAAGAAAAAACAGGGAAGGAAGAACGGAGTGGCCAGGCCGGATCAACGGGGGGTGAAGTAGCACCTGAAAAAGGAGCGGGGAGTGAAAAAAGGGAGGCAAAACGAACGAGGGGGACTGACAAAAAGACGCCACGAGAAATAATCTCTTGGGTGACTGCAGGTGGCTCTTAAACGCGATGTTTTGTGGCCGAAAGGGGAAGGCGCGTAATCAAATAGATGGGGGGGTGTAAGTCGAAAATTCAAAAACAAACACCAAAGGGAGCGCGAAACTGGTCGCTTAACGGAGGAAAAGACACAAAGGGGGTGAGGGCTCCTAAAATTAGAGGGGGAAGACAGGCGCGAAAAATACAAAACCCGAAACAAAAGAAAGGGTGACGAAAAGAGGACCTCATTTTACTTTGTGGGTAAAAACTTATGGAAATTTGACTTCGAAGGAGGGGGAATTCAAGGAAGCGAAAAAAATACGGAGAGGAAGATCTGAGGAACCCTCGGGAAATAATTCTAATTTAAGAGCTTCGACATGAAAAAGGGGTGGGGGACTTTCCATGACCGAATGAACCCAGCTTTCAAAAGGGGGGACACACCAAAGGCAGATACTCCTGAAGCTGACCAAAAGGCGCCGGAAGGCGGCAATCTGGGGGAGGGGGATCCCGTACGGGAAGCACAGAAAAAAAGAAGATTCTTGGAAAAAGGAAGAAAAAAGGAGATGGGGCAATCAGAATGTGGAAAGAGCAGGGCTAAGGTAAACGACCGGAGAAGAAGCCGTCGCCAGGAGTGGTCATTAGGGGGAAGACCAGGACCTGAGCGGAATTCGACTTTTCAGATTGGGTAGAAGAGACTAAAGAGTGTGCAGACGAAACTAAAAAGTGAGCGATCCAAACCACAGTAAGATAAAGGATCGAGGTTAAAAGAACGAGCGGAGTGGGGGGAAAACAGATTTTGGGGCAAGAGTATTAAGCTCCATGAGGGGACAAGATTGCCTCCTAATAGCCAAAAAAAAAGGGGACACAATGAACACGAAGGAAGGGTGAGAAAGGAAATGGGCAATACAAAGCAGCCCAGACCGAGAAAGAAAGCAAAACAGCCGCGGAATTTCAAGGAAAAGAGCCTTAAAAACAGATGGTCGCAGGCACGGGAAAAGGACCACAGGGCAAAGATGGACTAAAAGGTAATGAAGAAAGAAGAAGGATAAGGGGAACCGTCAGCAAACTCAAATTGGGGTCGGGGCCAACCACAACTTGGGTTAGGACAAGGGAAAACCGCAAAAACAAGCCAGAAACGAAGCCAGAAAAAATTAGGGAAGACGATTGAAGGGATTGAGCCGCCCAATGCGGAAACGCACAAAGAACCAAAGGAAGGGGGGGAAATGACAACCGGCGAGTGAGGGGGGTAAGACGGATAGCGAGGGGAAAAGAGTGGCGTTCAATCAGGTCCAAAAAAAAGGAAGGTAGGAAACTTCGCACCCTCGCGGCGCTGTCTGCAGCAACTAACGGTGGAATACAAGCTTGAAAGGGAAACGAAAAAAAAAAAGGTCACTGAAGACGACAGAAGGAGGGGAAAACTGCACGGATGGGTTTAACCCGGACAAGCAACAAGGATACTCAGCGGGGGAGGAGAGCGGCGGAGCCACTGCTGATAAGGAATGAAAACGGAGTCAGAAAAACGCCGAGGTAAAAAAAAACGGGGGACGCAACTTCCAATTAATAAGAAAAACCCCAACCCCGCGGTAGTCAGGAAGCGTGGAGAGTTTTCAAGTTAAACCCCCAGGAGACCTAGCGTTAAGGGAAGCAAAAGCCGTAAGCTCCGGGCATATGGTAGAAAGTAGCCAAAAGACCTCAGAAAACTTGGAGTGGGCGAAAAACCAGGAATGCAGGAAGAATTGACTACCCTGGAAAAGTGTTGGTGAGTTGAAAGGGCCAAGGGTGGGGGTAACAAAGTGGGTTTGTGAAAGCAATCTAGAGTCGCGAATCCCGAAGAAGAAATACCTGGAGGGTAACGCCAGGAGTTTATCAACAGTGGGAAAAACTGGAAAACTCCACTCGAAGGCTCGTAGGTGGGACATGGGGTAGAAACCCCCGCATCAATGGGGTTGGTGGGGGGAATCAATGGGCTTAGACGGCAATTAAAAAAAAAAAAAGGGTCTACGATTAGATGGGAGAGCCAGAGTTACAAAAACATGGTGAAAAGAGACGAAACTTGGTTGTGTAGGGCGAAAAAGAAGCGACGGCCGCAAGTAGAGAGATAGGATTAACTAGGCGCTAATCGAAATGATGGCAAAAAAGAAGGGTCGTTCCGGCCCGACGGAAGTTGCTAGAGGGAGATGAAGTATGAATGAGTGAAGGGGAAAAGGGCGGGGAGACGGGGGGGAAACGTGGCTTGCTGGGGCCCCAAAGTTTGTCGCACACTTGGGGTCGCGCGTTTTCAGGGGGGGTGGATGGGGCTTTAGTGAAAAGGGGTGAGCAAATTATTTGGACACGTGAGGAATATATAGATAACACCGTCTTGCCAAGCAAACTAAAAAAAAACTCTCTGATGCAAGGGATTACTACTGAAGGGAGTGTAGGCAGCGTGTGGTTGAAGTCGCACGAACTTCTAGATAATCAAAGCACCGGAGGTCTACAAAGACGAAGGAGAGTAACAAGTTTAAAGAGGGAACATCATAAGATGCTACAGAGGACTGGCGTTTCAGGAGGCAAGGGGCAGAGAGAGCGATGGGGGGAAAAAGATAAAGTCACTCAGTTGCAAGGACATTGAACGAAAGGGTGTTTGGTCGGGGGAAGAGGGAAAAACGGAGGGAAAAAAACTACTAAACAGAGCGAAAGGGAAAGCGAAAGACTTTCAGGATTGAGGAGGGGGTTGGAGGGCAGACAGCGGGGAAAAAATGATGCCCCCTTGTCTGGTAGACAAAAACGTAAGAAAAATCGTATTTTCTCTGTTGTAAGTAGAAAGAAACAGGGAAACGAAAAACGAAGCGGGGTTCGCTTTGCAAAGAACGGAAAGGAGTCACAGCCCATAATGTGGGAAAAAGTGGAGGGACATATGAAGCAACATTTTGGTGGGTGGGAAAAACGTCAGAAGATGCTATCAAAAGGACAGGCAATCGCCCGAAAACGGCCCCGAACAATGAGGGGGCATTGGGGCAAAACAAATCGTCCAAATAAAAAGGAACTCTCACAGGGGCGGAACGAAAGCAGAAAAAAAGAACAAACGCAACGGAACCGTCGAAATTATGTAAATAAAGTCACGTCGAAAAACAGACGAAAGACGAAAGCTACATTGGAAGGGATGACTCTCTTCTAGAACTCAAAAAACGAACAAAGAAAAGGCGAACGGCTACTCCCCGTGGTGAGAGGCCCGGGCCACTAAGGGCAGAAGGGGGGTTGCTTGTTGGGGCAACGAGCAAGGGGAAAGGAACGAGTCCCTACATCTTAACTGCACCGAGGCTAGAAGGCGCTTGGATTATGTCAAAAACGACTCAACCGGATCGGGCGCGCACGGTTGCATGATCGCTCTGACGCGGGAGAAAAACTTAGAATGCGATGCTCAAAAAGGTTGCAAAACAAGGAGAGAAATCAGCACTGCACTTAAAAGGGTGTCGTTAGGGTAAATGGGGCTGCCGGCAGCCCCACACGATCACTGGAAAAACTTGGCTTTGACAAAGCAGGGGGGGAGTCTCCCCCTGGAAAAGGGCTAGGGACACTGGTAAATCTTCGGCAAAGTGATAAAAATGAACCACACTGCCAGAAAAAAGTAACGAATAGGCGATCAATCCGGAAAATAGGCAGGGGGACAAACTGTTTCTCTTTGAGGTTGGAACTAGGGGAACGTACAGACCGAAGTGGCCGTGGGGTTTTTCACAAATAGTTGACACGTTCGAAGTCGGATCTCCTTTTAACAGCTACCATCGTAGGACGGCCGCGTCAATCGGTTAACAAAAGGATATCATGGGGAAGGGTGTTATGTTGATGATTTCGAAGGGGGACTGCAAAGGCAGCTTGCGCAAAGGGGTGGTGGAAACTTTACAAGAGAACAAACCAGGAGAGCAGGGGGGAGGAAGTTTCAGGGGAGAGTTCCCAGGTGAGTAAAATCAGCGGCGCAGAAGAAAGAGATGCGGTTCTCTATCCTTGCAACGCCGATTGGTTCTAACAACTAGGAGAAGAGACAATTGTATTGTGGGCTGGGGAAAAGGCTTTGAAGTTGGCCTTTTACATATGTCAAAGAGGAGTTGGAAAAAAAAAGTCGAAAGAATGAACCCGGAAACTAATGCCGCCCGTGCCAGTCTAGTTGGAGTCGGCGGAAGGACTGTGGGGGACTCGGGAAAAAAAAAATGTCGGGGGGGAATGTAAACTTGACATGATCTCCTGTCTTATCATTCAGTCCTAAGATAAACTGACGAATTGGGGAAAAAAAAAAAAAACGGGGGGAGGGCGGGCCTTCAAAATCGCTGGCGCTTAGGAAAAAAAACAAAACAATGGGGACCACCAACCATTCCATAGAAAAACAAAAAATGTTGGAAGCCACAATTTAGGGCTCTAGACTGCCTAAAGAAAAAAACAATCAAAAGGGGAAGTGGTGAAAAAAGAAAGGGCGTTGAACGGAGCAAGGAAAAGGAGGGGAAATTCGGGAGGCGGTTGGTCTCATTTTGTCGGCATCAGAGGTGTAGAGGGATAACATGGGGGGGACGGAGCGCAATGAAAAGCGGACGCAAATTTTGGATCGAACAAACCACCAAAGCAAAAGAAAGACGGGTAGGGGAAGCTGACTGGAATTTGAGGGAACACCTAAAGGGAAAACGTATCAGGAGGATGGGAAAAGGCACTACGACATTGGTGGGAAAAGAGAAAGCGGCTGTTAGTGGTGGTTAGTAGTTTATGAAGGGGGGGACCGGTGGGAGTGGATTTTTGCATTAAACTGACGAAATCGCTTTGGGCGCGCTGCACTGGGGCAAAGTTGTAGCGGCTGAAAAACAACAACAAAGGGAGAGTAAAATAGAGGAGAGAAAAAAAGAGCAAAACGCGCCCATGAACAGATTGAGTCAGTTGACCGAACAAGCCAAAAAACCGGTTCAAAAGCAAAAGAGAAAAAAGAGCCAACAAAAAAGGAGCAGGCGCACATTCGTGGGGGAACACAATAAAAAAGGTGGAAAAGTAAAGGCGTTTGCCAACAAAGAAGAGGGCCAAGAGAAACGAAAAGTCAATTTCGAGGAAAAAATTTGGGAGGCGCCGCCTTATGTCCGCCGAAACACTTTTACATAAAAGCGAAAAAAAAAAATTATGACGAAAGAGCGCCAAAAACATAATCGGGAACTCGGTTGGGGGCCAAGAGAAAAAAAAAGTCCCTTATGTCAAAAAAAGGGTCCACCGCGGGGGGTGTTATTAGTTCTGCAGGTCGAAAACTTGGCGCGAAGACGAACCGGGACCCCGGTGGGGGTTTAAGAGAATGGTGGGGGTAGAAATAGGTTTTTCAGTTGGTTGGGGGGGGGAACAGAAATATAGGAAAGTTCAAACGAGGGACGAAAATTCCGGGGGGGCGAGGATTAGATGAAATGGGATACAAGCAAGCAGATGGAAGGCGCAAATTACAAAAGCACGAGACAAAGTGGGGGGAAATTGTCAGCCGAGCCAGAAGAGGGAAAGGGGGGCGTAAAACAGTTCCTCACGGGAATTCAGGAGAAACCAAGAAGCAACACCCGATTTGTGAAATAGCCAAAAAGGCATGGAAGGGAACGAAAGGCAAAGAAAAAGAACTGGTTCTGGGGTGTGAAGGCCAAAACAAGAGGAAAAATTGTAAAAAGGGGGAAACGTTGGGACCGTAACTCGGGAAGAGAATCAAGCGGGGAAGGAAAACCAAAAAAAAAAAGGAAATATGGGATAAACGCGGTTGCCTGATAAATTCCTTAACACAAAAGGGTTGCGTCAAGCATGCCTTTGAAACGCGCGTTGGAAACCGGCAAGTCAGAAAAATTAACAAACTTGTAAGTGAAAAAACCGGTCAAAAAAGTCTACGCAAAACGATGGGGAGCTCCGGAACATACTAGCCGGAGCAAAATAAGTAAGGGGCAAAAAAAGCCATCCCTTTTAAGGGACAGAGGACCCCAGAACGGAAACAACAGAAGGTGTTTCATTTAATTCACGAGCCGAGAAAACGAGACCGTTGTCATTGTGGAAGTGCCGAACAGGGATCCCAAAAAGGAACCCGCGCACAGTACTAAAGTAGGGACACGTTCGGGGGGGAATGGCAATGCTCGATGAACTAGGATCTAAAATGGCATAAAACGGAGGCAGTGTTGGGCTCTGATCAGCCAACGAACAGAGGACCGCCGCAACCGGAATAAAAATTTTTTCAGACTGGACGATCAGGGGGTGTAAAAGACCGTGGCTGCAAAAAAGACAGCGAGGGCAGCGCGATGTCCCCGACATGCCGCGAACGCAGAGAGTGTGGGAAGGAGGGTGGAAAGATCCCAAATCGAATAAGCGAGGAGATTAAAGGATGTAAAAAATCTAGGAAAGCAGCGAAAATCTCCAGACCAACCTCGAAAGGCAGACGGGGAAAACAAAACTGGGAAAGTAAGCCGCGCACCAGTCGCGGGGGGTCGTGGGATTCGCGAACGAAAAAGGGCCATCCAAAAACAGGTGGGAGTAGCGGCTTCTATTGGTGGGAAGGAAAACTCCGAAGGATTTGGGCGAGTGGTTGGCGGGGGGGTAGGGGGGACTACTGGGGTCTAACCGAGACTAAAATTTCCTCTGAGGGAGAAAGGGGGTGGGGTTCAACAGCTGGAAACCATTGGGGGAAAAGGGGGGTTATCTTGAAAGGCTAGGACTTCAAGGGAAAAGGAGGGAGAAGGAGTGGAAAAAACCGAAAATCCAAAAATGGTGGACGCAATGAAACAGGTAGGAAGTGGGGGGAAAAAAAGCGTGACAACTTTTTTACTGGGGGACAATAAGGAGTTGTCAGGCCGAGCGAAAAATGCAGACAGGCAGCGGACCTCTGCCGCTTATCTAAAACGAAAAGGGTCAGCAGAAACAAAACGACAGGAAAAGGTAAAGGTTCCTTCCCGTTCACCATGTGGGAGCAACAGAGAGAAGCCGATTCGGAGACGACCCTAAAAAGTCGGGAACTAGCTCGGGGGGGGGAGGGCGATCACGAATTTCACAACGGCCAATAGAAGAAACGGGGCTGTGGGGAAAAGCCTCAAAGGAGGGAGATATTTCAAAGGGGGGCTCAGGTGTGGAAAGAAAAGAAATCCGGAACAGGGAAAAGGCAAACGATCGAAAAAGTAAGGTCCAGCGAAGCCGAAAGGTCGCGTTCTTAGAGTGGGTAAAAAAAGGGAAGGGGGAGGAGCTGACACATCCCTTGCGTCAAACCACCACCGCATAAATCAAAAGGAGAGAGGGGGACCGACACATCTGAAGGGGTGGGCCAAGGTTTTCATATGTGGTAAAACAAAAAAAATCCTATAAGCGACAATCAGTAAGCCGCAGATCAAAGAAAAACAAAACAAAAAAACGAAAATTTGGTTGCGACCCTGCGTGGGCACAAAGAAAAAAAAAACTAGAACCCGATCCAGACGATCACACAGCAAAGGTGCAGTAAATAGCGTGAAAAAAAAAAAAGGGGGGGGGGCGAAAAGGGGAAGAGGGGGACAGAAAAAGGAAATGGAGAAGGAAAGGGTGGAGCGTACGAGGAGGGCAACGCCGTCGCGCCTGCTTTGACCAGAAAGACAAAAAAATTGGGAGCGCGAGGAAAGGGGCCATAAAAGGAAAAGCGAAGCAGACAGCTCTCACTTCAGGAAGGGACGAAATGATGCTCACGCACACATGGAATTAAGGAAAAGCAATGGATGAAACCGAAAGGGCGATGGGGGCCGCAAAGGAGAGCGGAGATAAATCGTTTGAAAAGGGGACGGATCAAACGGAAGGGTCTTAGGAAAAAAAAGCAGCTCCAGAGGAAAAAGGAAAGAAATAACTGGGTAATCAAGCGGGGAAAGGGGAAAAAAAAAGAAAATACAATTGCCGGTCAGGACAGGAAGCTTAACCCTGACAAAGGTGGGTTGACACAAAGGAAAAACAGCAACGAAAGCCACTGGTGGATAAGAGTAAGAACCTGCCATCAGCTCGTCTCGCAGCGAGGGGTTACAAGTGACGGGTCAGAC
>Ga0179593_1552379_pt1 | contig 19658 bp, 22 predicted proteins | sample CZODoug2_1_08_16_FD_185931 | JGI IMG/M metagenome (GOLD analysis project Ga0179593, IMG submission 185931) | Vadose zone soil fungal communities from Angelo Coast Range Reserve, California, USA - CZODoug2_1_08_16fungal (PacBio error correction) | ecosystem: Environmental > Terrestrial > Soil >...
CGCTGGCACCTTCTGCACCGCGATTCGCCGGCTTCCAACCCAGCAGGGAGGAGGGACCATGGCGGAGGGGGGTCCTAGTCCTCCAGGAACCGTTTGCAACGGCCGGACACCATAAAAGGGACAGCCAGGTGCGAGAGGCAAGAATGTGTATTCCCTGGTCGTGGGAAAAATATCGGATTAGGGGGGGTAAGAAAGGCCAAATGCAGGTCAGCGAAAACGACAGTGTTACACAGGCCAACAGCGGGCAAGGAGACACTCCCAGAAGAAAAGCATGTTAATCGTATGAGAAAGGATGGATCCTGGGTCCCTAAGGCCGGAGGTGTTAAGAATCAAGGTTGAGGCCCACAGAGAAAGGTGGCCAGAACGACTGAGGGCTACTACCATCAGGAATCAATTTTAAACCCAAGCAGGATTTCAAACCGGACAGCTGAAAATCCCAGGCGAAGTGAGACAGCGGCATAGGCCTGCAGCTGGGGGAGGCAGGGGGTGCGGTTGTAGTAAATCCATGGAAAAATGGAGAAAGGGATTTAGTCAGAAAGGGCAATAGGGGCAAACAAAGAGCACTTGTCGAAACGCGGCTTGGGATACTCAACAACCACAAAGGAAAAAAAGGGGAGGAGGACAAAGCAACGCGGAAGCAAAGGGGGGTTGAATGCGCAGGCAAGTCTCGAGAAAGAACGGAAATCCGCGTAAAAGATAAGGGGTTACACCATGGACCTTTCTAAAGAAAAAGCACCCCTGCAGAAGTCAAAAAAAGAGAGGCGAGGCTGTTCCGAAGGCGGCGGTACAAGGCAAGAGCTTAGCATCTGAAATGGGCTACACCTTTTCGTAAGGTTGGGGGAAGGACGCCATAAGTAAGGTGCGCGGTTGGATGCTGGGATCCAAGAATTTTTCGGGAGCTCTGTCGATGCAGACCGGAATCTAGGAAGTGCCGGGAAGCTGCACCTCTCTCCTCTTATTTCGTTCGCTGGGCAACAGGCCGGGACAAAGGGGTCGAACTAAAATGTACAGGGAAGTGTTCGGGAGGGGACCAAATGTGATCTTATTAGGAAAACAAAACGCAGAGCGATCATAGGGAACTCCCCTCGGACAACACCAATCCAAACGACCAATTGGGCTAGGGGAGGAGGGTGAAGGGAGACGTTGCAATCGAGGTCTTCAAGTAGAAAATATTACGAAGGGAGAACGAGGATATGGGGGGAGGACGGGCACGAAGGGGCTAAGTAAGAGATCCCGCAGGAAAAGCAGGTGGGAAAAGGTTTCGAAAGCCGACTGAGCGAGCGGAGTCGGACCATTGGAAAGGCGCGAGCCGCTCCTAAAAGTGCTTTGGGGGGAGCTCTGCCGGAACATGATTGTTGCACAAAAAACGGTGACCCGGGGGGGAAGAGACTACCTTCCACGAAAGGTAGAGTTGTGCGAGAAAATATTGAGGGGCGAAAATTTATGCACATGCTGGCTTACGGCAAGGTGTTTTTTCCGGAGAGGCAAATGCCGAAAAACCTACCGTCGGAAGAACGACGCGCATGGAAAAAAAAAAAAGGAACCCCATCTACCAAGAATTGCCTGCAACAGGGGGGAGCGGAAGGCAGACACGTGAAATCTCGCAAATCGCGATCAACGGCCTCGACGAATCAAAAAAGCCGACTAGGCGAATGAGCACACCAAGAAAAAAATCCTCTAAAACAGAGGAGAAGCAAAATGGGATACCGGAGCCCCGCAGGGTGCGTGCACCCCGGACGGGGACCCCGAAACGAAGAGAAACCCGCAAAACTACTCTCAGTGTAAAAAACAACCCCCAGTAGGGGGGGGCCAACTCCCAGAGAGAACCGGGCTAGCCGGGGAGGGCAAGAGAGCGGACTGAGAAAAGGGTACTTTTTTATCTCGGGGATGCCCTTTTTCAAGGGACGATTTTTGGGGGGAAGGAACGGCTTCACCATTCCAGTCGGAAGCTTTATACTCAGAAACTCTTCTTGTGTCGCTTTAGATTGATAGCCGCAAAGGAAGAGGGGGGAAGGCGTTGGGAAAATGGGAGAGGAGTCGGCGGTGTCGCTAAAAAAAACCCTAAAAAGGGAGGGAATGGCAAAAGCCCACCGAAGGAAGCACCGCCTCCTTGCGAGAGCGAGCAAAAAACAACAAGGGAGAGAGGACAATCAGGAGGCGCTACCGCAGTGACTGGGGAAGCAGGGGGGAGAACAGCACAAGCGCAACCCTGAAATCAGCAGCTCCAAGAGAAAAAAAAGAAAATTGGGAAAGGGAAGGGCGGCTATAAAAAAAAAAATCCTTGGCAGGAGAACATCGTCGAAAAGGCGTCCATGGCCTTGTGCTGGAACGGGTTGAATCCGCAAAGCGAAAAGAAAACAGCCGCGAAAAGAAAAAAGAGGCCTATAGAGAGACTTTCCGACCCCAAAAGTTGTCGAGAAAAACAAATGAGTAAGGCTGGTGAAGGGCAGTTCGCGCCCTGGCCACTGAGAGTAGGAGGGCGGGAGGGTCTTGGCTCTGACGCCAGGGTCGGCGGGCCGTCAAACTGTACGAACCATGCCCGGAGACAGGCCAGTGAAGGGGCGCGTGTGGCAAGTGTAGGTGAAGAAAAAAACTGGCTTACCGAGCCCGGATCTGGTGCTCGTAGAAAGCTCTTGCTCGCAAGGAGGATCAATACAAGGTCCCAAGTCGGGCAAGCGGCTAAAAGGACCGGCAATAGGGGGAGAAACGATGCTTGTCAATGTGGATATAGGAGAGCGTGGTCGGGAATTCTCATGCATCCAGGCGACAGAGAGAACCCACAAACTCTTTGAGGTAAGCCAAAAAAGGGGTGATAATACAGCAAGGAGGGAGAGAAAATCGACCTTTGTGAAAAGGGAGTTCGCGAGGGTGTATCCCTGTGGGAACAATAGAGGGGGATAAAAGGCAGAGACAGAACAGCTAAAACTAAGCCCTGATCCGCTAGCAGGCAATGGGGAGAGACTAGGGAGTAGAACAGTAAACAAAAAAAAGAACCTCGGCTGGCCGACTCAAAGGGGGATCTAGAAAAAGGCCATGGCTCGAAGCTATGAAGTGACCATGGAGAGGGTTCGTCCTCCGTATCGCCTCCGGTGACTAAACTGGGCAAACAACAAAACTCCGGAGCGACCAGAACGGAATCAACGTCCAGGCATGAGTGGATATTCAAGAAGAGATATCATCAGGGGAAATTTTGCAACAAACGTAAATCCTATACGCGGTCATCCGCAAAAAAACACTGGTCAGACAAAAAAAACAGCGTGAGAAAAGCCGAAAGACCCCTCAGAAATAAATTTTGAAGCGGTGAAACGCTTGCACGTATGCGGTGCAAAAAATGCCCAGAGGCATCAAAAAAAGAATTGAAGATCGACAGCAGGGGGGGCGGAAACAAGGATCCCGCAAAGCGAAAGCAAGGGGAAAAGTACCAGCATCGCCTCCCAGTAGCCCCTCAAAAGGCCGCGTCGTAGGGCCAAAGTCAGCTGCACTTCTCCCATGGAACGCGGCATAGGCAAGGTCTGCAGGGGTGATTTGTGAGGGGATCAAGTGAGGGCAACCCTAATCGAAGAGGACTCAGCGACGAGGAGGAAGAACCGGCGGAACAGGACCGACCGCGCAAGGGCGATGGAAAGAAAGAAAAACAAACAAACGAGAGGGGATTACACTATATATATCAGGACGCGCTTTCTGCCAATCTAAGAAAAGGGGGTGAAGGCGCAGTAGGACTCCGCACAGGAAAAAAAAAGAGAGCCTCCCCCTATGTAAATCCCATCTCTATATAGGGGGGGCAAACCATGGTACCGCGCCCAAACAAAAAAAACCCTGCCGATCCACGAATCTCGGAAAGGAAAAAGTGCAGCGGGAACGTGAAAGGTCCCGACGCTTCATCACGCGCCGAATGGCGCAAAACGGTGAGGGCCGCGAGGAACGGTTTCAAAGGGGAGGGCTCGTGGGTCCGTGTATCCATACAAATGCTTTCGATCTTTGAAGCAGCTCGAGAAACTAAAAGAACTGAAACAAACTCTTACAGGCACAGCCAGACCAAGTCAGTGCACCATGCTTCCCCTCTTCTGCGTGGTGGTGATCGCGGACTCTGCGGCCAGCGCATCATGCGGGGGGCCCGGGGTGCGGCTGAAACGGTTATTTTACGTGCGCAAGAGGGAGAGCGTAAGAAACATACAAAAGAAGGTCTCGAGAACGATTTCGTCTTTCGGGACGGTGCTTGTGCCCCTATGGGATTTAGGCGGAGGGTCTAATCACATCTCAGGTCAAGTAATCCAGTCTTGTGGTGGGGAATAAGAAGGAATCATGGAAAGGAAAGGTTTTACTGTTGAAAACTCGCTATCTGTCCTGAACGACGGGTCTTCAGACATGGGAAACCGATCCTCAGCGGCTAACTATCGAATGCTTTGGGACTGAGACACCAAGGGTTTCACATGGAAAGACAACCGGCTCGACGACCGCAAGGGGCACAATGGTCACGAGTTCTATCTATTCAACACATGACGTTTCGAAAATAGTGTTTCCTTCTAAGGATCTAAGAAAGTCATCATATTCAACTACCCCTAGATACTACACGACAAAGAATATCAAAAAAACAGGCAGACAATATTCGTTCAGAAGGAATGGATATCTTACTCCTACGAAAAAACTTCCTTCCCTTCTGTATAACCGGGGTCCTATCTCAAGGAGGGGCTCTACGATCAAGAAATCTTCTCTTAAAAAATTCCCGTATGAGAACCGCCGCAAATACCATCGGACACAAACATCCGCTTCATAGGGAAAAAGACCGGCTACGAAATTTCCATGTGGGAACAGCCACTCCGTTTTTTCCTGCAAAGGCGTGCGGACCTCCCCTCAAGCCCGCGACGATAAGTTGTCAAAACAAAAACCATGGACCTGGGCTAAAAGAAGGAACAGGCTAAGTGGGAACAAAGTCCATATCGGCCGGGGTAAGGGGGGGATCCTTGAGTCAAAGGAGTCGAAGGAGGGGGTCAGAACCGGCGGAAAGACACCAAATGCGTCTTAAAAGAAAGGAAGAGGGTATCTCCATGCCAATCCTTTTGCTCGGTAAATCAGGCAACAGCAGCCAGGCATATTAAGCACTAGTGATATGCGACACGGTGTTGAAAAAAGGAAAGGGGGCACACGCGGGCCCCCGTATGGGGGAGTATGGCAAGCCCACCTCCTGGAGAGGGATCCGTCGAAAAAAAAAAAACGGGGGAGTAGTAGGAACGCCGGAGTCGGTTGGAAGGGGGCCATCCTCAAGACGTGGAAGCGTTCTCACGATAAAAGCGCCTCTAAAAGAAGACCAAGACACAAGGAGCCCAAAAGTGAAGGGTTCAGGAAACTAAAAAGAAACCAGACGCCTGTGCAGTACGCGCGGCATCTTTCGACTGGCGAGAATGGGAGGGGGCTGAAATCGTTGAAGTAGGAAATAACAAAGGGGAACAGACCATGAGATCAGGCCTGAGAAAAAAGAGTGGAGCTGAAATTGATGTCTCGGTGAAGGTTGCGAACCCTAAAGTGGCCGTTGGCGAAGTGGGTTTGTTCTAAAGAGTTATCGGGCAGGGAGGGATGAAATTCTGAAGCAAACAGTGGGTTGAAAACCAGGCCCTGCGGGTGAAAGTCGTCCATGCGTCATGCGCAGGACAGAAGGAGGAGAAGGAGGGGGGTTGGGGAAAAAATGGCGTGGGCAGACTATTTTAAAAAGTGAGAGGAGACCGCTGCAGGGAGGAGGCAGCGAGTGCGAAACAGGACGGGACGAAAGGAAAGCTCGATCGATTGGGTGCCGAGATAGATGCGGGTCGCGAATGGGGTATGCCGTCGGCGTCATCGACGGGGGGAAAGCTCTGGAAAGGGGAGAAGGCGAAAGTAATAACACAAGCCTTTGCAAAAAATAATCGAGAGCAAATATGGGCTAAGACAAATCTCTACCCTGTGAAGGGGGACTTTCCGTTCAGGGGGAAAAAAGACGGTGTCGTAGGGGGAAAACCAATGGGAAAGTCCTTCATAAATCGAAAAAAAGCACGCGAGGAGAGCAGCACCTCCAGCGCCTAGGTCTCTGAAGACTCTCGCTCATTCAAAGGTAAAAAAGGAAAACTCAGAAGGGGGGGGGGGGGACCTTGCCGTTAGCTCTGAAAAGGGAAAGCCGGCTGAGAAACCACTCGATGTAATTCACTTTACCAAGGGGGGGAGTTTTCCTGGCGAAAAAAAGGAACCGGGAACGCCAGAAAAAATAAAGACGCCCCGTCCATTGGCTCTAGCTGATTGTTGCCGAGTGCTGGGAACGAAAAAAGGAAGGGGCTGGAAATCAGGGCGATGGGGGGTCGCCGCCGAACGAAACCTTTGGAGTCGAGGAGGGAAAGAGGTGCCTTCTATCACCACGCAAAAGGATCAATGGTGGGAGCGGGCGCTGCACGAATGGCTTTACTTGCCAGATGCCCACAAGAATCGGGGGGGACCATAGGGGAGTTTGGATGGAACAACGCACGTTTGACCCTAAACCGGAAGAGACCACATCAGGGGAAAAAGACCCAATTTGTAGCCGCAGCTCTGGGTCGCGTCTGGAAAAAAAAAAAGAAGGAAAAAGCTCAAGGAAAAAAGAAGCGGCGAGGAAAGCTATTCGTTGTGATGGGGGAGGTAAAAGGGATGCTCTAAGAGGATTTAAGTAGGGGAGTCTCGCGACATGGAAAAATAGGTTCGGCCTGCTCAAAACGACCCGAGAGGGGGAGAAGGGAAGAGAAAGAAACAACACAACGGCTGGATCAACGCAAAGACTTCGACCTAAGAAGCAAAATCCCACTATGCCCCTCAGGACGAGCCTCCCCCTATGTAAAGAAGATATAGGGGTTTGCACCATTGAAAAATCACCAACTAAAAAGAAAAAAAGATGCCGGGCAAAAAAAGCTTGGAGGGCCGTCATGAAAGGCCACCGACAAAGGCTCTCTGGGCCACCAGGGGCGTAACCTGATGCTGGTCGTCTCCAAAATCGGGAGGGGTCAACAAAAATGAGAGGTTGGGTTCAGGGCCACAAAGTTCGTTCGATGCTATTCACCGGGAAAAGCTGGGCATCAGGGGTCCGACGCAAAACCATTCCGTTCAGCGCCAAAATTGAAAAGGAGAAACGGCAACCTGGAGAGCCGGCCTCTGGGCAAAGGAAGGAAATGTCAAGTTCGTCGGGTAGGAGGCTGACCTGACTGTGGTCGAGGTTTCAACCGAAGGAAAGGGATATCGCGGGGGAAAATCGGACAGGCAGGGTATAAAAAGAGTCCAAATGGACGGGGATGTGCGAGGCCGGGGCCCTGAGGTCGGAAGTAGAAAGAACATTAGGGAATCACTAAAGCGGGATCGAGCTGGGTGCGGGCGTCTAGAGCGCGGAGATCCGTTCAGAGTCGAACGCGTTTGGAAAAGTGTTAGGGGGAAAAGGGGAAGAAACTTCAGGTTTAAGGCGGCTTGCGGGGAGGAGAGGATCTAGCGGAGGGGTTTGTTCGCTCTGAGAAGCCACCAAAGGGGGGGGTGCACAGGACCGGGGGGGCCGGTAAAAAAAAACAGCCCCGTTCACAAGGGTAAAAAAAACCCTATTGCGAAAGTTATCAAACATGACAGGTTCTTCGAGGGGGTGGGGGAAAAGAGTCGAATCAGATGTCCTATCAGCGATAAAAAAGAAACGCGCAATTATCCCCCAGCGACAACCCGCCATCTTAAGGGGTTGTCCGTCAAAGAAAGGACGAGAGGTAAAAAAAAACTTCCCGCGGGGAGAGAAGGGGAACGATGGTCGCTATATCACCAAGGGAAGAGACGTAATCAAAAGAAGGGCTCGTGCATCATTCAAGGCACACCTCCAGGGGGCGCAAATAACAAAAGGAAAAGGAGCATAAGGAAACAGCCCCCAGATCAATGGGGTCTTGCACAACAGTTGTGCCGGCTCGGGCTGAAAAAAAGAACGTAGATAGGAGGAACCCCAACCCCAATTCCTACACTGCGCATAGGGAAGAAACTCAATTACCGGGAGAACAGAAAGCGAAAAACCGGGGTCAGACATCTCATCGAAGAGTAACTGGTGATCGCAAGGGATTCCAGGTCTTGGCTGGAAGCGGGGGGGGTCACAACAAAAAAGGGGAGGCAACATGGAAAATTCGAGAAAATCTTAGATGCCTCTCTTGAAAGAGGCCAACTGCGGATGTTACGGAGGGGCGAGGCAACGAAACTCTGCAATGAAAAAAACGTTGTACGGGCAGGGAAAAGGGGGCGTTAAAAAAGTCGTACTCAGAGGTCCCCTTAGTTAGGTGAAAAAAAAGCTCGCCTCCTCCGGAGGGAAAGGGGGAGGAGACAAACCACAACTTAGGATGCTAAAATAGATATCCTCGCCGGACGGGAGACAGCGGGGGGGAGGAAAAAAAAAAGACGGGGAAAGGAAGGGAAGACTCACAAAAAAACCGGACTACATGCCGGCAAAAAGACGACAACGCGCGCCTCATATGAGGGGCATGGTGCGGCTCTCAACTCCGCGCCCACAGACGGGCCAAAAGCACGGGGACCCTTCGGAGACAAGGGAAGGGTTTTTATTCAGAAAAGTGCCTCCCCCCAGAAACAAAGACAAAGGGGGGAGTCTCTTATGGAGGGTAAAGCATTCACAATTTCACTATGGCCGGGGTGGCGCGTGCCACATTTCGTTCGGCGGTAAGCTTGTCGAAAAGAGGGGGAAGGGACCAATTGTTTTTGGGGGAAAAAGAGTAATCGGCTTGAGGTTAGATCTACGCCAGGAGAGTCCCGTCAACTTTGGGGCAGGAACATTGGAAAAACGTGGGAGGGAGAGGAACAAAAGTATCATTCTCGATTTTTGTGGGAAATAGGAGGGAAAAACTTGCTTTTATGTTTCAAATCGGAATGGTCTGCAGAAAGAGGTTTGGGGAAAAACAAAGGCAGGCAGAAGGGGACGAGGAGTGGAGAATCAACGAACGGACCGCCGCGTGGAGCCGCTTCAAACAACACCCCAAAAAAAAACAAACAAAAAAAAAAAAAAAAAAAAAAAAGGGCTGCTCGGAGGGTGGATTAAGATGCGTGGGGTCTCGATGGGGAGTCGGGTCGGGGTAAGAACAAGGGACTGCTCTTATAATGACGGCCGAGCGTACACACCAAAAAGGGTGCCGGGGAAGGGGGTAATCGCCGAAAAAAGGAACTAGCAAATCAGCTACCAGGGTGCCCGGACGCCGTCTCGCGCCCGGGTCCGGTCCTTGCAATCGGTTGTCTGGGACACACAACTAAAAGGGAAAAAACAAGGCGGATACAAAGAAGGAAATGTGAAGACGCTCTCCATCGGCCCGTAGAAACCCACTCGAAAAAGAAAAAACTTGGGGCCGAAGCCTTGATAGTCTCCTCTACCATCAAGATAAGTCATATCCACACAGCTCAGGGGGGGGGCATTTTAATAGAGTGCTTCGTCCTCCAAAGAAGCGCCTGGAACCTAGAATGCACTCCAAAAAAAGCCGCACTCGGGCACAGAGAAGGATTGTGTAGGGGAACTTGCGTTCACGGCGCTCCTTTGATGAGCACAAGTGAAAAGAAAAAAGGCAGGCAAACATCAACGCCTTGATACATGTGAAATCGTTAAGAGGAAGGAAAAAGCGGCCCCGCAGAAGAGAAAAAGGTGAATCGGTGGCGCTGAAATGAGGGAATGAAAAAAAAAAAAATCGCCCGCGTGGGAAAAGTCATTAGGGCTCCAAGGACCCCCAAAAAGAAAGAGAACTACAGCTTGGAGGGAGACCATCATCAGTTCCTCCCATTTGAACTCTCTATGCCTCGATTGAAACACTCCCGAAAGAAAAAATTTCTAGGGAAAAAAAGGGGGGGGATTCTTGAGGATCTTCATGGTGTGCGGGGGGGGGGGAGCAAGGTCCATGGTTCCAAAAATATCGAATGATTATTTACTAGTTCGCGACGAGGGCATATTCTGGGCGAGAAAAGCTGGTCCGAAGCGCGGAGGGGAAAAAAAAAGACTCACCACAACGAGGAGGGGAGGAAAAGAGAATGAAATCTGACCAAGCTGGGGCAGGGGGGGCGGTGTGTTGGTGGGGGGGGGGGTTAATGCTCAGGGGCCGCACAGTTGGGAGAATAACCGCCTATGGAAGAAGAGGAAGAGAGGGCAACATGGACCTTACTCCCAAAAAGAAAAAGAGATAAGCTGCACGCATAGAAGGGAGAGGCGGCGCCTTCCGCCAAAAGTGGCAGTCTGTCCTTCTGGGAAAGGATCTCGAAGGGGCTGTGCGAGGCTGGTCGAGCCATCAGAAGGCTCTGTCCCACAGTTGAGGCTGGTTGGGTCAGGCCCCACTCCACCTGCTTGTAGAGCTGGCGATTAAGCTGGGGAGAAAGGCGACCGCCATTCGCGTGCAGGGACCAACCGAGGGACCTTGCGAAAGATCTTATGCTGGTGAGGGGTGATCGCGGGAGCTCCAAGGAGAAACGAACCGGCAGGAAAAGGAAGCTTGTTCGCTGCTACCTTCCTGGGTAGGATACTACACCAAACCGTCAATGAGACCGATATGGAACTCTGACATAAGAATTCTCGTAGCAAAGGTAATGGTGGTGCGGCGGAGTCGTTGAAGGGGTCACAGGAGCGATAGAGCGGAAAAAGCACTAGCCTGGTAAGGAATCCATCGAGATGGGGGGCTGAAGGACTCGCAGGGGCGGATAAAGATCACCGGGGAAGGGGGCAAGGGACGCATTTGGGTGGGACTGTTTTCGAGATTCAAAAAAGACGGTAAGAGCGAGCTTCTAAAAACATGTAAGGCGGCGAGAGGACCTCGCTCAGCGAGCGGGAGGGGGGGGAAGGTGCGTCTGCGAAAGGAAAACAACGCTTTGTTCACGGGACCAAACCGGCATCGGAAAAAAGACCTGTCCAGAGATTGGAAAAACCATTGGGAAAAGAGCGATTAGCCACCCGCGGGAAAGAAAGCAAACGAGTTTGTGTGCCTCGCTAGTTAAAAGCTCAGAATAGAGCAGCCTACAGGCAACGCTCAGATAAACACCACAGAGCATCAGATTGCCGGACATAAAAAGGAATCTTACGGCCGACGCAACGTACGGCGGGATTATGCTGCGAAGCCGATCCAATAGAAAAATCAACGGGGAGACTCTGAGCCACCCGGATGCGCAACCTAAGAAAAAACTCCTTCGGAAAAGAAAAGTACTCCTTGGACGACCCTCCCCCCGAAGGTTGCGTTAAAAAAGGGGCCGGCACCAGGGTCGACACAAAAACAAGCTAACTATGTGTCAACAGCACAAAATGGAAACGCCAAAAGAGATCGCAAAAAACACGCGAAAAAGCCAATGTGGCCGCAGTGGTCGGCAAGCTCCAGCAGGAGCCCGTTTAAAGGAAAAAGGATGTTAAAGCTTGGGGGGTTGCAACCGAAGGCGGAAAGCGCGAAGGAAAAGCGACGATGAAAATCGCTGGATTCGCAGACCCAGCGTCTGTGGGAAAAAGGAACCAATGAGGCGCGGTGATGTGCAGGGGGGGGGGGCGTCTGAAGGGGAGGGGGAGGGGGGGGGGGGAGAGGGGTGGAGTCTATTCAGACACGAGGGGGGGAAAAGTGACTTCATTTGCCAGCCAACCAAAGTATCCGTGCCAACGGAGAAGCTCAACAACAAAAGGGCAGGGGTGTAAATATATAATCACTCGAGAAGGGAAGCGACCTTATTTGGGAGGACAGCCTCAATAGGGTGACCTCTGTTCGAGGGTAACAGCTCACAGAAAAAAAATACAAAAACAACGCATGCCTCAAGGCGGGGGGTAGGCATTGCTGATATCCCTGCGCCACAACAAACGCCGTTTCATGAGGAATCGTCGACGACTTCGGGGGAACTGAAAAAGAAGAGAAATACAAAAATCGCCAAACCAAGAACACCGCTCGAAAAAGGAAGGGATCAAAAAAGCCGTAGATGCCGGTGGCGCGGCCAAGTGATTTCCGTAGGCACCCCGAGCTGGGCAAGGGGGGGGGGAAGGAGGTTGGTCGGAGGGGAGCGGGGGGGAGCCGCCAGGTTCGGTTCTACCTGAACTGGTGTGCACTGAACAGGGGTGCCAGGGGGAGTCGTCCAAAGGAGAACCAGGGGGTCCTAGGAGGGGGAGCCCTGCTGGAGGAGGAAGGGGGAAATGGCTGCCGAGAAGGAGTTATCTTCTAGGAAAAAACCCGGAATCGCGCAGGAGTGCGAAAAGACTGGGGGGGGGAGGAGCTTTGGCAAGGATTGGGGGCCGGCCAAGAGGGGGGAGGAAAACGGGTCTCCTCTGGGGAAAGATATGTGCGCGGAGTAGGACAATCGTACGTATCTAGCGGAGGTCCGGGCGTCTATCGAAAAAAAACTCTTAGAGACCGCCGGGGAACACAAAAAATTGGTCCGCACAAGAGAGGGACCCGGTGAACTTTGGACGGCGTCTCAAAGTTGGGGGGGGTCAAGGTGGAAAATCTGGGTTGGGGGACTTCGATACAACGCAAATCCTGAATCAGAGCAGCGTCAGGAAAAGAAAAGAGCCGGAGGCTTGAATACAGAAGGATTCTGCTGTCGACAAGGAAAGACAGAAAAACTTCGAAAGCCCCCGAACAAAGTTTAAGACACCGCGAATCTCCGGGGCTCCGAAAAAGAGATGTTCGTCCTTGAAGGGGCTATTTGCAGGTCCCAAGAGAGAAATGCCGTCGGGGGCCGGCACGCTCACAAGAAAGCTTTGGGGGAAAGGGGGGGCTCGAGAATATTGTTGTGGTCCGAGGTGTCACGATAGATGACTTTAAATAGAAGTCACCAGTCAGCCTCCGAAAAGAAAATGATGCGAAAAAAGGAAAACGTCAGTCCTGGAAGCACCAGCTCCCCTGAAGTGGTGAAGAAGCGGGGGAATGTAAGTGCTGTAGCTGCCAAGAAGGAAAGCCTCATCGCCATGAATATCGACATCAAGGGTGGGCTACACTTGACCAGAAAAAAAAGAAGGGACAAAAATTTCGACTACCAGAAAAACGGACAAAGTGTCCCATCGCGCGAGAAAAGAGGAGGGGGGGGGCCTTTCCGCCGGCCAGCTGAAGAGCCCATGGCTAATTCGCCTAGCAGGCGTGCAGCTGGATCGGTGGGGGGGGAGAAAGGCGAAGATCGAATAGGGGGCGGGAAGGGAAAGGCTCTCTACTAGGTCAAGGGGGCGCATTCAACCCCGGCGCTGGAGCGACGCGCTGCTTGATTCAAGCACACAAAAAAAACCCGAAAGAGAGAGATAAGCCCTCGAGGTTTAATGCGATATTATAGAACTCGTCGCGAAACTCCCCTAGGGAAAGAAAAGAAATGGCACATCAAGGGGATAACCCTCACTAGAACCCTTCCGATCCATCTTCAAAGAAAACGCGAAAGCAGGAACTGGTCGCAAGGGAAAGATGACGAGGCAGACGCGCGCTGGGCTAAAACCCTGATGCTGGTCCACAAGTCAGCTCTTTCTGGAACGAGTGGCGGCTTTGGGTCGAGGGCACCCCATCCACCTGAAGGAGAGGGGGAGGGGAAGGAAAGGGTTTTGGACCTCCCACGGGGAAGCTCCCCTCTTCACCATGAAAAATCTTCGGATGGCGAGAAATTCACGCTCCCAGGGTCCGATACAAAAAAAAAAAAAAAAAGGTCAAGGGTCGGTTCGTTCTTAAACCTGCCGGGTATCCGGGACAAACATAATCGTAACAGCAACACTCGTCACCATGGAAACTAGCCAAAAAGGGAAGGGCTTTGGGTGATCTTCCTGGTGGTCGACCGGGCGGGATGCAGAAGCACAAAAAGCAAAGATAAGCTCGAGCTGTAAGGGAGGGAAAGTCTCGACGAGGAATATCGAATCTGATCCCGTCTCTATTTTGTTTCTGTACATCACACATTACGATGCTTCCTTCAGACATTGAGGCGCTGAGGGGAAAACCGCGATCGAGACTTTTTGGTGTGCGAAGATGCCGAACCATGCAACAGGACAAGGAAAAAGGCCGCTCGACGAGCCCCGTTGGGTCTCGATCGGCACCGACCAACATAATTGCCCAGAAAATCGATGAGAAAAAATGCGGGGCTGCCAAAAGCTTTTGGGTCCCCTTCTCTGGGAAAAAAAAGAAAAAAGAAGCATACAGCAAAATAACCGTTAATCGACACGACGATATCCTAAACGCTACCCGCAAGGAAAGACAAAAAGAATTGATCACAAAATCCGACAGAAGGGGGACCCGCGATGGCTCGAAAGAAGAGAGGCCTATCACGAAGCCTGCACCGATCAGGAATTCAAAGGCCACAACATCTCAGCAGGAGAAGAAATCGTACAACAGCGCCGGAGCTACTCAAACGAACTAGAAAAACTCCGTTTAGGGTGGGGGCACCCAACTTGCAAAACGGGAAGTACTCCCCGACTTGAAACCCCGCCCCTCAGAAGCCGCCTACTGGGGGGAGCAAGGGAAAAAACGGCCAAGAAGGAGAGCAAACCAAACCGCGAACTAAGGGGGGAAAAACCATTGTCTGAATCTCCAAAGCTATCGGCTGAACCCGGGTAATGGTCGCGCGGGAGGGAAAAAAATTTGTTGAGGGGAGAATGGGGGGTCTGTAACCGCCGGCTTCAGGCACCATGCAAGGAGAGAAGTCAAACGACTCTTCCGGAAGGCGCTGGATCTCCTGAATCTGGTGCGCGTGATAGGGGGGGGGGGGGCGGGGGGGGGGGGGGGGGGGGGGGGGGGGGGGGGGGGGGGGAGGGGGGGGTAATGGGGAGACAAATTTTCCAAAGACCTCTCCGTGAGGAAAAAATCCTAGGCGTGTAGGGGGAGGGGCAATGCGCACGGACGTGTCCGACGTCTTGAGGATGGCAAGACCAACCTCGGTAGACCGCCGCCAATCTCTCGAAAGGAGGGACGGATTTGCTCGCCGGAGGCGGACGGGAAGGGGGGGAGGGGGGGCCTTTCATCCTCAAGACAGGACCTCGGCTCATCGCCAAGAGCAACGCCGAAGACTACAAGTAAAATCTACAACGAATGATGAGGCATCACTATCACAAGGAAAGGCAGGAGAAAAATAAAAGGGGGGAATCGTCGACGAAGCGGACGAAGGCAGGCTAGAGTGCCGGCGGTGAAATGAACCAGAAAAGAAAAAAAAGAGAAAATACAATAAATTCAAACACATCTCTAAAAGGAAAACGTAACTAGAATGGTTTCCTACAATTTGGGGGAGAAAAAAATTGAGTTCGGCGGGGCTTTTCGCCAAAAAATGGGGGCCTGTTAAGCCATTGGGGTGGGGGAGAAGATTAGCGGGCAATCGTGGATCGACTAAAGGGAGAAAGGGAAATGTGTGTTGGAAACAAAAATTGCCTGCTAAAGGGCTCACATGAAAGCGATGGAAAATGAAAAAAGAGGGGGGTTGCGCTAATGCGGGTCGTGAAAGCCTGAGTTGCGGGGGAAAAAGAAGGCGCGCGTGATCGGGGGCTAGCGAGTGCAGACCCCGCCGGACGTAGTGAAAAAGGGCCGAATAATGCCGAAAGGAGAGGAGGGTCGCGCAGGGATCTAAGAAAGTTTCTTCGAGGGGAAAAGGCTTCTCTGATTAGAGTGCGGAGAGCGCCTAGATAACATGAAAAAAAGCCCTCAGGGCTCGCAAGGAAAGGGGGAAGACAAAGTCGACCTTGTGAAGGAACGGTCAGGAGGGGAACAGCCGGTGTCAAGCCTTTGCACAAGGGGGTTTTGGGCCAACAGAAACAAAGAAAGCAAACTCGCTCGAGAGAAGGGAAACCGCAATCTCAACTTATGTCTGACTAACAAGTCATGCGGAAAACAGTACGCTGCACGAAAACGACTCAAGGTGGCGGCGAAGATCTTCGCTTAAAAGACGCAATGGAAAACCACCAGCCGAGGGATTGATTACCAGAAGTATCTGTTGCGGGGGCGTGCCTCCGTATGAGAAACCTCGGCAAAACCGGCACCAACACCAGAAATTAAGCAATAAAAACGAAAAAGGGTCGAGAATGAGGGGGAAGCCACGATTTGCGTTCACGAAGGGGGATCCTTTATTGGACACGTAATCACCAAGTTCCGCGACTTGGACATGATGCGGCCCGGGGGAGAAAAGATGGGAATAGGCGGAGAAGAAACAAGAGACCCTCAGAAGGAGAGAAGTTGTGGAAGATGTGGGAAAAAGGCACGGAATGTCTGAAAGGCATCTCAAGTGAGGCTTGGTGGTGCTAAACACGGAAAAAAAGAGAAAAAAAAAGAAGAACTCTGCTGATGCGACGAAAAGCAGGACCGGCCCCTTTTTGAAGGACAGATGCCAGGATGTCACGGGACAAGAAGGAGAACTGAGCTTCAAATATGGACAGTCTGGATCTGAAAAGGGGTGCGGGGGGGCAAGGTTTTCCAAAACCTATATCGAAGAAGAGGGGGTTTATTCTCGCTACTAGGGATGGTGGACGGACCTCGCATCTCAACCAAACAAAAAGCAGCGGCTTTACTTAGGAGGGAACAATCAACAACTTCGATCAGCTAAGCGCGGGTTGAAGGGGAAAAAAAATTGTACACTGAAGGAGGAGAAAACTATGTAAATTCCTCTTCTATATGGGGACAACAATGGGGAAAACAGTTCAAAGAACCAACGCAACCCCTGAAAGACCTTAAGGGAAGGAAGAAACTTCCTTTCACTACTCTGCCATCGCGAGCTGGGTAAAAAAAAAGGGAAGCACCTGATGCAGAAGGCGCCATCAGCTCTTAAAAGAAACGATTTGCGGCTTGTGCGGGACAATAAAAAAGAGGAACTGGCGAGGGCACTTTCATAGTGTCACTCGCAAAAAAAAGGAAGTCGCCACAACACGAGAACCAGAAAGTAAAAGGCGTGGACGGGCCGGGAACACCGAATGGACGGCACATCCATGTACAGTTATGGAGGGGAAAAAAGGACTTTATCGATCCGGGGTTCACCGCCTCCAGAATGGAAAAAAAAGTGACAACAACATGAAAGACACGAATCTACCAAGAGGGGCGATTGTCTGCGGAGGTGGGATACCGTCGTTAGAGGTCGTTACCAGTAATTGGGAGAAAAGGGATCTACGGATAAGGAGCATGACATTCAAGTATCGTTACTAAAGGTCATAACGGACCTGGGCTGGACACAAGTGAAGTATCTGGATGGGGCCATCGTAGCTTGACACTGAAGGGGGAGAGACCGCGCATGGTGAAGAGGAGAGGAGGAGGAAAAAGAAGAGTACCAATATCAATAGTGAGACGGAGAAACAAGGGAAAAAGGGTTGATCCGATCTCTGTGATGCCTAGTTCTGGTGAACTTGCGCAGGAAAGTGGGGGTCTTCTAGCCAGAGAGGAGTCCTTCAGACATGAGGAGTGATAAGCGAAATCGAGAGGAGAGAGGTATTTGGAGTGACGGCAGAAAAACCAGATTGTGCAAGGACAGACCCGCTTTACAAAGACTGTGGTGCGTGCAGTGGTCACTCGTGTCGGAGTCATACAGAGGGGAAGGGTAAATAGGGGCGGGGTACGGGGGGGGGCAGCTATTATTCAAGCTGGGGGGGGGGGCTTACGGCAAAGTTTCAAGGATATGTACCGCGAAAAGGAAAATCATCATAGCACCTACGTCGGGTGACGACACGAGGAAAGAGAGAAAAGATCACAGGCCCATCCAAAGGAGCCGGGAGAAAAACGCACGTCAAGCAGGCGTATGATCATCGCACAAAAAAATCCAGAGCTCCTAGGAATCAACCTAAATCTAGGGGCAACAAAAGCCGGATGCAGCCAAAACGCCCGAAGGAGCATGAACGAGGGGAGACCGGGCAAAACGCAGTTCAATGGTTGCTTACGTTTTGCCGGCGAGGAACTTGAATCCGACCTACTTCAGAAGGCACACCCACGGCGCAACGGAAAGAAGGAGGTCGCAAAGAGACGAGAACTCATGAAAAAAATTGTAGGAAGTATCGGCCGAGCCCGTGTCATGGGTAGAGAGCGGGAAAAAAAAATGCCTTGGTGGGAGAATCTGTTGGTATTTAAGCACTTCAAAACCAAAAGTCGGAAGAGGCGCTGAAGGGCCACAGTCTGGTGAAGAAAGAGGGAGCCGCCAGGAACAAAAGAGGCGCTTGCCGGGAGTAGACCGCCTTGAGGGGGCGGCGTGCGAGGAGGAGAAAAAGGTCCCCAGGGACAAGCCGTCGCCGAAGAAAGGAAAGCAACAACACAACTTATGGAAAAAAGAGAGATATCCTCGAAAGGCGGAAACAAGGAGAGAATCAAAGAACGGGGAAGCTGACTACAAAAAGCCGACATCAATCGCCAAGGAAAAAAAAGCTCATTGCAGGGGCATGGTCAAGAACTATCCCGCGCACCATACTCGGGAAAAGAAAGAGGAGTGAAGCTCATGGTGGCTGAAAAATGAAATAAAAAAAAAGAGAAAGACAGGGGACCAAAGACCTCGCTGATAACCATAAATCCGGCCTATCAATTGTAGATTTGGAAAAAAAGTTGGAAAAGAGCTGTAATTTGGGGCACCTATCATTGGAAGGAAAATTTGTGTGTTTTGTGCGAAGGAAATTCTCGGTCTTGAGCCGGGGACTAAACCAAGTGAAAGTGTGGGGAAGAACCAGTGAATTTCTGTTGCGGAAGGGGGGGAAGGGAAAAGTGTCAGAAGGACAAGGGGTCCTATGATTGGAAGGTCTTGGGGCATCCGGAGGAAACTTTGGGAGATGTCACTATCTCGAGCAAAGCGTTGCGAGGAATGAAGAGGAACTTACGGTGCCGTTAGTAGCTTCTCGGCTAAAGGAAAGGCAATCTGGACGATGCTGGTGATATCGGACGTATTATATGACGGTAGGATGAAGGATCGTGCGGCGGGGGGGGGAAACAGATTGAATTCCCACAAAAGGGGCCGTAAGCGTGGATAAGACTCAGAAAGCGGGGAAAGGGTGAACGGGGAGTTCACACTAGGAGCGCCGGGCGGTAGCCACAATCGGGGTGGGCTGCCGTGCAGAAGACGAAAAAACCAATCCTGCTCGCCGATCGCGCGAACGCAAAGCGCCGGAAAAAAATCTGAAGGAGGCGGCCGGACCTCCGACCAGGAAAGAAAAGAATACTCTGCCTAGATTCTCCGCGCAGAAAAAGCTCGACCTTGCGGGGAAGACCTGCAAGTGGCTTGCCAGAAGCTGCCTCCGGGAAACGAACCTCAAAGACGGCACGGCAAAGAAAAAATCTATGAGGGGGTATTGCTTCAACGCGAGAGAAAAAGTGAGCGTTGAACTAACGATCACTCAGGTCCCAAGATAACAATAAAGGGGAATGCTGCGGGTGAAGATGAAAGGGGGGAAGAAAAAAACAAACCCAAGAATAGGCCCGAGCATGGTGAAAGCTTCACTTAATGGCGTGGTCGTTCCAGAGAGACATCATCGTGAAGATCGACAGGGCGGAACGGAAAAAGGTACCACAGAACTAGAAGGATGGAGGGGAGAAAAAGAACCCCACCAAAAAACCCCAAAAAGGGGTAGAAAAGCTCGCGATGCGAGGCCTTTACTCCTGCAACAGGCAGCGAAGAGAAGGCGGCGGGTGAGGTTATCGCAGGGTGCTTTTGGAAGGGTGGCCAACCCTATAGAAGATTGATTTACATGGAGGAGGAAGAAGGGCAATCTGGAGGCATCACCCCTAGCGGAGCGGGACTTT
>Ga0179593_1564215_pt1 | contig 19657 bp, 30 predicted proteins | sample CZODoug2_1_08_16_FD_185931 | JGI IMG/M metagenome (GOLD analysis project Ga0179593, IMG submission 185931) | Vadose zone soil fungal communities from Angelo Coast Range Reserve, California, USA - CZODoug2_1_08_16fungal (PacBio error correction) | ecosystem: Environmental > Terrestrial > Soil >...
GGGACGGTCAGGACCTAGTTCAAACTGCCACCAAAAAAAAACAAGCAATCCACGTCCGAGATTGTTGGGAGGGAGGATGCACAGCGCCACCAATCTGAAAATAATCGCCTGCCGCTAGAAAAGTCCAAAAAAACTTTTCGGGGGGGGGAAAGAGGTCGAAATCCGTATCGAGAAAAGCTGCTCCGGGCGTTCTCAACTGAGCGTAGAAGAAAGAGCGTTCTCTTCGGGCGATATCGGAGGAAGACAGAGGAACCCAGACGACCGTCAATTTGAGACGTCGAAGGAAAGGAAGTTCGGACTTCCCCAAAAAAGGGGGAAAGGCGTCAGGTCGCAGGACCGGGGGGGGAAAAAAGAGCAAGGCTTCCATGACCCAGAAAAGGGGGACGCTCGAACGATTCAAAAGGAGGGGCATGTTTGAGTCGGTTATGAAGGACGCCCATACGGGCGCGCGGTAAAATAAAAAAAGGCACAATGTAACGCGTTGATTATAAGAGGAAAGGCACATCCATTGCTGGTGCTGAGGAAAAAAAGAAAAGACGCTAACGAAAAAGGGGGGAGCAAAAATCCTTTATCCTCCCAATCGCCTAGGCTTCTTCCCTTAAAGCAATTTTGCCAAATCCGCTCGTAGGCCGCCGATATCCGGTCAAAAAGGGAAGATCAACAATGCCACTTGTCTCAGAAAGAAAGGAAGGTTGCCGCAGTGTATCAAAACGTGAAAGGCGCGCCAAAGCAGCGCGTCTGGGAAAAAACAGGTTCGCATCGATGGGGAAAGAGAGGGAAAGCAACACTGCCATCGAAGGGGGGAGCGCCGCTGCAGTCAGGGAAAAAAACACTGCGTCGCTGGCTGGGGGGGGGGGGGAAAGGGGGTCAGAGAGAAAAAAAAAAAAAAAAAAAAATAAACAACGGAATGGAAGGAGTTTCGGGGCCCGATGGAACGATCGGCGCAAAAAAAAAAAACTTTGGTCGGCTTCCAAACCAAACCGACTCAGGGGGAAAGAAAAAAAACTGTCCAAAAAGCGGATCGCCCGATTACAAAAAGAATCCGACGAATGCCAGGAAGGGGGAAGTTGGCAAAACAAAAGAAGAGTCTGGGGGAAGGAGGGGGGTCCTTTCGCTACATGCTGACTATCGCTCCTTCTGTCGTTTGAAAAGGGAAAGAGAACCAGCCTCTCCGAAGGGGGGATGGCTGGACGACAACGTCGAAGGGGGAGGCGATGAAAATCCTCCCAAGGAGAATTCCCTGCAAAAAAAAAAAGGGGCGATAGCCGCTTTGCAAAGGGGGTATAGCCCTTGGGCAAAGTATAGAAAGAAGGCAGTAATTTGTCTTGCTGGAATCGAGGTGCGACAGAGCGGGTCGAACGCGGAAAAAAAAAGAGGCTATCGTCAAGGACAGGAAGGAAAAAAAAAAGCACATCGAAGAGGGGGGCGCTCGAACATTCGGAGAGACGTTTTGATGAAAAAGAAAGGAAAAAGGGGCTTTCTTTCTCAACGGAGGGCTTGATGAAAAGACGGGAAAAAAGGAAATCGACCTTATCCATTGCTGGCGCGGGGGAGGGGACGCGGACGCAGGCGTCGAAAGCGGAAAAGAAGAGCCGCGCCATGCCGACAAGCGAAAAGAGGCTCATTCGCATGCTCGCTATGAGAAAAAGGAAAACGAGGTGGCAGAAGGGAGAATCATGCCGAGACGCAATTCAAAATGATGAGAGATCGCCGAGTTCTCAAGGGAAAAGGACCGGGAAATCGGACTTGCGTGGTCAGGAGAAGGGGGCACGCTATCAGCGCTTCGTCAGCAAAAAGGAAACGTTCCCATAGTGTTGCAGGCCTCTGCTTATGTTTCCAGAAGCCATCGGTAAAGTAATTGATCGAAAAAGGGAACAAGCACAATGCCGTCGTTTTTATAGAAGAGGGGGGACAGGAGGGAGCTCCATGTCATGCGCAGGGGGGGAACTGATGCTGCAGACAGTCGCGAACGCTTTCATCTTGATCTCATTTGAAGAGGAGGGGGGGAGAAGACCCCCCCCCCCAACCTTTGTAAAAGGAGAAAGGGGTAAAGATTATTTGTGACGACCGCAACTCCCGGGGGAGAACCGAAATAACCCCGTCGAAGAAAGAGAAAAAGTTACAAGCTTTCTGTGCACGAACAAGAGAATTAAAAAGGAAAAGGAGGAGGCTGCCCACGTGAGCTGCCTCAGAAAGAAGGGTCGCACTTGCCTTGAAGAGGGGAAAAAATTTGTTGTGGGCTTCTGGCAAAAAAAAAACGGGGAGATGGCGGCGCGATAGTCATGGCCTCGGAAGGCTGCTGAGTTCCTTGCAAAAGGCATAATTCGGCTTGATTTGAAAAGAAACCTGCCTCTGCTGCAAAAAAAGCCGGATCATCCGGCCGCAGGAACCCATAAAAATGACTAAAAAACCTGCGAGACATCGCCCTGCGGGAAGTTGCCATAGTCTGCAGAGGGTAGAAGCATAAAGCCGCTTCGCAGAGAAGAAAAAAAAGAGAGGGAGAAAAGAGAGAGAGGAAGGAGCGCAAAAAAGAAGTGGTCGGATCCTGAGCATTTATCCAAAAAAAGGGCCATCATTGCGGCCAGCAGGCGAGAGAGAGGGGGTCGGGGGGTCAGGATGATTAGACTGCTGCCGAGGGGTACAAAATCTTGGGTCATGTTCAGACAGCGGAGGGTGGGTGGGGGGGAGGATGTCCATTGTCGCTCACCGGCAAGGAAGAAGAAAGCTTTTCTGTCTCTAGAAGAAAAAAAAAAAAAGAAATGGGATCCTATCCGCGCCGCCAGAAGGGAGGACCACAACAACGAAAGGGGGCTTCAATGCAATTATTTCGCCCAGGGGGGAGAAAAGCAAATGCTGAGGCCATCCTACGCGGAGGAAAAAGGGAAAAGAATGCACCAGAAGCTTGAACTGGAATGCCAGAAAGGGACGGTTTATTTCGCTCAATCCGGAAAGGGTCGGTAGGGGGGAAAAGGAAGCCCTTGAAGGCTCAGGGTCTTCTCGACGAAAAGAAGACTGACGACTACGCGGAGCTTCTAACAAGAGGAGGAGGGAGAGGGAAAGAGGCCGTTTTCGGCTATGCGCATGCATTGGAAGAAAGGCGATCAACAACGCCTCCCAAGGTTCTGGAAAAAAGCGGCTGTGCGTCGAATCAAGAGGGGAAGAGTCTGGCACAGATGCCGGCTCACGCCGAAAGAGTTGCTGTCGGAAGGTCTTGCGGAAAAAGGAAACGGCTCTGACACGCAAGTCCTTGTTAAAACCTGGGAAGGAAGGGAACCAGGCGAGAACTCTGCGATCTCTCAGGCAGGAAAGGGGGAGTCTTCGGCCTATTTCGCGTACTGAAGGGTTTCATCGTCTCGCAAGGCCTGCGAAAAGGAAAAGATTGTCTGCATGGCGCTGTAGGGCTCTGAAAAAAGAGGGGGAATGCTTTCGGAATCCTGAGGAAGACGTCAACTGCTCTGCGCCCCGCAAGGGGGAAAAAGGAACGAGGGACGCGGCATACCTTCTTTGACAAGCAAAAAAAAGAAACTCATTCGTCTCGGCTATTTTGAAAAAACACACGCAACGGGCCAGCTTGAGGAAGGAGGCGCCACGTCTCGAGAGGGAATTCCTACGGTCCTGGTACTATCCAAGGACGAAAAAAGGAGACGTCGCTTTATCGACATGGAAAAAAGAAAGCGAGGCAGCCCTACAAGGAAAAAAGCCTGGTTGATCTCAGCTATAAACACCAAAAAAAAAAAACATAGCGGCCTATCGCCGCGGAGAAAAGGGGAATCTCGGCTATCCCTCCAACAAGCATCGACTAAATCAGAGGGAGGAGGGCGGCCCGCCGAAACATTTAGGGGGAGATGGTTCATTCTTCCGGAAAAAAGGAAGCGCGAGGTGGCCGAGGCCGAGACGGACTGCAGCCGGTGGCAACTTCAAAAAAGGACAAGATCTCGCCTCATGAAAAAGAGGGGAATGCGTTTGCTCAAGGAAGATGATGGCTGCTCGAGGCGAACGAAGAGGAAAATCGGAAACAAACGAGGGGGAACGATCCCGGCGAAGGAAAATAGGGGGAAGAGGCCGAACATCTCTGAAAAAAAAAAAGACACCTTGCCCTGAAAAAAAGCGCGCGCTGTGGCGGGCAGCCGGAAGGAAAAACGGCAATACATTCTCTTTGCCGGAAAAAGAGGCATGCCGGACCTTTGAAGGGGGGGGAAATATAAGGGGGACTTGGCTTTGGCGCTGAACCTCAAAGGAGACGCACTGCGCAAAAATTAAAGCCACCAGGGAGGGAAGAGGCCAAAATTGACGCGGAAATATAGAAAAGGGAGGTGGCAAACTTGGCTTTCCGGAAAAGCGGAAGGGCTGAGAGGTAAAGGGAACCAGGAAAAATTCGACCATCGCGCTCTGGAGGGGGAAAAAAGACGTCAACCAGCAATGGATTGCCGACGCCTAAAATCACGAAGAGAAAAAAAGGACAAGATGAGGGCCGATTGTTTACCGCGCGCCCAGACAAAAAAAAAAACTTGCTGTAACACGGTGGAGAAAACTGCGATCAGCCGGTCTGGTCTAGGGGAAAGGGGGGGCTCGGACGCGATGTCCGCTACTGGGAAAGGGCAGTTTTCGAGACATCATCATGAGGGGAAGACCGCTCGCAGCCGCGATGGCTAGAAAAGAGGGGGGACCTGACGCCTCTACCGCCGAAAAAACGCAGATGCGTTCCATCTTTTGGGAGGTCCGCGCAGAGGAAAAAGGGGAGGAAGCGTCGCTGGTCGGCCGGCCGGGGGAAAAGAGGCTGCACACGACAGGGGCGTGATTCAGAGGAAAAAGAAGCGTTGAAAGGCGGTGGCGGAAAAAAACAAATCTACGGACGGATTCGGTCGCTTGGCAATTCGGGGGGGAAAAAGGGAGGGAACGATCCTGAAAGGCACACCGATTCTAGTCTAGAGAGATTAGACATTCCGTTTGCGCTGGAAAAAAGCTTCATCGAAACGCCCAAGCGAAACCAAGAAAAGGGGGAGGGAGCGTGATACCACGGATTTCCAGCCCACCGCCTTTGAAAAGAGGAGGGCAAATACTCCGCCTGCCGCTAGAAAAAAAAAAAGAGGACAAATCCGGATCGAGCATCACGGCCAGGGAAGGGAAAAAATCCGTGCGTCTTCTCAAAAGGGAACGCACGCGCGTTCTTAGCGGAAATATGAGTCAAAAAGGAAGGTCCGAGGACAACCAGACGACCGGCCAACGAGGAAAAAAAAGAGGGAGGAGGCGACTGTTTTCTGAAAAAGAATAAGGAGATGTCTCGAAAATGATCGTCAGGAGGAAGAAAAAAGGGTCCGAGAACCCAAATCCACCTCAAGAGGACATAAAGAAAAAAAAGGGACAGAGCGAGCGCGTCTAGCGATTACATCGTGGAGGAAGAGCCGGCCGCCGCCAGAAGGACACATCCTTAACATGTAAGCGAGGGGGGTAAGAGGCGTCGGGCCCATCCTGGTAGGGAAGATTGCCAGAACTGCCCAAAGGGTTCGCATAAAAAAGGGGGGGGAAGAGTCAAGCCCTTCTGATTGAAAGGCGGAGAGGGGGAAAAAAAATCAGCTCGTAGGCCGCGCGGCCTGGAAGGGGGGGGAAAGGGGCACCTTGTCTCAACGGTTTTTCTCGAGGAGGGAGATCAAACGTTGCGGGTCGCGCGCCAAAAAAAGAAAAAAGAAGAGGAACCCGTGACCATTTCCGGCAAAAAGAAAAAGGCTGCCCGTCAACCCACTAAGGGAATCGTAAATCGCCGCGCAGGGAAAAGGGTCGCTTGGCTGTGGTTGCAGAGGCAAGGTGTCGATAACAGGAAGGCATAAGTGAGAAGAGATGGTTCTTAAAGAGGGAACGAGCGTCGCAAAGAAAAATAGGGGGACAACAAGTCTGTGGAGGCGAAGCAGTTGAAGGAAGCGCCTCGAGCAGCCTAGAAAGGGAAAAAACGCATCCATATATCGACAAGCCGGAGGGGGGACTGTTTGGGGCAAAAACCCAGCCCCTCGGGAAAAAAAGGGGGTCCTGTCGCGACATGCGGGGGAAAGAAAGGAGGTGACGTTTACTTGATAGCTGGTAATAAGACCTCGAAAGGGTGGCGGTCTGGACACGAACGGGGAAGAAAAAGAAGACGCCGCCCCCATGGCCGAGATAATGAAAAAGGAGAAGCTATTGCCCGGGCTTTGGGGGAAATGAGAGCAACCAGGATCTCGTACCGTTGGGAAAGAGGCCGAGAAGGGCCAATGTCGATGACAAACTCTTATTCAATCAACTCAGGAATAAGCACATCATCCGTATTAATAGAGAGAAGAGAGAGCGATCGTGGCGCTCGAAAGAAAAGGGGTGTTGAATGAAAATCTCCGGAAAAAAAATTCTCAACGGGGCTTAGGGGGTAGGGACCGCGGAGGCGTGATCGAACCTGAGAAGAAGAGCAGTTGATCGGACGCGGGAAAGCATGCGTAGAAGGAGAAACGCGAACTCCTCGCCCGAAGCCTGACAAAAAAAGATTAGGGGATTCGCTCATTCGAGAAAGAAAGGGGGCAGAATGCGGTCCGCGAAAAAAAAGGGAGGACGCATGCCTCCCTAGAGCTGTGAAAAAGAAAGGAGAGCGGGCGGGAGGAAAGGAAAATCGGACTGCGTGTCAGAGGGAGGGAAACGCTATCACGCTGAGAAATCCGCCAGCACCCGGAAAAATATTGTGGAAAGAGGCCGGTCCATCTGGGAAAGGGTTGATCGCCCTCACTCAGCGAGAAAAGAGGGGCGGTGTTGATCGCATCGTAAGAAGGAAGAAAGGCATGCCTCATATGCCGCAAAAAAAGGCAAAATTTGACCTGCGCGGGAAGGTGTAGAACGCCTCGAAAAAAAAAGAGGGGATCTGATCGCATTTGGCAAGGAAGGGAAGTGGCGTCGTCGAGAAGACCCTGGTAGGAGAACAGATTATTGTGACGACAAAAAAAAAAGGAGAGAAATAACCCGTCGAGAAAAAAACTGGCTGCAAGACCGTTCAAAAAAAAAGGGACAATGCCTAAAAAAAAGGGCCTGGCTCATCGTGCGAGGAAAGAGGGGGGACTGGTCGAATTAAAGTGCATCTAAAAAAAAAAAAGGGGGGTTGTGGGAGGAGGAGCCGATGGCGGCGCGAGCCAAATGTGCCTTCTTCGAGAGGAAAAGCGGCTTTAGGGGGGAAAAAAAAGAAAAAGCTTCGGCAATAAGAGAAGGGGGAAAGGCCAATGGGCATCCGCCAAAAAGAAAAAAAAACTGACCCAAGATTGTTGTAAGTATCCCGCCAGGGAAGAACGCCGTCTAATCTCATAAAGAAAGGCGAGATCGCCCTGCTGGGCCAGCAAAGGGGGAAAAGAGTTTGGTGTGATCCAGAGAAAAGAAGACGCTTCGCGCAACCGATAAGAAAAAAAAAACAAAAACACGTAGCGGAGAAAGAGAGAGAGAAAAAAAAAGGGATGCTTCGACCTGAGAAACAGCCATGGCAACCTTTGGAAAGGAGATCTCGCAGGTGCCGAGGACGAAAATTTTTCGAAGGAGATTATACTGCGTCCTTAGGATGACGAAAGGGGGTCAGTGTTGCAGCAGAGTCGCAGGGAAGATGGTCGCTCACCGAAAAAGGGATTATGCCGACGCTTCTGCTCAACACCCCTAGGAGGCCATCCCTAAGAGAAAAAGAAATCGCGACGAAAAAGAATTATGCCGTGCCACACAACAAAGGGAGGCTGCTTCAGATGCAATGAGGAAAGGATGGGAGATGCGCTCACGCTGAGAAAAAAAAAATGTAATTTCGGAGGGAATCTGGATGCGGGCAACTGGCAAGAAGGGTTATTTCGGACGTTGCGGTCGTTCACAATATAGGGAAGGCAGGGTCTGAGAGAAGGGGGGCGGCTTTACAAGGAGGGAAAAGCGGAAAAAAAAAGAGAGGCGTTCTACAACGCGGACTGGGGAAAAGGGAAGGTCAAATTGAATAGGCTTTGTCGGACGGAAAAAGAACACTGTCTGCGATTAAAAACTTCATGGGGAGGGGGGAACTGACCCGGTGAACAGAAAGATTTACCGCTGTCTGAGAAAAAAACCGATGGCCTGCAACAAATGGGAGGGAGGCTGACGAAGCGCTGAATATCGGAACAGGAAGAAAAGGAGTTTCCCGGGCATTTTACAAGCGGGGAAAGAAAGCGGCGATCTCGCATCAAGAAAAGGAGGCCATTGCGTCTGAAAGAAGCCATTCTGCCACTCGTTATCGGAAGGGGAGAATGAGCTACTACGAAGCGGATAGAAAGATGGGGCGCGGCGAGGAAGGAAAGGGGGCCTGCTTTCCGCCTGCTGCAGGGAAAGAAGAGAAGCAATGGAATCAGGTCGATCGCCGGGGACGCTCAGAAAGGAAAAAACGTGGGAGAAGAACGCATTCTTCTCAAAAAGATTTTCATCAACACGCCACTGAGAAGAGGAGGGAGAGCGCCACGATCGAGGGGAGGGGCTATTCCTAGTTAACGAAACTCTATCCGAGGAGAAAGAGGGTCGACGCTTTATCTGAAGTAGCACCGCGATGCATCAAGAAAAGGAGAGGGTCAGGGGTTGATCTCAATTTCATCCAAGCTCCCGGGAAAAGGTCACTATCGCCCTCGCCTTTGCAGGGGAAAAGGGGAGGATTTCCATCGACTAAAAGAAAAAAAACATCAGCCAAGCCTTTCCTTTTGCGGAAGGATGGGGGGGGGGACGACGACTGCGCGAGTTGCCTGTAGCCTCATGGGATACATTGGGAAAAAGGGCAGGTTTTTGGAAATAAGTTTACTAGATCTCGCCGCCATGCGAAAGAGAAGGGTCGATCCCGGAACGCTTTCAGAGAAAAAAAGGTCAAGGCAACCTTAGGGGGAAAGTCGGATCCCGCCGCCTTATCTGAGAAAAAAATAACATCTCTGAAAAAAGGGTCTGTTCGCGACACCTTACCTACTCTAAAAAAAAGACAAGCGACGAGCTGTGGTCCTGCAGAAAAAAACAGCGTACATTCTAGGAAAGGGGGAAATCGGCATGCCGGAACTGGTCACTGAAGAAAAAAAAAAAAAGGAAAAAAAAAAAAAAAAAAAAAGGAACAGACTTCGCTGGAGGGCGCGCGACCGCAATTGAGAAAAAAAAAATGGATAAAAACCGTGGAGACAAGTGCGGGGGAAAAAAAGATAAGGCGCCTACGACTCGGGAGGGAGAAGAACCCGCCCGCATTTTCACTCGAGGCGGGGAAGGTTGATGCGAACCATCGTCCGGAATTGTCGGAAAGAAATCACGGCACCAGCCACAAAAAAAAAAAACAAAAAGAGATAAATCACGAAGGCATCACACCGCGCAGAAGGGGGACCGAATGTGTTTCCGCGCGCCGTAGGAAAGGAGAAAGACTAAAACATGGCATTTAACACGGTACGCGCTGAAAAGAAAGGGGAAATGCGATCATCCGGTCTGGTCTATTTGAAGCCAGGGGAAAAAAGGAACCTATGCGGGGAAGGAAAAAAAAAGATCATTTTCGAGACATCATCATTATTGCTGGGGAGGAAAACGCGATGGATCATCATCGTTCGGGATAGGGGGGGGGGAAAAAATCTACCGCCTTTGCCTGCGAAAGAGGAAAAAAAGGAAGACTTTTTGGAGTAGTCGCGCATCAAGGGAATAAGGGGGGCGGCCGGGCCGTGATGCTCGATCCGGTAGGGGGAAAGGAGGGGGATTCTCGCGGCAGCTATTATGTGCAGAAGGAAAAAGGAAAGGGAGGGGGCGGCATGGAATCCGGGTAAACGAAAAAACGACGGTCTCTTGGGCGTTTTTCAGAGGAAAAAAGAGCCTGAAGGCAACACGATTCTATCGACTAAGAAAAAGAAAAGGAAAATCCGGTGTGCCTTTCATAATCAGAGACCCACAGCTTCATCTAAACAAAAAAGCGAAACCGCCAATCCCCTCCGAAGGGTCATCGCACAAGGAAAGCAGGAAATGCGTCTGCATCAACTTCCAGAAAAAAAGGGAGGGGTGCTCCTCTGCTGAAATCCGAAGAGGAGAAAAAAAAAAAAAGCAGGGCATCCGGGCGTCCTCACCTTATGAGTAAGAAAAAGGAAGTTCTTCGGTCGATATCGCAGAAAAAGAGAAAAACAGAAACGACCGGTGCAAAGGAAAAAAAAGCGAGGCTGCGAGCGACTGGTCGGAGAAAAGCATGATATGTCTCGAAATGATCGTCAGAGGAGGAAGATCTCGTCCTGACCAAAAAAGGGCAAAGGCTTCCATATACCCGTACCGGCGAGACGTCGGTCATCGAGACGAGCGATACACGTTTACATTCATGTTGGGAAAAAAAAAAGTACGCCATACTGCGCGCTTAAAAAAAAAGGAAGAAGCGGATTATTCCTCGTGTTATAGAAAAAAAATGCTGGTGCCTATTGCCAAAGAAAAAAGGGGGGCGCATCAACATGGTCTCAATCCTTGAAGAAAAAGGAAGGCGGGCCTTCTTCTGGAGGAAAGACGTAAGCCGCCTCGTATATTTCCGTCTTGGACGAGAAAAAAGAGGGAAAACGGTGTCTCTATTTTTGCCGGGAAGGAAAAAATGGAGGTCGCGCGCCAACGCCAGCGCCGGAGGGAAAGACCCGGTGACCATTCCGGCATGCCGATTGCCAGCAGAAGAGAATGTATGCCGCTGCAAAAGGGAAGGACCGGCCCACATCGCGGAAAAAAAGGGTGTGGCGCGTGAAAAGGGGGTGTCGAAAACATATCAGGCGATCCGAGATGTTCGGACGAGGGAACTAGAAAAGGGGAAAATCAGCGGTCCGTGATCGAAAAGTTCGCTTCGCTAACGCAGGGTTGGAAAAAGGGGGGCGCGCCTCGATCAGCCCGAACGGGCCTGGAAAAAAAAAAGCACGCATCAAGAAGAAAGATTGTAACTGTTGTTGAAGTGAAAAAAAGCCCAGAAAGGGGGGGCACTGTCGCGACCTGCGGCCTCGGAAAGGAAAAAGGCAGGGTCAGTTACTTGATACTGGCGGAAGACTGGAAAAAGGGGTTGGCCTGGCTGGACGACGTAACGGGTCGGACGGGGGAAGCCCTCCCACAGAAGGAGAGCCGAGATAATTCCCTGACCGGAGGGAGAAGAAGGGGGGGGATTCCGGTCGCGGGGTATATCCCTGGGAAAAAGAATTTGTACGTGCCTGCCCAAATGTCGATAATCTGCGACGAAAAAAGAGAACCCGCCATCGGGCTCATCGGACAAAAAAGAACAAACACCGGAAAGAGGATATGGCTCTTCGAACAAGTAAAGGCCGGGGGGCGTGTTGATTAAATCCGGAAAATTCCGAGAGGACTTTCTCAACGGAGGTCTTGGGGACGAGGCGGCGTGATCGAAAAAAAAAAAAGCAGTTATCGGCGGAAAAAGAGGCAAAAGGCGGAACCACTCAAAAGGGGCGCAATGCCGACACTCTTGGGGAAAAAAAAATTCGGTAGTCCGCGCAAGAAAAAAAAAAAAGAGATGAAAACGCGTTGGCAGAAAGACCGAAGACGCAATGCCGAAAAAAAAAAGTCCTCGCTGCTGAGATATCGAAGGAGGACGCCCCAGATTGTAAGGAAAAGAAAAAGGACAGCGGCCTGTTCACAGGGGGAAGGATGCAGCCGCAGACCGAAGAAAAAAAAGGGAAAATATTTTGTCAGGGGAATGTTTCCATAAGCCAGCTGGAAAAAAAACGGCGTCCGAGTTCCACAAGAAAAGAGCATCAGTGTATCTCTCGATCTAAGAAAAAAGAGGCCGCCAACAAAGAGGAAAATAACTGCTGCTGCAAAAAGGGGAAAAGGAAGCCCGTAGTCCGCTTTCAGCAGGGCCTGCGTCTTCGAGAAAACAAAAAAAAAAGGGTTAAAATTATTGTGAACGACCCAACTCAAGGAGAAGAGAAAGCCTCGTCGGCATCCAGGTCACAAAGGAAAAAAAAAAAGGGCCGAACTTAAATTGGGAAGAAAGCATGGGAGAGCCTCGCCATAAGCTGCCGGACGGTCGAACTGGCCTTGGACAGGAAACGACGTTGTTTTTTGGGGAAGAAAAGAGGACGATGGAGGCGCGCTAAAAACGACGGATGGCCTTGCTGCTTGGCAGCCTAAAAGAGAGGGGTCATAATTCGGCTTTGAGTGGGAAAACGGCGACAATGGCAATAACCCAGAACACTGAAAAAAACGCCGGATCAATCCGGCCGGCAGGCTAAGAGAAAAGTCGGGCCCACTGCTATATCGCCAAAAAGAGGAAAGGTTGCCATAGTCGGCCGAGGGGAACCATCTCATATCGAAGTTGAGCGTCTCCTATCATATCAGCACCCACCAAAAAAGGAGAGAGGATGATGGAGAAGAGAAAGGAGATCCTGAGCATGGAGAAAAAAAAAAGCCAGCATTGCGGCCCAGGGAACGAACCGCTGTTGTAAAGGTGGGAAGGAGGATCCGGCGGGGGACAACACTCGGGGAGGGAGGCAGCAGGCCAGGTTTGAGGGGAAAACCTGCAGGCCTTAAGAAGGGATGCCGAAGCTTTCCGCTTGAAAAAAAGAAAGCGCAAGGCCATCTCGATAGCCAGGGGGGAGAAAGAAAAAAGGGACCAGAGCCTGAAACGGGAGGAAAAAAAAAGTGGGTCTGCTTTCAGATGGAGGGAAAACAGAGTATGGCGAGGCGCTCCTCTCCAGCCAAAGGGATTCGGCATTGTCCTGCCCAGAAAGGAAGGGGAAAAAGGGGAGACGTATCGACGGGTTTCTTTCGAAAAAAAAAAAGAATCGGGAACGTCTTGAAAGAAAAAAAACAACTGGCCGGCCTTTTAAATGGATCAAAGGAAGCTGGACTAAAAAAAGAGGACGACTGTCGTGCATCAGCAGGTATGGGGGGCGGCATATGCCGCATTACATGAAGGGACTGATTCGATCAACAACCGGCATTGGGGGAAGCGCTGGTGAGGCGATCACTTAACCGGAGAGGAAAAAAAAGGGAAGAGCACGGCGATTCCTGCAACAAGGGGAAAAAAAAGGGAAAAGGCGTGCGACGAAGCGCTGATAAGGAGGTCCCGGTGCATTTACAATCGGGAAAAAAAAAACTCAGAAGCAGCGAGGGACGGCCTATCGGTAGGCAATTGAGTCTGCGGGGAAAAGAAGGCTGCCAACTCTTTAGAAAGAAAAAAAAAAAAGAAGAAGCCGATCATGAAAAGCGGGGGGAGGAGGAGAAGGGACCGTTCCGCCCTTTTGCCTGCTTGCGAAAAAAAGTCCGATCAACTGCTCTTGCGCCCAAAATAGACGATCACGAAAGGGAGGTGAGCACAGCCTCCGTGGAAGAAGAAAAAAAAAAGGAGAGGTGTCCGGAGAGGAAAAAAAACCACGGGCGCAAGCTTGATAAGGAAGACACACTCGCGATCGCGCAGGTGTGAGGCCATGATGACGATAGCCCGGGGAAAGGAAGCGTTCGACCCGCTGAGGGAAAGCGCACCGGAGGCACACGACAAAGGAGAGAAGGGATCTCAAGGGCTAATACCCACCTCTCCCCATAGCAAGGGAGGGTTGATTGATTACGAGAGCCAGCCCCACCATGAGGAAAAGAACGCACGTCGACCCGGTAAAAAAAAAACTTTCTTGCGGAGATGTTGGGGTAAGAAAAAGAAAGAACGAGGTGGCCTATGCCCGTCACATGAAAAAACGATGGGGGGGCTTGGGTTTTTTCAACGGAAAAAAAAATCTGCCGGCATCTTCGATAGCAGAAAAGGCGATCCCTGACAGCCGTTCAAGAGACAAGCTGGTCAGATGCACCCGTGAGGAAAAAAAAACGCGGTGTCGAAAAAAAAATCTTTGCGCCGCTCGGCAAAGAAAGAAGGACTCACCGGTAATGCGAGAGGGGGGGGAATCCAACGCGCAAAAAACCAACCTCGAAAAAAAAAAAAGGATAAGGTCCTGACCTGCAGCGCGGAGAGGAAAAAGGGGAAAAGGCCGTTGATGGCAATCTGCATGCACCGAAGGAAGGGGCTGGAAGAATTGAACAGACCGGCTGGCTTGGAAAAGAAGAGAACGGGCGGCAAAATTATAAAAAAAAGTGATCCCAGGGAGGAACCAAATTGACCGGAAATATCGTAGGAAAGCAAAGGAAGGGGGGCTTCGGACAGAAGCCAGCCCATGGGGACACACAGGAAATAGGATTGAGAAACCATGTTGATTCGAACAAAAAAAAAAGGGATGGACTCGCACCATTCAATGGGGAACTCCTGGGGAAAAGAAACTGCGCTTACTTTTCATTATGAGGGGGAAAAGACGAAGATGGCGGCGGCCCGGCTCGAAGAGAAAAAGAAAAAGGGGGCGCTCGACTCGCGCCGCTGCAACAAAAATAAAAAAAAATTGCCGATTTGTTATTTGTCAAGTACAGAAGGCGACTGACGCCTGACTATCATTGGAGAAAAGGGGGGGCCGTTCCTAAAAGTAGAAAGGGGGAGCAGCAACGTGCCGTTCGTCTGTTTGACGCGGAACAAAAAAGAAAACGCGTGCGTTTCCATCTTTTGGGGGGGAGAAAGTGCGCGCACTCATTTTAGACGAAAAGAAAAAAGCGCGGGCAGAAAAGAGGACGAGGCGCACACACGACAGTGTGCGTGATGAAGGAAAGAAAAGTTATCCCTGCTTTGAAATGCGGGGCTGTCCGGGGAGAAAAAGGGGGATTGCGTCGTTTGCGTTTAGATGGGGGGGGAGGAGAAAAAAACGATTCTATCTCTCTCACAAAAAAGATATACTGGGGTGCCTTCAGGACTAGTTCAAACTGGAAAGGGAGAAAACGCCCAATCGACTCCCATTTCAGAGGAAAGATGGAGAAACCCGGATCAGCGCCAGAAAAAGCTTTCAAAGCGGAGAAGGATGCAAATAATCCTCCTGCCGATATCCTAAAGGGGACGCTCGGCTAAATCCGTTATCGAAAGAGAAAAAGAAAGGGGACAAAATCTCTGAGAAAAAGAGCAACAAAAGATGGCAAAACGCACGCGGGGAAGAGCAGTCAGTCGTTATAGCAAAATCTTAAAATAAACGATGATTATCCCTCGAGAGAAAAAAAAGGCACCCAGCACTCATGTTATTAAAGGAGGAAAAGGAAAGTGACAGGGACCTATCGCGTCCGATACCAAAGAAAAAAACCAGTGATCTTCATGCGATCAAAAGGGGACACCGTGTTACCATTCAATGTGGGGAAAACGGCGCGCCGTCATATGAAAAGAAAACATCGGCCCCTCATCCTGACAATGTAAAAGGATGGATAGGCGTCGGCCCATCCTTTCGGGGCCAAGGGGGGAAATCGCGACGATGGTTCAAAGAAAGGAAGAACCTTTATCCTCGTCAAGAAAGAGGAAAGGCCTGAAAGCCAAGTTTTCCACATCCGAGAGGGGGTCCGGTCACATTTTTGGACACAAACCCTAAAAAAAGGGGCGACCTAATGTTTTTGCCGCAGAAAGAAAAAAAGGGGACCGGCGCGCCAAGCCAGAGACAGGCTGGGGAAGAAGAAGAAGTGACCAGTTCCTGCATGCCGATTGAAAAAAAAAAAGGAAAGCGAATGTATCCCGCAGGAAAAGGGAGCACCGCCCACAGCTCGTAAAAAAAAAAAAAAAGGGCAAGGTGTCGATACAATATACATACCGGTGGCGTCCCACCGATGGACTAGCGAAGGGAGGGGGGGAACCGCGTTTTCGTTCTGCTGGGGCAGAAAAAAAAAGGGTGACCAGCGGGTTCGCCTAGGGAAAATAAACGCTGTCCGTGACGACGGACGCAGAAAAAAAAGAGGGAAAGAGCTTGTAACTGTTGTTGGGAAAAAAAAAAGCAGGCTGGCAGTCCGTGGGTCCTGGCAGGAGAAAAAAAGAACGGCCTTCTTCGTTACTTGATACTGGCCCAAGAGAAGAAAAGAACGGCGGTTGGCTGCGGGACGAAACGATTGCCGAAAATGAAATCCGCAACCAATTGGGGGAAGGGAACCTGCACAAACCGGCGCCGGAGGAAGGGAGCGGTGGTGTATATCCTTGAGGAAAGGAGGGAAGGAAGGGAGAAAATTTGTCTTGCTTCCAAGGAGAGGGGGACCAAGTTCGATAAATCTGTAAAAAGGGAAGGCGCGCCGCATCTTGCTAAGGAAGAAAACAACAATCGAAGAACGATCGCGATCGTGCGGGCCAACCCATTCGGAAAAAGAAAAAAGGGCGGGTTAATGAAAAAGAAAAAAAGAATGCGTTTCTTTCTCAACGGAGGGGGGAGGGATGCCGCTGCTGCGTGAAAAGGGGCGCATCCGTTCGGAGACGTGAAATCCGGCAGAAAAGCGCCGCGCCATTCGCGGAAAAAGGGAAAAAAAAGGACATCCATTCCATGAAGAAAAAGGAAAAAGAATGCGTCCTCTGAATCATCCGGGAGAAAGAGAACTACCCCGTGCTGGAGATCAGCAAAGGAGGGGAAAGGGATTGGAAAATGCACAAGAAGAAAGGTTAACGCTATCAGCGCTGTCAAGACCCTAAAAAAAACGCCGGTACCTATTGTTGTCAGGAGAAAAAAGGTCCAGAGCCAGCGGTACCATAAAAAAAAAAAAAAGGGGTCCCAAGCACATGCCGGCCGTTGTGTGAAAAAAGGGAGCTCACATGTGCGCCATGCCGCAAAAAGGAAATGTTTACTGCTGCTGCACGACGGAAAGGAGAAGACGCCGCGTAGGAAAAAAGGGGGAGCGCATTTTCCAAAGGCCGCCAGTAGAAAAAACGTTCCAGATAATTTGAACTAAGAAGAGAATCACCCTTCGATACCCAAGCAAGAAAAAGGCAAGCTTCTGGTGCAGGTACAAAAAGGAACCTGCCTCTTAGGTCCAAGCGTGAAGGGACAATACGCTTTGCCCAGGGGAACCTTGCCTTGCCTCGGAGCAAAAAAGGTGGTGGGCTTTCGGGAAGGAAAAGAGGATGCGTGCGCGATATAGAAGGGAGAGGGGATGGACTGTTTCTGGAAAGAGAGAGGCCATAAGCTTCGGCAGAGAAAAGAGGGGTAAGGCTGCCGTTGAGCGACAAGGGGGGGGGAAAAACAACCGTCCTTCTGCAGACACAAGGTGACAAAAAACAGAACGGATCAGCACGGCTCCTTCTAAGAAGAAGGAACAAAAGGACCGTTCGCACCTTCTAGATGCGCAAAGGAAAGAAAAATGATGGCAAGTTGCCAAGGGAAAGAATCAAAAGCTCATGATCTAAGAGCAATACGAGGAAAAAAAATCTCAGAAAACAACCACAACGATGAGGAGGAACGAGGAAGAAAGGAAGCGGCTTTTATGCCTTCAAAAGGAAGGAGATCCCACCAACGCGGCCGCTATTTGCAAAAAGGGGAAATCTCGGGCAGTTGCCGCGCGTGGTCAAAGGGGAAGCGGCGGAATGAATCCGGCGGTGAAAAAAGGGGAAAGGTGTTGCAGCATCAGGCCAACAGTGTGCGCTCACCGGCATTCCTTAAAAAGAGAGACGGTTCTGGCCTCTCAGCACAAAAGAGGAAAAAAAGGCCATGGGATCCTATCGAAAAGGAAAAAAGGGGAAAATATGCCGAAGCCCACAAAAGGAAAAAAAAAGAAAGCTGCAATGCAATTTCGACAAAAAAAAAAGAAGGCGCTCACGCTGAGGCCAATCTAAAGCAGTTCAAGGAGGGGAAGCACCAAAGCTTGAACGGGCTGCCGCCGCGAGAAGACGCGCAATCCTGGCGTTCTGTAGTTAAAAAAAAAAAAAGAAGAACAGGTTCTTCTCGACGAACTCACGGGAAAGGGAGAAAAAGCGACTACTCGAGGCGTTCTCCAATCCTTGCGGGTCCTGGGGGAAAAAAAAAAGGGAGGAGGCGTTGGCGTTCCCAAAAAAAAAAATGAATAAATTCGGAGGATTCACTGATCTATCACACAGAAGGGAAACTCGGACGCGCTGGGATGGGAAAGAGATGTAACAGTGTCCGGCTCACGACATATGCAGGCACAAGAAAAGGGGAAGACGGAAGGGCTGCTTACTATCAGCTGAAAGGGAAGAGGATGACACGCCAAGTAAGAGTTTCCCAGGAGGGAAAGAAAAAGAACTCGGCGATCTCTCAGCGCGAGGAAAGAAGAGATGCGGCCTGATTTCTCGTACAAAAACTGAAACCTCGGGAAGAGAGCAGGCCTAATGGATGCTACGAAAAGAAGGAAAGCGCGGCGAGGAGTTCTCTTGAAGAAAGGAAGAGGAAAGCGTCCTCGTCTATTCAAAGGAGAGAGAAAAAGGGGTCGATCCGCCGCGCTTCCTACGTGATCACAAGACAAGAAAAGCATGCGTCTTCTCTATTTTGGCAAGGGAAGGCAACCGCCACTCGAAGAGGAGAACCACTATCGCTATCTCTGGGGGAAGGGGGAATATTCCTACGTGCCTATGAAAAAAAACAGAGGATTGCTCCGCTTCAAAAAAGAAACATGGGACACCTGTCTCAAAAGAAAAAAAAGAAAAGAAAAACTTCTAGATCCTGGTTGATCTCAGGGGAAAAACCCGGCCATAGCTTCAATATCGAATGGGGGGCGTCGCCACAAGAGAAGGGAATCACCCGCCACCATGGGGGGAGGGAGAAAAAAACGACCGGGTCCGGTCGTGAAAGGAGGCGGGGGTCAGCTTCCAGGCCATAGTATATACAAGAGAAGAGGGCCAGCATGTCCCGACATTACAAAGAAAGAGAAAAAGGGGGGTGTGTTTTGCAACTTCAACACAGTAAAGGTAGATGGATGCGTTTGCTCCGGTCGATCAAAGGGGGAAAAACTGTCAAAGGACACTTTCGAACGAGGGGTCTAGAAAAAGGAAGAGAAAAAAAAGTTCCATCGGCCTAAAAGGAAAAAAAAAGAAGGTTTCTTACACTTGCCCTCAAAGAGAGAAGACCAGCGATCTCAGTTTCCTTACGGAAAAGGAAGCTGAGAGACTTCGCTGGCCTTGTTGGAGGAAAAGAGGACGGAACGGTCACGGGTTCCTTGAAGAAAAGGGGCGCGCCGACCCTCACCGTTTGGGGGAAGATAAGAAAACCTGTGAGACCATTTCATTTGAAAAAAGTGGACGGAATATCGATTGCGGAAAGAAAAAAAGGGGGGCTTCCGTACAGAAGCCCAGACAGGAGATTATAAAGGATTGAGAAAAGGGGGCGGAGAGCTTGGCTGCCGTCTGCACTAACCATCATAAGAAAACGAAGCATCATCACCGGAGAGGGAAAGGGGATAGTTCCGATTTTTGTAAGGAAGAGGAGCGTCCTGCATCCCGCCTCAAATTCACGTTGGAAAAAAGAGAGCGGCCCTTCTATCATCCCGTCTGGGGAGGGAGGTGGGGTCTCGGACGCTATCTGTCAAAAAAGAGGCGAAAATCATCATGAGTGCTGGGCCGGAGAAAGAGACATCGTGCGGCTTCTTGTTGACGAGGAAAACTACGCAGGAAAAAACGAAAAGGGCGTTACAAGAGTTTGGTAGGAGAAAAAAAAGGAAGAAACGACCCGGATGCGCAGCGCTGGGACGGAAAAAGGGAGCAGAGGCCTCACACGACATGGCAGAGAAAGGGGGCAGACGAACATGTCCTGCTTAAAATCGGGGCCGAAAAGGATAAAGAGGCCCTCAACATCTCGGAAAAAAAAAAAAGGAAGGAAAAAAACCGGTGGGGCAGTTTGGAAAGAAAAATGATGAT
>Ga0179593_1614633_pt1 | contig 19657 bp, 17 predicted proteins | sample CZODoug2_1_08_16_FD_185931 | JGI IMG/M metagenome (GOLD analysis project Ga0179593, IMG submission 185931) | Vadose zone soil fungal communities from Angelo Coast Range Reserve, California, USA - CZODoug2_1_08_16fungal (PacBio error correction) | ecosystem: Environmental > Terrestrial > Soil >...
AGGGGAGGGTCAACCAAGAAGGAGGGATCGTCATCTTGCGTGGAAAAGCTTGGCGGTCGGCAGGGGGCCACCGTCGGTCAACAGCGCAAATCAAAAGGGCAGGGAGGGGGAAGGGCCCTTTTCCTTTTTTCTCCCCGAAAAAGAGGGGCAAGCGCTGAAGGGGGGGGGGGGCCGCCCTCTTCAAGATTTGGAGAGTAGTCTGTCTGAGCTCGCTGTAACGTAGTTCATGACGACCGGGGGAACAAGAGTTCTGTTCCTAGACGGGGGGGGGGGACAGCGAAGAAGGGGAAGCTCGATCTCTTCTTGGTCGCTTCAGGAGAATCGGAAGAGGCGTTAAATGGCGAAACTTTCGAGTCTCAGAGGAAGGTCGGCCTATTTACCAGGGAGGAACAAGGAGGGGGAAAGAGAGACGTCTCTGTGGACGATTCCCGGCCCTCTATAAGGGATCTGTAGAAACCTCCTCCGCAAACCAAACCACCTCACCATTGAGCGCTAGTCCATGCGGGGACAGCATCGACCCCAGGAGAAACCCTCCTCCACCAAAGAAAAGGGGGGCAAAAAAATCGATAAGAGTTACAACAACGTGGAGACTATCGAAATCAGACGTAAAGCGCGATCGGACACTCGCGGGTACTAGGAAAAGGGGGCCCCTAACGGGGAGTACCCATACAGCGAATGGAGATTGCGGCCGCTCTTCGGCGGACGGAGAGGAATCGTCTTGTCAAAGAAAAGGAAAAACCCTACGAGGGGAGGGGAAACTCTTTAAGCCAAGGGTCTACTCGTGTCGGTCCCGGGGGCGATCGGAAGCGGGGCCGGGGGAGGAATTCTCTTGAAAGCAGCTACTACTTCTTCTAAGGTCCTCCGTCCGATAAGAACATCAGGAGAAAAAACTAATCAGGGAGGAGGGAGAGGGAACGCGATCTATCGGTCTAGATGTGTAACACGTGCGAGTCGGATCGGCGAAGACCGAGCGGGGGCGACACCGTTCGTGCAGTGCGAACACCCGCAAAGAATAGGCTGCCGGCGGCGACCCTCATGCCGGTGGGGGGGGGGGGACAACCGGGAAAACAAAACCCCAAAAGGAAAAAAAAAAGGGGAGGGCGGACTGAGAAAAGTTTACATAACCTTCGACTGTTCAAGCCAACTTCCACTTCCACGCGCGGCCCCAAAAGTGCGCCTCCTGCGGAGAGTGGAAGTTTCATCTGACATATCCTATGGTCAAGGAGAGGGAGACGAGAAGAATCTCGTTGAAGGGAAGAGGAACAATTCCTTTAATGAGGGGAGCCCGTTCCTGGATGAAAGGTCAGTAGCTTGTGCCGAGAGAAAAGTTCCCTTACCCCAGATAAAGGGAAAGGGGGGTTCTCGTTGAGTACACACCTACACGATCTGCTATTTCGGTTCAGGTGCGTCGAGACGAAAACAGCGACGATGTCAGGTTCCACCTTGAACCTTGAAGGAGCCTACTGAGAGGGGAGGTGCACTACCTTGTAATTGCTTCGGGAGGAGGAATTGGGGAATTCCGGAGGTTCGAAAAGGATCAAAAGGTAGAATCGCCGGAACGAGGGAGTCGAAATTAAGGAAGTGAGTTTGAGTCTCCTGGGCCCAAGCGGGACTGCCGAGAAGAATGGTTAGCACAACGAAGAAGGCGAGGGGGCGGAAAAAGGAGCCTGTTTCCGGGAGGACAGAGAGGGCGAGAGTCCGCTCGGAGTCAAGGAATTCGACGCCGCGGGGGACGGAAAAAAAAAGGAACGGTCCAAGGGGGGGGGACGTTCTAGGAGGACATCTAAGAAGGCCTGCTGCCAGCGTCATAAAGCCCTGAGAGGTAAGGATCTTCTTCTACACAGTGGCACCGGGATGGCGGGCCCGTAAAAGGAAAAAGCAAGCGTTCTGCAGGGTGACGCACTGGCTTAGGTTCGGTCCCGATTTCGGGAGAGGAAAGGTACCCGCCCCGACCGAGGAAGAAAGAGTATTCGCAGAAAGGAAAAACACGGCGCGCTGGGCGCTTCAGCGACAAAACGGCTGGACTACATGAAGCTGGCCGTAGAGGATCGAAGAGGGGAGAGGGAGGCCTCGCCCGAGGTCTTCGACAAAAGGGGATTCCGGTCGGAGAACAAAGGGCGTGAGGGAAATGGCCCAAGTTGGTCAAAAAGAGAAGTTGTGGAAGAAAGCCCCCATTTGGTCAAGGATCGTCAAGCCTCTCACGAAGTAGGCGAGTTGGAGGGAGAGCGACGGTCTAGGGGGGTTCGCCGGATATTGCATTCTCGAAGGGTAAGTCATCGAGGGGCGGGGGGCCACCTGTGCTCAGGGCGAGGACCACGCCCCGGGGCAACAAATCATCTACCGGGGGGAAGGCAAGAAGGGGTAGGGCATCTAGACAGATCTCAACAACCAACGGAGATAGATATATGGGTTAGCACTCAATGACGGTTCAAGGTCAACAGGGAGGGGGGGTCGAAAGGGGGGAAAAAAAATGGTTTTAACAGGGACTTCGGACACAGGTTACTCCGAAAAGATGCATATCTTACCAGCGGCGCGGGAAAAAAAAAAGGGGATCTCGGGGTTACCGGGGCACCCCAGCGTAGCAAGGGGGGGAGCCGAGAGATATCCGCTTCAAGACAAAGCTTGCAGGGCCCCTTTTGGCAACGGAGAAAAACCGGTCAGAGGGGGGGGGCCCTGGAAAAAGACCGGGACTAGTTTTGACCGTAGGATGGAATACACTGGGAAGAAAAAAACTTGAAGCTGGGGGAGGAGGGGGGAAAGCGTCGGGGGAGGGAATCTGTTCGATCGGCCGCCGCGAAGGATCAGCCGATGTGCCGCTGGGGAGAGAAGAAGAAGAAAGGATGGCGCTTAATCACTCGCCGTGGGGTGTCAGCCGTGGAGTCCATCGGAGGGGGGAAACTGTCGTCGGAACGAGGGGGGAAGGGGGGGCTAAAAGAAGACGGACCAGCTCACACTTCAAGGCTCTAGGACGCTAGGTGACATGAAAAATCAAGGGGGGGGGGGCACTGTCCGTCGTGAAGGAACGAGCGGGGAACCTACGCGAATTATAAGCAGGCAGTATTGGCATTCTATATCCGGCGCGCATCCCGAAACCGGGCGAGGAGGTGAAAGGCGGAGGAAAAGGATGTCAAAGGGGAAAGGGCATGCTTCCCGCCGGACATATACAGAACCCTGGTCCAGTGGAAACGTCTAAAGAAGTCGTTGAAGGTGATAGGTAACAACGGCAAGAAAAAACGCGTGGACATCACTATAGAAAAAAGCCTAGGGGAACTCATTCGGGGAGGGTCAGAGGACTGCGTCGCTCGTATTCTACGGCCTCGAGAAAGAACGGGAGAAATTCAACGACTGAAAATCAACATCCATTTACATGGGAGCGTGGAGAGTGGCGAAAAGCACGAGGGAAATGTGTCAAGGCGAACCTCAGGGAAAATCGAGACGTCAAAGGATGAAGAAAAGGCCCAGGAACTCGACATCTCGATGAGGGGGGTCAGGGGACTTTACAGGAGGGAAGGAAAAAGGGGCAAGCCTCGCCTGGTGAAGTCAAGGTTCTAGTTAGCTTCGCGAAAACACCAGCCGTAAGCATCGGGGGAGGGAAAGACCTGGCTACCCTCGTAAAAGGATGGGGGAAAGGGCTAGTTAAAAAAAGGGAAGCGGTCTATATGAGGACGGGGAGTATCTTTCTTTACAGATACCCACAAGCAACGGATTCAACGTAAAGATTGATTGGAAGGCGTGGCAGAGGGGGGGGAGGCGAAACGGGGGGGAAAAAAGCGTAGTCACTATCTCATAGCTTCCTTTCCCAAGGAGCCCGTTCAGAGACTCGGCCCTCGAGTCCGGGTTGCGAAGGGGACCTTAAGGGGAAGAGCGTACGAGGGAAACCGGACCTATCTCTGACGCCGAGTGGGGGTCCTCAGAAACGATCTCGACTACGAGGTCGACCGACGCAGCAGGGAAAAGAAAGGAGGAAAAGCATTTCATTACGGGCCATCGCCTTCCGACTTCTAGGATGTGGCAAAAAATTACCGTCCGACGCCCGCTTAAGCCAATATTACTACCGGGGGCGTAATACTACTCCCCGTTAGGCTAAGAGAAATGCCGTCAACTTCAAGGTAAGACATCAATGTCTAAGGGATTCTATAGATTATATATTAAAGAGCCTAAGGGCATTCCCGCTTTAAGAAATTACTTCGTTTCTTTTCCTGCATCTTAAACAACCTGCCGCGTCTAAACAATTCGCTAATCCGATCGGAAGAGAATATGAGGAATTAGCCTTATAATCATTATTGAGAGAATAGAAAAAGCCGGTTCTTCACGACCTTAATCTTTGGCGTCACGTGTCGCCCTTTTAGCTAAAGTTCGGATCCCAGGAAAGAGTCTATTATCTGAAGTCATACTTTCTTTTCTTTGTGGTGCTGGGAGAGTGGTTGGCGGAGAAAAAAGATAGCTAAGTGGGAGTGTTTTTGTCTTCATCTTGGCAACATCAGCGACGGAACTACATCAAAGGCGACCCCAAGGTCCAAAGAGGAGAAGCCGAAACAGCTCGGGGCGACGTCCCCCCTCAGAATGCTCGTAGAGGTAGCACCAGAAGAAGAAAAAAGGGGCTGGGAAGACCAGGCAAGACATGGCTCCGGTCGAATCCGATAAAGCCTTAAGGGGGGGAAGGGGCAGCGCAGAAGACCTACGATTCAACGGAGGGGGCGACGCGTAATCACGTGGCAAAGCCTGAGTGAGTACAAGGTTCAAAACCGGAAATACGGTTGGAATTGGGTTGGCTATTAGGCACAGCCCGTCCGCATCCAATCCTCTTTCTTAAAAATGAAGAGGAGTCCTCAGAGAAAAGGGCTAACTCAACTTCATAGTACTCCTCTACAACAAAAAGGGAGTAATATATATTCTTGCCTCTTCCTGCTAGTAAAAAATAAGAAGAGTGAAGAGGAGGGAAAACTTCGATTTCCGGGGACCTCTTCGTTCGGGCTTCGTTTGCCAGTAACAATCAGGTATCACAATGGGGAAAAGGGTCAGTGGGGCCGGGGGGGAAGACGCTGATGGTGGCACAGATCAAAATTAGGCCCGGACGTGAACTCAAAAAAGTCTTTGAGAGTCGCTTGGAAGGGGAGGAATTGTAAAGGAGAGAAACTTCTATACTTAAAGGACGTCTACAGGAAAACGGGGGGAATAGACTTGGAAGGATCGAAAAATTCTTTTACCTTCGACCGGATCAGAGGAAGGGAAAAATCTAAGGGGGAGAAATAAGTATGCTAGGCTGCCTTCTCCGTACGTTAGGGAAAAAAACGTCACTTTATTGTAAGATATCGCGCTGGCACGGGCTGGGGGAGAGCAAGGGCTAAGGAAATAAGATTTTATAAAGACCCCACCCCGGCGGAAGCCCAAAAAACGAACTACCTGTAGCTCGAGCGACCCAAAAAACGTACTGTGCATGATCAGGAAACAAAGGGGGAGAAAACCAAAAGCAACCTTTACCACATTACAAAGGCGGAGCGGCTATAGGTAACTGCAGATCTCCTCCGAGAACTCGAAAAAGCGAGAAGGAGGCAGAAAGGTAGGGGGTCAGGAGGGCAAGGTGGTAGACTTTCCCCACACAGAAGGGCGGGGGAAGAAAAAAAAACTAAGCGCGGAGGGTAAAGAACTATCTCGAGCCGAAGGAAGATCGGAAACTGAAAGTTCTTGCAGACCGGGAAGAGTGTCGTAGGTCTGTGCTCAGCTCCAGGTAGGAGGGGAAGTCTCAGAAAGAGCGTTTAATCCAAGTTCCGCTGGCACTAGGGACTTGGACACTTGAGACTACGTCCTTCTGAAACTCATCGGGAAAAGGGAAGTAAAAGAAATGGGAGAGCCTCTCTGAGGGGACCGAGCGTTCGGAGTCGGTCTGAATCTCGGGTAAAAGGTAGGTGACACCGTCTGAGGATGGGAATAGCCACTTTCGAGGAATGAAGTGGCGAAAGAGGGCTCCGTCGTATGACCCACCCTCCTGTCGCACACCCACAACATCAAAAGATACCCTAAAAGAAAAGAGAAGAGGAAAAAGTGTGTCACGGCTTCTACCCTTTCTTCTGCGTGCTTGGAAGAAAGTTTTCCGAACGAACTCCACTTAAGAATAAAAGTCGGACCACAAAGAGAAAAAACTCCTGTGCAGACTCTTCATAAGAAAATGAAGACATCTTCGACTAGCTTCAGATCTGCTCTCCCTTCTGGGGAAAGGGGAATAGGAGGGTCTAAAGTCTGCTCCTCTATTGGGAGCTGGTTGGCAAAAGGGAAGCTGAGGAAAAAACTAGACCAGAGAACCCTTTCAGTCAGGGGTCCGGCGCCGGAAAAAAAAGAAAACACGGACAAAAAAAAGATCGCGATGTCGGTTCGGGAAAACATTTTCAAGGAAAAAATGTAGCGACCAGGGGACGATGGGGGGAACTTTAGCCTTCGGCAAAAGGAAGTTGAAAAGGAGGAACGCCACGAAAAGGGGTATTGCTGGGGCGGGGAGGGCCTTTTATTTCCTAGGGTTCTCTTTTCTGATGAGCGTGTAGGACCAAAAGAAGAGGGAGGGAAAACCACAGCCTACCAATTCTTTAGAGGTTGAAGGAGAGGAACGCCTGCGGCCTTGAGCATAGATGTTCGCACCGTCAAAAAGAAGGATTCATTGGCAAAAAAGGGGAACCTTCATGGTGGGGAATGCGCTCTCGAGATCAAAGGTAACATTACGGTAGCGGGGCGACGCAGTCGGAAGCAGGGGGGGCGAAAAGGGTTGGAGAAACTTTGGGGAAGAAGGATCAAAAAAAATCCGCTGCAAAAAAACTCTAGAATCATCGGCAGGCTACAGGTACAAATGGGCTGGCTGACATTTCTCTCGAGCCGGACCGTGCGAAAAGAGTTTTCCGGGGGAAAAAGGGAAGGCGGAGTCCCTCTTATATAAAGGCCAAAAGTAACGCGAGCTGCGCAACAAGAAAACTGCGCGTACAGGCTCTCCGGCGACCACGAGACGGGAATGAGGAAGAGGAAAACGCAGCATAAGAGACGGAAAACTCCTAGCGGGCGGCACGTCAGACCGACAAAGAATAGGACCAGGGAAAGTACTGATGTCCGCACCAGGGGAACGGAAGTCGGGGGGGTTCCACGCCTCCGAAAAAACTCGCAGGGACGGGGGACAAAGAGAAACGGTTCGCGGCGAAGGCAAAGGGAAACCAAAATATCACGGGAGAAGTTGCAGGGTAGCTAACTCTACTGGAGGGCCGAACGGTATTGGATCAGGTCGACGGGGGGGAAGGTCAGAGCTGTCTTGGGGTCGAGGGCCACAGGGTCCCGCCCGATCGGAACACAAAAAAAGAATCACCAAAAGATACTGAACTTTACCCGTCTTTGGGACCAAATAAATCTCCTCGAAAAAAATATTTATTAAATAGAATAATGGGGAAAGGGGGTCAACTGAAGAAACCTTAGACTTTCCCTTGGAGGGGATTTTGGTACGAGGGGGGCCAGAAGAGGCGCACAGTGGCGAAATGCCGGTATGGACGAGAATACCTGATTACCGGCGGGACCTAACTCGAGCGCGGGCGCAGAGGAGAAAAATTAGGGGGGACCAACATGTATCAGCTGGAAAGTTGAGAAAGAGAACCGGTATAAAAAATTCTCTAAAAACGGCAGATGGGGTAAAACCCTATTCGGGGAATACCTCGGGCTCAACCATCGACCGGATCTTGACCTGGGACGACTGTCGGCAGTGCCGAGAGCGCCTCGGAAAGAGAAATGAACTCAGAACAGCGTTGCAGCTCCGACATACAATGTGTTCGAGACGCATAGCTAAGGGTCAGGGGGGGGAAGAGGAGATCTCTCCCTTATCGCAGGGTGGGGTATTCCTGTAGTTCAGAGGGGGGGGGACAAAAAAAGGGTGGAGAGTGACCCGGAAAGACTCCGAGACGCAAAGAAACTCAAATAGAGAAGCGGTCGTGAAACCAGCCACACTGGGTGGCCGTCGAAGACGAATGTAAAACTGAAAGAGCTTCTAGAGTCTTTCAAGATGGGCTAAGATTAAAGACAAGGGAGAAGCTCCCACCTACGCTTTTCCGCGGCGGGTCCGCCGCGCTTGCCGTCATAAAAAAGAAAAACTGGAGACTTCGAGAAGAGGGAAGCGGACCTATTCCAAGGAAAATATCCAAGGGGGGAAAAAAAGGAATCCCGGCTTCTAGGGAAAGAACATCTTCTTATCGAAAGGGCCGCAGAAAAGTTAACAGACTACTAAAAGACCCTCCTCAAGTGGAAAAGAGGGAGCTTTGCAAAATAGTACGCGCCAGAAAGGCCAAAGGAAAAAAGTCACAAGAACATAGAAAGTAAGACTGCCCTCAGAAACAGGTTACAAGGGATGGAGGGAGAGAAACAATTACTGGGTACTTCAATTAGAGCTAACCTCGAAAAAGGATATGGGTCTTCTACATGTAATGCACTAAAAAAATACGACATCGACGGCGTTTCCGTTTTACTCTACTTCAAAGGGGACCCTTCCATCCTCTCGAAAAGGAGCTTTCGTCAGAGGAGAAAGAGGACGCTTCAAAAAAGCCTCTCTACCTCTCCTGAGGGAAAAAAAGGAAAGGGCAATGAAAGGACCCATCTTCCTGGAAAAAGGGCACTAGAAGGAAAAGGCTAACGAGTACTACTGAGGAATGACTTTCTACCGAGGTCCCGAAGCATAGGAAAACGGGAGAGGGTTCTTGGGTAGAAGTTAATTTCACTTAGACGGGGATAACATCGCAGATCTGTCTTCCATCACGGGAGGGCGGAGCAAAAACATTGTCGAAATGGGGGAGGGGGCAAAGGAGTCTTTATTCCTTTGTGAGCACTGACTACTCTGGGGAAATTATGAGGTCTTCAACTGAAAGAGGGAGGATCTAAAAGCAAAGTTTTTGTAACTACTCCGAACGTGATCTAGAGACGCCGGAGAAAGTGCATCGTAATGCTCTAGAGAGGAAATCTATTCACTTCAAATTAGCCAGGAGAGTCACCCTCAGAGGGTTGCCTGGTTTCCTCGGCGGGGGATGACAGGAGGGGGCCTCTGGTAAGAGGAGAACCAAGAACCGACGCCCAAAGACTCAAAGTACTCCCGGAGGACCGGTCCAGGCAAACAACGTGGGGGGGGGAGTGCTGACGACGAGTACGGAAAGGCGAACGACGAGCAGACGAGGGGAACAATCTTTTGGGAAGGCCCTGACCGAGAACAAACCGGAACGAAGGATCTCCCGAGATGAATTGTGGGGACCGAGAGACCGGAGTACGCACGGGACAACGCCTGTTCGGCAAATCCCTCATTGCGGGTGGCTTTTCTTCAGGGAAGAGGGGCAGGAGCCATTCCGCGATGGCGATGCAAGTGGGGAAAAAAAAAAAAGGGGACGGTGGGTTGGGGCGTCTGTAGGGTTGGTCGGGACACCCTCGGGGAATTTATCTTTTCGGCGCGTCACGAAGCAGCTGCTAAAATCAAAACTACAGAAGGGGGACCAAACTGTCACCTCAGGCGCCTCCGCAGCTCAGAGAGACGGGGAGACGTCACCCATGAGCTCGGGCGAGACAGGGGAAAACCAAAAAAGAACGAACCAAGACAGGAATCGTCCTTTCTAAAAAAAGACCATTCCTAAAAAAAGACCTGGGAGCCGGTCCTTCATCTCTAAAAAAACAGGACAAAGCCCGGCAACGCGCAAGCAAGGGAAGAATCGGCGAAAGCGGGAAAGAAGGAGAAGCAGCTTTCACAGAGGAGACAAAGGCAACTTCCGAACATCGGCCAGGGAGAATTGGAAAAGCGGGGCCTCCGCCAAGGTTGCTTAACTCCAAAGAGGGTAAGGCCACATCTAAAGAGAAAAGGGCGACTATCTTCCCGGGGGAGGGGGCCAAAAAAACCCATCTTCTCAAAAAACACAAATAGGGAAAATAAAAAGGGAGAAAAATCTTCCGAGGAAAAAGAGCAAGCAATACGCTTCTCTTCTGGAGGGGATTACCTAAAAATTGTCTGTGAGGACTCGGTAAAAAAAAGAAAAAAACACAATGGATTAGGTTTCGGCCGTAATGGTGTCGCCTGAAGGGAAGGGGCAGCGGCGACTCCTTTCTCCTCTCAGGAGAAGGGGGGTGATCGTTCGCTTCTCTTTTCTCCGGGGTAACGCGAAGACAACGAGCCCCAGGTCCAGGACGAGATGGTGGTCTCCTAGGCCGAAGCGGGGGGACGCTTCACTTATGGGCCCCGAGGAAAGGATAGAAGCCTTCGACCTCTTTGAGGAGGGAAAAAAACACTGAAGGGGTTCTAGATCCGGGCCGCGGGGGACCTAGTTGTACCGGAGGGAAGAAAATTTAGGTGCTGAGAGAAGAAAAGGGGCGGCGGGAGTCAATGAACGGAAGGTAGCTGTTTAGCAAGAACGGAAAGGTCCTGAAAAAAAACGCCCGCCGACCTGAGAGAACCATCCATCTTAAAGCTGTCGAACATCCACCTGGGGCGCCAACGCCCCGAGAAGAGGCGTTGCCCCTCCCTTCTGGGGGGCTCGAAGAGTTACTCCAAAGGCGACATAGGGGTAAAAATCCAGAGTCGTCGGCGATCGCGCTCGCGAGGGGGGGAAAACAAAAATTGCCAGCGATGGAGTACAGACAGAACCTAAAAAATTGCGTCGTCCGTCCGGCAAAAAACGGGAGGACTATCTCGATCATCTGTCAGAGTCATCAGACACCGAAAGGGGATGGGACTTACGGGTCCGCACTAATTCCCAAAGAGGTCGTCAGTAGGGCGGAAACCTAAGTCATCGTCAGAAGGTCACGGAGCGTTCCGCCCTCGACCAAGGCCACCCGCGGACGGCGGAAGGAAGGGAGACGAGGACCATCTACCGGGCCACTCCTCGGAAAGCGGCACTAAGGGGAGAAAAAGAGGTCATCGGCTTCGAAATCGCGAGAGTGGGGAACGTGCGAGGCGGACCGAAGCTTGCCGACCACTCAGGGGGGCTACAGCCGGGGAAAAAAAAGGTCGACCAACCCAGACTCCTTCAGAGGGCACGAAAATCCCTCAGCCTTCTCTTCTCACACGCTTCTGAGTCTGGTTGCGTAGGACCCGGGTAAGAAGCTGCCACGGAACTGCCGCGAAAGAAAAGCACCCAGCTGTGGGACCTCAAGTCTGTGCCGCCAAAACACGAAGAAGACGACGTCAAAGGGGAGCGAAACAGGGGCCCTTCTCGCGGTTCAATGGCGTGGAAAAATGAAGGGGGGGCGGGTCGCGGCGGGGGAGGTCTATGGAGTGTGGAGTGGGAGGGGGGTTGTCCCAAGAAGTAGAAGGAACTCTCCCTTAGTACTGCGAAAGAGGCTCGAGGGCCGCGAAGTCGCCGAAACAAAGACGATCGGGGTGGGTTTCTTTCGGATCAGTCTACGACAGCAAATCGATGGTTCTAAGGGAACCGTCCTCTCAGATTTCGGATGTCCTTGATACATTTTAGTGCAGGGGCCGCAAAGTCGTGACTGTTCCTGTTCTCGTGGTGGTTAAGCAAGGGAGGGCATAACGCGCACGTCGCGACCCGCCGAACGGAGGGGTGACCTAGGACAGGGGAAAACTCCTTCTTGAGGGTCCGCATATAACGGGGGAGAAAGAATTCGAGGAATTGAGGGGTCCTAAAGGGACTCCTTGGGATAGGTCTGGCCGGAGAGCGAGGCCTAAGTGACGTTCATAAGTTGTAGAGCGGAGGCACCGCCGCGGCCACGGGTCAGGTGGGAGTCTGACCTTCTTGCATTAGCCCTCCTCTGCCATAATCAAAATAACTATGGGGAGGAGCACGACAGTTATTGCAAGGACCGTAACAGGGGCGCGAGATTTCGGGGTCTGTTCGGGAGGCTTCCCCGTTGGCCGGGTCTCGGGGATCTTAAGCAGACAGTAAACCAAAAAAACTTCCACTACCCGGTGGCTAAGGGGGGGGAGCTCGCCCTAACGGCTGCAAGATTAGATAAAAAGCTAACAAACTAAGGAAGGGGCTTTAGAATATACCCTCAGGGATCGGCTAAAGACTAGAGGACGCGTCCTCCTAGAACTATTCGTCTCAATTCGAATCAGGGCTGGATGACACGCTTCCGGGGAAAAGTGATTCCCACAACGGTGAAACTCGCGTGGGCGGCGCCCAGTAAATAAGGGAAGGTGTCTAAGAGAGCACAGGGGCCCCTAAACGAGGGGGGTGCTGAGAGAGATGGATATCTGTCTACAGGAGGGGGTGCGTCCAAGGTATTGAAATTAAAAGGGGGAGGAAAGGGGGTGTAATATAGTTTCGCTTCGGATAAAGGGACTCAAAGTATCCGGGAAAAAATTATCCACAGACCACACTCATCTAAGGCCGCCAGGGGGGGCCGAGTAAAATACGAAAGAAACAACGATAGGAGGTAAGTGACCCGCCTCCCGGTCTAAGGTTTAAAAGGGGAGATGTGACGATGTTCGGCGCACAGCAATCCGGAGCAAAAGGGTGGCCGCCTATACGATATTACCAGATGAAAAACCTAATGACCAGGAAAGCCGCGAGCGCATCGGGAGGAAATAGCGTCGCAAGTTTCGCGGGCCCGGTTTGAAAAAAAAGAGGAACAAGGTAGGGAAAAGCTCCACCCTTTATGTTGAACCGTCGGCGGGAATAGGTCAGAAAAAGTTTGAGGGGGGAATAAGACAGTATCGGAGCCTGGCGAAAACTCGAAGAAAAAAAAGCGAAGCCAAGAAAGCCTATCGAAAGAGTAAAAATCGCCCTCATTCCATCATAGGCGGGTGCAGGGAGAAAAGGGGATGTAGCAGATCCGACCTCCTGCCATCGGAAGTACGAGGGACAGAGGAATTACTTTTGAAGAACACCCTTAACAAGAAGAGGAGGACTGCCGTCCCGAGAATGCCTCAGGCGAAAAACAAGGGGTGCAAGTCTTAAATCGACCGACGAATCGAGCAGTTCAGAAAACATTTAACGTATTGTGGGGAAACTTTCCTCGCATCCAACTCCCTGGGGGCGGGTTACCAGCGTAGCGTCAGGGAACGCCTGGCGATCGGCGCGAGCTGGAAATAGGTCCAAAAGGAAATGAACCATTAGATGGGGTCAGCACTTCGAAGTCTTAACGTTAAATTGGAAATAAAAAAAAAGGCTAGCTTGCCATGCCGCCGGCTTTTCGACTACGGCCCCAAGAAGAAAAGGCACGGTCGCGACGTTCTCTCAGGAGAAAAGGGAATCTACTCCCTACAACTAGACCAAGAAGTCCACGCTGACCTCGCGAGGAAACTAGAAGGAGTGAGGCAAGGCATAAAAGTAAGGCGACGGCAAGGTCAAGGCTAAAAGAAATCGAGCAAAACTTCGTCGACATTTCAAAACCCAAAAAAAAAGAAAAAAAAAAACTGCCAGCATGGGGAGGGATCGAAATTGTCCGGACGGCGACTTCGAACCGGAAAAGCCGTAGGGGGACTAGGCGGCTCAAATATCCGCGGCAAAAGCTCCGACGAATGCTCCCCTGTTCCACATCGTCCAGCGGGGGGGCCGCACACGATCCGCCAAGCCGGGACGTCTAAGTAGGAGTCCCCGACAAGCAGAGGCACCGGCGTCGGACCTGGGAAGGCCAGGCGGCGTGGCCGTGTCGGAGGTCGGAACGGTAGGCCGCGAAGAAACACCGGGATCGACGCTTCGGGGGGAAGAAGGGGGAACCGGGTCCCTTGCAGCGCGTAGGAGGACTGGTGGGCTCACTTGCCGAACGGCCTGGTTCGGAAGCGTGACCGCCTCTCTCAAGGGAATTTTTTCAACGAAACGATCTCAGAACAAGAAAAGGCCCAGGCATCTTCTGTTGGGAAAAAAAAAAAAAAATCTCTGAGGCGGGGAAAAAAACAATTCTATTACAACCGTCGCCGGTCAGAGCCGTTGTCCACGAGGGGGACGGCCTCGGCCTTCCGCCGAGGACGATCGAAACCGAAAATATCAAAGACTTCGCACAAGAGAAAAAGTCGTCATCCCGCGTGGCGGTACTGGAAGGAGGATCGTCGCGCCGCTGAACGGAAACGTCGAAAAAAAAGGCTGTTCCCGGTCTGGTAAATCCCATCTCTTGGAACCGTCCGCGTGACCACGCCGACACTATGTCCTAATAAAAATGTGTGGGATGATGAGCCGTATCACACGGAGGGAACTCATCGGCCGAAGCAAAAAACCGTGTCTGAAATCGAGCGGATCTAACTTGCTTGAAGTGGGGAATCCCTCTAACTAGACGGGAGAGCGAAGGGGAACAGGGGAGGTTCTTTTTGTTGGGGCGTCGTGGGAGTTTCTGTGATCAACCGTCTATAGGGAAGTAACCTCGGACAAGTACAACGAAGCTCCGATCTTGAACTCCATCCTTTGGAGAAAAAAAAAACCTTCCACCGCTTCCTCCTCCCCAAGCTACAATTTTCTGAAAGGGAAAAACAAGAAAACTGATAAATGATCCTTTCGCATGGTCAAGGGAACCAAAAAAGAAAAGGGAAAAAAAGGCAAAAAAAAAAAAAGAAAAAAAAAAAGCAACCCAACCGCAAGAAAGAAGAATCAGCTCCGAAAAATAACCGATTCGAAAAGACCTTAATACTAACTCGGAGGTCGTCATCGAATAACGAAGTTTTCCCAAGGAGTAGCACCAAATCTCAACTCCGACGCCGGCGACTGCGGGCACGAGCGGTCTAAAGCGTGCCACGCTAATAGAGAAGACAACAACTTCCTAAGGACTTCCATTTGGTGGCGGAATAAAGTTCCCCCCCCCTGAAAGGCCGAGAAGAAAGAAACGAAAGAGGGAAGGGAAAAAAAAAAAAAAAAAAAAAAAAAAAGAAAAAAAAAAAAAAAGAAAAAAAAAAAAGGAGAAAAAAGGGAGAGGGAAAAAAAGAAAAAAGAAAAAAGGAAAAAACAAAAAAAAAAAAAAAAAAAAAAACACCACGCACAGAACACCTAGGACAGAACAAGCCTCAAGTCCGAAGAGAATTCTCTAGAGATTGCTCTTACTCGATCAACAAGGATATTATTAAAGAAGGAGGAAGGGATAGGCCCGTCTTCGCCCCGCATCCCAATGTCTCTGCCAGGACCTTAGGTGCGTTCCTCACCGAGGGATGGACCACCCATGACTAGGCGCGGTAAAAAGGCTCAAAGAAAACCATGCCCGATTCTTCGTTTTCGTTGCGAGGCGCTTTCACTCATGGAGGAAAGTAGTGCCCTCCTTCGCTATGAGGAGGCCTCTCTTGGGAACTGCGGGGGTGGGAACCTGAGAGGGGTCGATGACGAACTTCGAGAAGTTCGTGAAAGAAAAAAAAGTTTGGTCGAGAGAGAAGAAAGTCTGCTTTGAACTCTACCTATAAAAAGAGAAAAAGAGATCATGGGGGGGAACAGTGCAAGTCTCTTTCGAGCTGGCGGGGCTGCGGAAAAAAAAGAGGTGGACAGGAGAGGCGGAAAATCTCGCTCTTCAAGGGGATCGGCCCTATCAGACCCGAAAGACGTTCGTGTTGATTAAGCCAAAGAAAGGGGAAAGGAAAAAACTAGTATCTCCAAAGCGGAAGGGAAAGGGGAACCTAACCTCAACGCCCCGGAAAAACCACCTGTCGTATGATTACCGGAAAACACGGCCGTGACACCGGCCGATTAAGAAAAGGGAGAACTTCGGAAATAGAAAGAAAATCGATTCTTCTCTCCGAAGTTCTTTTTCGGACGGGTAAAAGATCAAGGTATCCAAAAAAAGGGGGGGACCGAACTTTTTGGGGTAGGCGTCCGCTGGAAGCCTGAGGACGAAAAACTAGAAATCGTCTCGTCGGTCCATAAAAAAAGGGAAGGGGTCTGGAGAAACTCACTACAGGAGGGACAAAAAAACCGTGCGTCCTTCTCGGGGAGTCGAATCTAAGCGGCACGAAGGAGGCAAAAGAGGGAATGCGGCCAAAGAAACGCTAATAGAGGCGACGGGCTCTAGAGAAGAAAGAAGTCCAGACATATGAGAAGGACTCAATGGCGGACTTAAATCTTCCGATAGTCTAGAGTGACCAACTCCCCAGTTCTAGAGGGAAAAATTGTGGACATCTTAAGAACAGAGGAAAGAACAGCCTGTCCGCAAGTCAGGTACGGAACCAATATCGAAGAGAGAGGGGAGAACCCTTCTCTTCTACAGCGCTGCTTCTCTAGGTTGGAAGAAAAAGGTTGAAAAGCACGGCCAAGGCCAAAGGCCGGACGCCCGGGCCAGAAGTTCCAGCGGGGGAAGGGGGGAACAAGAGTCATCTGAGAGGAAGAACGACCGTCTTCACCCGGGAAGCAAATACAACTTTCCGCGATGTCGGTGAACGTCTCGACAAAAAGGAGCAAGGAGCTGTGGTGAAGACCGCGGTCTTATTACCCGACACAAACGACAGAAAGGAGAGAGGAAAGGAGCGGCCTTCACTTTCCAGAGTAAAGGTTCAAAAGAGTTCAACAGAGAGGTTTCAGAGGGGAAAACTTGGGCAATCGCCCGTACTTGATCTCTTGCTCACTAAAAGTGGGGTAGGGAGGCGGGCGAAGGAAAGAAGTTTCTCGGGGAAGGGTAGGCCCAAATGCGAAAAAAATGAGAACCAACCGACTCTTGCCTTGGGGGTTGACGTGAGGACGGAAGGGGAACACGGCGGCCTTGGAGCAGAGAGGGAAACGCAACGATTCTACAGGGAACCACTTTGACTCGTCGGGATAGGTCTGAGCCGAGAAGCGAATCTCAGGCCAGGACGTTCGGAAGACGAAGCGCGGAGGAAAAAACGAAAAAACAGAAGGTCTGGGTGATGCCGCAGGCTAAACAAAAAAATCCTACGGCAAGCCTCGAGAAGAAGAAGGAGGGTGAGGGGAAGCTGAAACATTTCCACCTTTTGTAGAGGCCTGAGCAGTCAGTCCGAAGGAACCGTGAGGCGCTCAGCGTCGTGGCAAGGGGAAAGGATCCGGGAGGAAGACTTCCGGGGGAACAAAAGACCGATGTGGAGGCGGGGAGGGACGGGCGCCCCCACCACGGGCTCAGGAATGAAAAACGGAAACAATAAAAAGGCCTGCTTGAGAGGATAAAGAGATCAAAATCACGAGCGGGCTGCTCGTCAACAATCCGAGAAGCATCTGGGCAATCCAAATACATACGGTTCGATGTCCAGTTACAAGGGAGCGTAACAATATTTGAAAAACGCAGACTGGGTACCTTCGAGGTAAAAAATTCTCCCGGTCGATCGGCGAACTGGCTAGAAGTCGTTGGCACATCAGGGGGAGCTCGCGACGGCGTAAGGGGCGGGGGGGGTTCCTTCATCACTCCGATTAATCAGTAAGGAATCGCTTTTCGGCGTCCCAATGGGAAACCAAAAAGAAAAGGACCAAATGTCGCCAAAAAACGAAAAACACCTTTCACCTTCGAGGGAGCAGCACGGGACCACGAATTCAACAAAGGAGGGAAAAGATCAGATGTTCCACCATCCTCCCCGGAAGGTCAAAGCGATGGGTGACGTTAACCAATTTTCCGGGAGACGGCGTGGAACAGGGGGAAAAGGCCGCCGATGCCGTCTTACCATCGGCGAAACTGAACAAAAACGGACAAGGAACCAGGAAAGTCGCGAAAAGCTAACTCTGCGGGCCAATGCCGAGCGGATGCGCCCGTGTCTCACGAGGGAAAAAAACAAAAATCGGGGGCCATGGACGAAACCCGTGGGTGACCCTAGGGGGGGGGGTCAAAAAAAGTAAGGAGAAAAGGATAGTCAGCCCTCGAAACCTCGGTGCGGAAGGAAGGAAAAGAACAGACAGGGAGAGGCATTCTCGAGGTCTATCAAACGTGAAAAAGGCCAGAAGATTGGGTAGAGTTAGAAAAAGTCCGGGGCGGGCTCCCGGCTCCGGTCGGGCTGAAGACGGGGGACGGTCTTGCAATCATTTCAGGTGAAAACCGGAAAAACACAAAAGGAGAGGAATCATTTCCAATCGATAACTGCTCGGGAACAAAGCAACTGGTTCTTCTAACCGCCAAAGTCACTTCGCGAGTGCATCTGCGGGGCGGGTCGATAAGGACTTGCCAAAGCTCCCAAAACTTGGGGGAAGAAGGGGTCGGGTTCGGCCCGTCCGCCCGTTCATGAATTCTAAACTGAGAGAAAAATCCGTTCAACCGGAAAAAACCCGTAGTCACAGTTGGCAGGCGCCTGGTACGTTGAGAAAGCTTACGATGAAAGGCCCGCCGGAGGGGGAAAGAACTAAAACATCCTCAAAGCGTCGTAGAATCTTGGGCTCGACGAACTCGAGAAAAAAAAAAGAAACCCAGCGGAACTTCCAAAACGATTACAAGGTTCGTGAGCCAGAGCAATGTACGGCGAGGAAATTCAAATCTACGAGGAAGGATTCAACCGACGGAACCTCATCTATAAAGAGGGGTCAGGTTACTGCTGCTGGGCCGCCATCCTCGCCGGGGGAAGGGAGTCCCTGTTCGAGGTTAATAAGATCAGCGGTCAACAATGAGAAGGTGCTCCCTCCCTTTAAGAATCTTCCACTGACAGGGTGGAGGGAGAAGTTCACTCAAAGAAAGCCGGCGCCGATGGAAGGGAGGGAGGAAAAACAAGAGGGGTCCCAAAGAAAGTTACCGGAGAATGGAGGGGAAACTAAGTCCTGGGCACTTGGGGCTAAAGACGAAGGGAGGTTCGTCACTAACTCCGAACCGCGTCCGGTCCGCCAGGGAAAAGTGGCGCCTCCCACGCAGGCCCGGACAGTTGGTTCGCCAGAAAGGATCGCTCATACTTTAGCAGCTCGAGGCCGAGAGAGAAAAGGAGGGGTCACTCTCGCCTATCTCAGCGACCGCGCCGCCGAGTGGTCCGCGAAAAAACTTGGGCGATGATGGGAAGGAGAACAGTACACTTCGGCCTAGATTTTAAGAGTGCGTGCGAAGGGGCCGTGACGAGGAATCGACAAGGCTAAAGGAAACTCCCCGTCGCGGTCTCCCTCTGAACCACAAATGGGGAGAACCAAAATCCCACACAATAGGAAGATTTAACTATATTATATCTTCGAAAAAATCTTCCCTTACAAAGCATTCGGTTGGAAGGACAGAAAAGATAAATCAGGCCCGTCAACCACCTGATCAAAAAACTCAGGAAGGAAAAAATGTTGGAAATGAACGCATGAAGTCATCATCTGCCTAAAACGCCGGGCTAAGGGCGCCGGATAAGGGGGTCGAAATCAAGGCTGTCCGATCCGAGTTTATCTATAAAGAGGTTTTTTCGTTTTTTGGGGCGGGGTGGCAGCTTTGGCTACAACCTGAGAGAGAAGATCTGCGGCCTAGAAGGAAGCCCCTCTAAAAATCGACTTTACAATCCGGGCGACCCCGGAAACCCGTACGCTGGGAGAACGCATGAGAAGGGGGCGCCTGAGGAAAAAAAGTCTCCCCCTATCTCGGGCGAGTCCCTTCAGAGCCCAGGAGCCCTCTCGATCCTTCCTCGTCCTAGAGACCAGAAAATAAAGAAACGAAAAAAGGACCGGTCCTCAAACTCCTGGGTAAAAAGCCGAGCTCACAAGAAGCCAACGATCAATCGAGACGTGCGGGGCACTACTGCGAGCCAGTTCAACTGAAGGAAGAGACAACGGGATATGCCATTTTTTTATGGTGGGGCATTGACGAAGGGAACAAAAACCAAGCGCGGGCGCAAGCAAGACCACCAGCAAGCGGATGC
>Ga0179593_1548106_pt1 | contig 19656 bp, 40 predicted proteins | sample CZODoug2_1_08_16_FD_185931 | JGI IMG/M metagenome (GOLD analysis project Ga0179593, IMG submission 185931) | Vadose zone soil fungal communities from Angelo Coast Range Reserve, California, USA - CZODoug2_1_08_16fungal (PacBio error correction) | ecosystem: Environmental > Terrestrial > Soil >...
CTGGATCTTAGTTTGGAAGTTTGCATTAAGAAGGAGGTAACGAGGGGGAAGGGAAGAATTGAAGGCACTTACAAATAGTGCCGCTGGGAGTGGAAACTTGCACTGAAATCAACGGAAAAGGGGGGTTTCTTGGGAAATAGCTAGTGGCATCAACAAAAAAGTTGCCAGAAAAAATAGGTCTGGGGTAAACAAAAAGTCAGCGGAGAGAAGGGGGACGAAACAGTACGCTTGGAAGGGAGAAAATGGGTACAGTTATCGGGGGGGTTCTCTACGGAGAGGGGGGAAAAAAAAGTATGAACATACAGCCAAGTTCAAACAACAAAGAAAAACGGACGGTGGCCACTGACCTATTCAGCTACTGTGAGAGAAGAAAAAAGGGGGGGGAGATGACCTAAGAAAAAGAATGAAATGGTAAAGGGTTGAAGGAAAAAATTGATGTCACTAGAAAAGGGAAAATGCGGGAGAGAAAGCAAGCACAAGGTGCAAAAGAATTAGTGTTTGGGACCTTAGGGACAGACTGGCGCAAAGTTGGAGAAAAAAACAATCAGTCACAAGAAACCCCTTAAAGGGGGGGACAGACGTTCCCAGTGTGGGAAAAAAGAGAGACTATGGGAAAAAAAAGGGGGGGGGAAACTGTCTGTTTAAAAAACCTGCGGTTTAAAAGGTTGACATTTTCATTCTCTCAAGGAGGTCTGAAAAAAAGAGAGAAAAAATAACCTGAAAAAACGGAGTGCAAGCAAGGGAGGAAGGTTGTGTGCACCAGAGGGTATCGAACAATTAAAATTGAGAGGAAAGATTGAAAAATAGACTCTCAGCGGTTTGAGGGGGTTTCGCAAAAAATGTTTGAAATGAAAAAACTTTCGTAAAGTAAAAAAGACAACTACGGATTTCTTCTAAGGCGAATCAAAAAAGTGCTGGGTCTCAACAAAAGGGACGCCCGGTTGACAAAAAAAAAAGCAACGCCTGCCCTAAAGGGGAAGGGGCGAAGCTGGATAAGTGGAAACAAGGTCAAAGGACTTAATAAAAAAAAAAAAAGGGGACTCCACCAAACGTTTTGGATGATGTTTCAAGAGGGAGAATGGAACACAAAGAGGAGCCCTGGGGGGATCAATATGAAACTTTGACCGCCCTAAAAACAAGGGGGGTTATGTGGGAGAAAATGTGGCAAAAAAAGGAAACCGGAAAAAAAAATGGACGGGAAAAAAGAAAGGGGGAAATAAAAGCGGTTTTGGCATCCAAAATAAAGTGCCAGTTCAAGGGAACAAAAAAAATCGAGAAGACTTTGAAAAAGGAGTTTAATGCAAACGATACACAGGAAAAACTCTTCATAAAGAAAAATAATAAAAAAGATAAAAGACATACTGGGGAAACACACGGGGGGGGCCTCTCAAAAAACGACGACCGAGAGACTTGTACAGCCGGGTGTCGAATTTCAAAACAGAAAAATTCTTAAAAGGGGACACCGGAAGGGGGGCATAAGACTGAATAAGGACGAAATTATACTTTTTACAAAGGGAGGAGTGGCACCCCGGGGAAGGAGAGAGAAAAAGAAAAACTTTCGACAAAGTGCAGGGGGGACTAGAGGGAAGACGCAAAGAAGAAGATTTGAGAAAAAAAAGGCCCCAGGAAAAATAAGCGGGGGACAAGCAATCAGCCCGAGAGGGGATGGCATTTTCGATGGGGAGAATCCAGAGGGGGGGGGGGTGCGTCATTGACCCAACTTAACGTTTGACCGGAAAAAACTTGAGAAGGGAAAATGCCAACGAAAGAATAATGTGATGGGGATTTTGCGGTGGGCCGTCCCCAAGGGGAAAAAAAACGTGGGGGTAAATCCCGGAAAGGAGAAAAAACAAAACCCTGACGCTTTTACGAAAAGGGTGCTGTGGGGGAGAGAAAAAAACCGATGTACTAAACCTACAACAAAGGGGTATTATGAAGGGCTTCCTCCATCAGGATTGGGGGGAGGTTGGGAAGAAAAAGGTTTCTTTCAAGCAGGGAAAAGCATTTTCAAGGGGGAGGTAACACGTGTTTCAAATGGGGGGGGAACGCCAACTATGAAAAAGAAACATCAATCAAGGTAGAAAGGAAACATTAGCAAGGTGTTTGTGCGGGGGGAATTGTTCGGGGGAGCCCATCGAAAAGGAGGCTGGATACAAAAAAAAATGACAACTCGCTTCGGGGGAACTCTCCATTTCTGGAAAGATGGAGAAACGATGCACGGCGGCTCGAAGCTAGAAGTCCTGGGGTCTCCCATCAGAAAAGGAAGGGGTTTCCACTTCAGCAGTAGTCAGGGAGGGGCCGTAAATCTTCTAAAAAAGCTCAAAGGGGGGAGGGGGGTTACGAAAGGATTTTTGGGGTGCCATCTGCAGGGAAAAGGGGAAAAGCCAACACAGAAAAAATAGACGTCGGGGGGAGCCAAATGTGCCCCAAAAAGGATGTCCTTAGCGGAGAGGAGGTAGACAAGGAAGGGAGGTCATGTGGAAATGGATCATATCCCAGGAAAGGGATCTTCTCGTTCACGGCTGAAAAAAAAGGCAACAATAAAGGTGGGTTCCAACACCAGGAGGTTCAAAGGAGGGGTGCGTAAGGGCTGTCAGTTTTTGGAGGAAAAGGTCACAATAAAAAAAGAAAGGGGTAGCGGACTAAAAATTGAACGTTTGGGGGGGGGGGGGTGGTACCCACCGTTTCCCAAAAGGGGAGGACTTGTACATCAGAAAAAGGTTTTGAGTTCAAGTGGAATGGGACCAAAAACTGTTTTTTTTTGAAACGCTCCAGCCTGCGTAAGGTTCGCAGCACAAGGAGGATAGGTTTAGTTTGGTTAAAAAAAAAAGTCCATGAAAAAAAGGGGTGATGACCCCAGAAACGTAGAATTTCCTCCAAGAAAAAAAATCCAAACAAGGAACTGGGGGCGAAACAAGGGGGTCAACAAAGGGGGAGAGTCTAGGGTCAAAAAAAGTTTGGAAAGGTAAAGGGACAAGATGTGTGGAAAAAAAAAAAAAAAGCGGCCAACTGCCTGAAAAGGCCAGACAATGCGGAAATCAGAAAGCTGGGGGAAAAAAAAATGGGGTTTAACCTCGAAGAGGGAACGTTGTAAAAAAAGAAGAAGTCTTCGATGGGGGAAACAGTGACAGGCCAAGAAGGGCCTATGGGGGGAGGGGGATGGGGGGTCGGGTTGCTATCAAAAAAAAAAGGGGGAGCTAACACTACGTGGGGGGGGGGGGAGGTGTAACACCGGGGGAGTACAATAGCCAGCAGGGTGCGGACGGGGTTCGTGGGAAAGAAAGGTAAGCATCAAGGTGACGGGAGAAAAGTTGAGGTGCATCGGTCGAGTTGCACGCAGATTGTGTCGGAAAGGGGTGACAGGGGGCCTGTTGAAAGATCTCACGTAAAAATTCAGTGACTGGACAAGGGAAAACCAGGGGGGGAAAGACTGGGAAAAAGGAGTACGTTCCCTTCCGGGCTCCGCTGCAGGGGACACTACCTAGGGGAATGGGAATAACTAAAAGTGGGGAATGTCCAAGAATCCGCACAAAAAGGGGGCCGAAGGGAAGGGGGGAGGGGGAGGACAGGTGAAGGACATGGGAACAAAAATTTTGAAAAGTCTGGAACGATTTGGGGGGGCATTCCACGTATGACCAGGGGAGGACGAGTTCAGAGGTTCCTGGCAAGCCGAAAACATATTAGAAAAACGAATATGAAGAAGGAAAAAAAATGTGCCGGGGAAATGGGACACTGGGGAAAACAGAAAAAGGTGAAGGTGTGTGCAAAAAAGACAAGGAATAGAAGAGAAGTCATGCGTTCAGAAGGGAGTCTTGCACCGGACCCGTTAAGAAGACGGAAGGGACAGCCTAAAAGAAAAGGGTAAAGGGGGGGGAAGCTGGTTAGCACAGAAAGAAAAGAATCCCTCTTCCAAGGAAAGGGGAAAAAAAGGAATGCAACGAATTGAAGAAAAGAACTTGGTGTGGGAAAAAGAGAGTACTAGGTTTGGCGGACACTCAGGGTGTAAACGTGATTCCTCCACCGCCACGTTTGAGAAAAAAAGGGGAAAGGGGGGAACTGAACATCTCGGGAGATCAATATTTAGACCAATCTCTGGAAGAGCGGGTTCTAATCCTTCGCAGGGGGTTTTACCTGGGGGGGGAAAAAAAGGAGAAACGTTGTACCAGAAGGGAATCAAAGAAAACAAAAAGACACGTTCGCTTAGATGAACCGCCTTCCCGCGAAGAACCCACACGCGGATTGGAGCCAAGTTATAGGAAGGAGGGCAGAAGGAGACAGCCCTTTGAGAGGTGGTTCTCCAAGGGGTACCCACGAAAAAGGCAGGATAGCCCGTGAAAGGGAGGGGGGGTAAGCGAGAAAAGGGGGGAATTACCCACAGCATTCATCTTTGGGGAAGAGAGTTTTAATCCATTGATTGGAGTGAACAAGGCTTCGGGAAAGTGGTAAAGCAAAGAAGGTGGTGGGGGGAAACATTCCACAGGGACAGGGGGCGAGGATGAGAAAAAAAAAAAAGGGCCACAGGGTTCTAGAAAGAGAAAACTTATTATTCATGAGGGAACCTCCAAAAAAAAAAAAAAAAAAAACTGGGCGGGGGGGGGGGGCTGTAGACCATTATCCAGACTTTGGAACCATTACCAATACCCAAAGGGAAAAAGGGTCCGGGAAACAGAAGGGAAAAAATGACCATTCTTTGAAGAGGGAGGAAACCCAAGGGCTTTGGAAAGGGGGGAAAGGAGATTGCAAGAAGGACGGAGTAGCAGATAAGGCAGAGTCACTATGGAGAAAAAAAAAGGGCAAAAACAGCAAAGGGGAAAAAATCTTGCCCCGAAAAAAAAGGAAAAGAAGAGAAAAAAGGCCGCGGTGGGGGGGGGGACAAGAAGTCGAGCGGTTGGCTAAGCAGAAAAGAGAGGCCGCTGTGTTAGGGCTTCAGCTGGGAAGAAGGTGTGTCAAAAACCAAAGCTTAAGCGGATTTATACCAAAAACACAAAACCCCCGCAGAAAGGGACAATAGGAAAAAAACTCTTGGGGGCGATGATTTCGATCAAATGAGGGTGGGGGGGAAGGATCAACCGTAAGGGGAGGGAATCCAAAAAGGGGGAACCAGAGTGTTCCGAAATCCTTTGTGGAAGGGGGAGGGGGAAAACAAAAAAAAAAGTCCTAAAGAGTGATTCAAGGGGGGAAGGTCTCCCGGATGATTTGGCAGGGAAGATGTTAAAAGGGTAAATAGGAAGCGGGAGGGAGTTCTATTCTAACCTTAGAGCGACCAAGGAAAGTAAAATTTGAGGATCCAGACCAAGACGAGGAATTGCCATCGTTCCGAAACGGTGAAAACTAAAGTCTGTGGGGGCAAAAGACCATGGAAAAAAGGCCCTCCTGGGAAGAGGTTTTTCTTTTTTCCGGGAAGGACTGGAGGGGAGATAGGGGTGGGGGGAAGTGATGAATGCGCGGAAAAGAGGATGCCTTAATCATGGCTTGCGACTGAAAGGGGGGGGGTGAAAAAAAAACGGGAATGGATAAAACGACAGCGGAAAGGGGGGGTGAAAAACCTATGGGAAACCGTGCATTTTTGGGGGAAAGAAACATGAACCTTAAAATTCTAGGGGGGAAAACTTTTCTAAAGAAAGGAAGGAAACTTAGAAAAGAAGTACTTGAGTACCTCGGGATTCTAACATTTTTAAAATGTATCAGAAATGGGGGGTTTTAGGAAAAAAAAAAGTTATCTGAGAGATTAATTAAACGGCAAAGTAAAAGAAAAAAACCTTGCCGAAAAAGTCTTCAAATTCAAAAAAGAAACTCTGAAAACAAAAAGAAGAAAGAAAAAAAAAAAAAAGAAAAATATCTAAACAAAAAACTAAATTGAATAAGGTTTGGTTTGACTCTGCTATTAAAGAGGCCAAGGTCAACAAAGGAAGGGTTCCTCCCAATAAATTGCAATTCACTGGTGGGGAAGAAAGAAAAATTTCAAAAAAGGGGTAAAGTTGGAAAACGGAACCTTAGAAGAATTGTGAGACTCAAGTCAACAATAAGAGAAGTCACCTGAAAAAATAGTACCCAGGCAGGAAATCCCGTTAGGAAACACTATCGAAGAGGAAAAAATGAGGTGAAAAGGGTGCTTGGAGAAACTCGGAGCGGGGGGGCACCAATTTTGGTCCATTTCTGAAAGGGAAACAAGAAAAAAAGACCGCTGGGGGACTGAGGTAGGAAAGGAAAGGGGCTTTGGGTTTGTATCCATAAGAGGAAGAGAAAAAACTTCCGTAAAGGTGGGGCTATCATCTTTTCCGGATCGCAAGTTCTTTTGGATTGGAGGCCCTGAGATACAAATATGTTGAAGGAGGTCGAATCAACCATGGCTTGTAACCAAACAAGAAAAAAAGGGGGGGAATTTGAGACCCGGGCAAAACAAAACGCGCCATGACAATTTATCCCAAGGAAGGGCTGAGAAAGAAGGGGACATGGGTCCTGCATTGTTCAGGAGAAAAGTAAAAGGTACTGGCAAAAAGGGGGGTGAAGCAACCCTTGGGGGGATGGTTTCCAGAAAATTGGATTGGAACCTGGATACCCTGGGGAGAATGGTGGGGGGGGGTCAGGAAAAGCGGGTTCCTAGTTGAAAAAGGCTAAAAAGGAGGGGGGGGCCTCGGGAAATTGGAAAAAAAACAAAAATTGCCACAGATGAAAGGGCCCCGCAAAGATAAATATACAAACACCCAAAAAGAACTTGTGTTGGAAAGGGCAAAACCAAGGGGGGAAGGGGTTCAGGAAACAAAAAGAAGGTGGAAAACATCTGATAGTCAGATAAAATTCCAGGCAAGTGTCGGCAGGAATACACATTAAGCTTAATAAAGCTCCTACACCGAGGAAACCTATGGGAGCTAGTTTGGGGGGTAAGGGAGAAGCAGAGAGGGTTTCGGGGGCCTTCTGCCGAAAAAAAGAGAAGGTTGACAAAAATCTGGGGAGAAAAAAGGTGAGCCGGGGAAAAAAAAAAGAAATAACTTAAAAAAAAAGGAGACTGAAAAAGCCAGACTGCGGGAAAGTGGAACAAAAAAGTTGGCGCCGAATGGCGGAGAAGGAGGGGGGGGCAGGGGAGGGGCATGAGACGAAAGTCGTCATCGAATGATTGTAGGGGGGGGGAAAGTTTTGAAGAAAGGTAGTCGGAAGAGCCAGAGGGAAATTTGCGCTATTAGGGTTTTGAGGGGATCTACACAAAAGAAGCGCAAAAACTGGAGAAAAATTAATCATCAGCTAAAATGGGAGGGGGGGAGGGAGGGTTTTAGGGGCAGATGGACGTTTGGACCGACGGGGGGAGTGTTAACAACCAAACAGGGAAAAACGGCTACCCCAGCAGTGGAAAAAAACAAAAAACTGGAAAAGGGTGCTGGAAGACTCTAACGACAAGGGGAGACGGCCAGACCTCAACACAACGGGAGGAAGGGGGAGATGCCGGCCTACAAAACATCGGGGAGTTTTAGAGAGGGGACATCACCAACATTGCCTAAGGAGGAACCAAGTGTTAGGGGGGAAAAAGGGGAAAAACTTCTGGGATCCCGTTTCGGGGAAAAGAATTGCGAACGCCTAAAGAATAGGTCGTAAGGGATTTTCATGAAATGGTTTCTGTTAAAAGGGGAGTGGTGGGAAAAGTGGATAAGAAGGAGAAAACCCTCAGGGGAACTCAACTCCGATGTCAAAAAATTCCCGTTGAGGGGAAAAAAAAAAAAAAGAACTTTAACTTTGCGCTGGAATCCGAGAATGAGATCAAGAAAAAGTGGGGAGAAGTCTAAAGAATCTTTAGCGGGGGGAAGGGTTTCCAAATCACAAAAAAGGGGAAAAGCGGGGAAGGAAGGGGAAAAAGGGAAGTCGAGGAGGAAGCCACGAACCTCCTCAAAGGGACTTTTTGGAAAGAATTTTAAGGCAAAATCTTGGGAGAGAGAACGGCTGGGCATCGGCTAGGGAAGAAACAAACGATGTGCCCCGTAGGGAGGAGGGGAGTTGGGAAAGTCATCCAAGTAGTTCCCTGGGGGGTGCGGCCATAATAAGTAAGAAACTCCGAAAGGAAAGGGGGGAATCCTCCGATTTTTTTTTCAAAAACGGAGGGGGGGGCTGCCATACATGTGGGCCAACAAAAAAATTTAGACGGGGGGTGAAATTGTGCCTGGGGAACAAATTTCTAAGACATTTTTTTGCAAGCAAAACCGAGAAGGGAATTTAAGCTGGGAAAACAAAAAAGTGATTTGGTACAACAGGAAAGGGGGGGGTTTTTTGGGTAGGGGGGTGTTCTTGGGGACTTTTGTGTTCCCTTTTTGGTGTTGGGTTGACAAAAAGGGTCGTGTCGGGAAAACAAAAGGGGGGGGTTTGAGTAAAAAAAGGAATGCAGTCGCTGGGGGGGGTGTTGGGAAGTCCACTGAAACAAAGCCCATCCTGGAAATTTTGGGGGAGCAGAAAGAAGACGGGGGGGGGGTTTTTTTCCCAACGGGCGGAACTCCGGGGTGAGGGGGGATGGTAGAATTTGGGAGTGTAAATGAAGGAGGGGGAAGGACAGCCAATTTCAAAAACTGGAAAGTCAGAAAACGACAAGGAAGTCCTATTTGCAAAAAATGCTGGGCCCGTTGGCGTGTGGAAAAAAAAATTGAATAAAGAGGGGGGGAAAACCCAAAAAGAAAAAGTGCTGCAAAGAACATGCGGTTATTGGGGAGGCCTCAAAAAACGGGAGGGGGGATAGGGAGAAAAAAAAGCGCAAGGCAGAGAACAGTTTTCCCAAAAAAAAAAATCCTTCGATGTGAAAAAAAGGGTCCAGGTGAAGAAGAATGAGAAAGGTGACAAAGGGGGGGGGGGGGGGGAATCAACAAAAAGGGGGGGAGAGGAAGTTCCTTCTCAAAGGGGGGCGCGAGGAGGGGGGGGTAAATGGGGAAGTGTTCTTATCCATCATTGGGAGGGACGGTCAGCTGGGGTGCGTGTGGGGGGTCAAGGACAGTAGGAAACATTTTAGACAAGCTTTTGCAAAAAAAAGGGGGTCCAGTGAGGGGGGCACCAGGGAAAAGCAGGTTTGGGTTGGCTGGCACGGGAAAGTGGAAACTCCACATGGGGGGAAAATTCATGTGGAAAAATGGTCGATAAAGAAAGAAAAGAAAGTAGCGGGGGGAGTTTCCTTCTCCGGAAGGATTCGGTGGGGGGTCAGAAAGAAAGGGGAGACATGGGGAAGGGGGAAACGGCACGGTGTGAAGAGCTGCTCTAACGCAAAAATTGAGGGGGAAGAAAGGTTGATACAGGGGGTCCCTTTTTAAAAAAAGAGAGGAGGGGAGTCCAGAAAAAAGTTTGTCATGAAACATCTTTCCGGCATCGAAAGAAAGGGGAGAACTCATTATCACTGGAAAGAAGGACCACAACAGACCGGAAAAAAAAAGGAAAGTTCTCAAGAGAAAAATTTCAAAAGGAAAAGGGGGGAACAAGGGGGGGGGGTCAACCGAAATTCACATTGGGCCCTGCCAGGGAAAATGAAAGATAATTTGGTGGGGGGTGAATGTATGGGGATGTAGTCCTTGAAAAAAGTCTCCTTTAACAAAAGAAGACAGGTACCAGGGTTTCATCTATAGAGGGGGAAAAGAAAGGGAAAAGCCTTACCTCAAGCAAAAAAATCCTTTACTCCATTGAAGAGAGGAAAGAAGCAGACTTGTGGGGGGGGGAAAACAGGGTTAAGGGGAATTCTATTTTTTCGGAAAGAGGGCCTACGCTTCATTCAAAAATTTGGAGAAATCAAGGAAAAAACTGGCAAGACAAAAATAATACAATCAAGAAAAAAGGATTTCATCTCTGAAAGAGAGTTTGTCAGAAGAAGGATCAAATAAGCCACTTTGGTCGGGGGGTTTACACCTTCTAAAGGGACCCCGCTGAAAATGGGGGGGGTCCAAGAGGAAGCCAAAGGTTTCGAGGAAAATCTTTCTGAAAGATGCAACAAGGGGAATTAGAGTCAAAAAGGGAAAGGGGATGCAAGAGGAGATCCTTCGGGAAAATCATCCCCTTTGCAAAGGGCGCGTGTGGGGAGGAACACAGGCTGGAAAAACCCACGCAATTCAGCGGGGGAGAAGGTTGCAGCTTTGGGGGGAGTTCCAACTTCCCCAGGGGGGGAGGGGCCAATTGTCACTTCAAAAAAGGAAAAAAAGAATTGGGGATTTGGAAAAGGGGGGAAGCCTGAAAAAAGGGGATGGGGTGAAATTTTGGGAAAGGACCACATCCTTGCTATGTGGAGAAAAAAAAAATTGTCCACAGGTGGAGACTATCACAGGGGGGGGGAGGAAAAGATGAGGGGGAGAGAAAGGGCCATTTGGTCTTAACTATTTAACAAAGGGTGGAACAAACCAACAGGACGGAGAATTAACCAAAACGGGTGGTTTTTTCCGAGCCTGGGAACGTACAATCATGCGAAAAAAAGGGGGTTTCGGGAGGACAACACACGGATAAAAAAAAGGGAAAGGGGGGGGTGGAAGTGGAAAAAAAGCTTGCAACGCGTAGCAGGGGGGGGGTCAGAAAGTTCCGGCATGGAAAGAACGCAACCAAAAGAGGGTGAGCGTGCCTTGCGAAGGAATATAAATCTGAAAGAAACGTGGGTGGGAGCAAGAAGGGGTTCCTAGGGGGGGGAGAAGACAAACTAGCCTAATTCGTTTAGAAAGAGGGGGGTCAACAAGGGAAAGGAGAAAAAGCTTTAGGCACAGGGGGGGACGCTAATGAACCGCGCCATTAATGGACAACAAGGGGGGGGGAGGGAGGAAAGGGGATGTCAGGAGGAAAAAAGGGGTTCAGATCAGTTTGGAAAAACTTTCTCAAAAAGGGGGGTTAAATACGTAAGAAAAACAAGAAGTGGAAGAAAGGTCCAGAGGGGGGGGGGAAAGTTTTCGTAACCCAAAGTTCCGCAATCTTGGGGGAAAGGGTCAATGGAGTCAAGGGGATTGTTCGGGGCCATGAAAAAAGGATTGCAGTAATCGGGGTTCCTCTATAGTGGGGAAAAAAATTTAAGTTCGAAAAGGAAGAGAGAAAGGCATGCACGGGGGGGAGGACACCTTTGCCCAAAAAAAGGAACGCATGACTCCCAATAGTTCCGAAGGTGAAAAAACCTGTGAAACGAGAAAATACAAAAGAAAACTCTATGAAGGGAGGAAATAGAGAGAAATTCAGTGTGGGGGGCTTTCGAGGGAACTGTGCTGGGGTCTTGGGGCATTAGGGGAAAGTAGGACCGAGAAGAAAAAGAAGGGGAAGAATTGCCTGAAGAAGAATTACCCTTAACAAAAAAGAGGGGCTCTGGGAAGAAAATTGGGGGAAAAAGAAAAAGGAGGTCTCAACAAAAAGGCGTTTTCTTTAAAGGGGGGGCATCAAACCGGGGGAGGTGGAAAAAAAAAAGAATTATTGCAAAAAAAGAATCATGTATGGGCACGTCCTCCGGGAAAAAAGGATTCCTAGAAATGTGAAAAAGAATGCCTTTTGGCAGACGTGGAAGAGGTCCGTCAAGAAAGGGGAACAAGGCAAAAGGAGGGACAGCAACCTGCCAAAAGCAGCGCAAACGGAAAAATTCACACAGAACCAGATAAACTGTAGATAGGAATTCTGACGTGAAATCCTGCAAAAGCTGACCGTGGGGTTCAGGGGAAAGGCGGAGGGAAAAGGAAAAAGGGCAAAATTAAAGGGTTGCCGACCTGAAAAAGTCTCGCAAAAAAGTGGAGGAAAAAGCAGTCAAATACTGGCCAAAAGTAGGGGGGGGAAGGAACTCCAAGGGGGGAAAAAAAAAACAATCTATACTCAGGTTAAACTGTAAGAGTACTTCAGGGGGGTAAAAGGGGTTACAGTAGGGAAGGAGCATCAAATACCAAACTGCCGGAGTGCAGGGGGGGGGGGAGGGCTTTTTGGGGGGGGGGGAAAAACAAAAAAGAGGGTAAACCACATTCAAAAACCAACGGGCCAAAAAAGAGTGAACATAGAAGAAGGGCGTTTTCTGAGGGGGGGGCCGAGGAAAATGGGGGCGAAGAGGGGAGGGGGGGGGGGGGGATGCTTTTCCGGGATGTGTATGCAATGAGAAACTTGCGGGGGGGGCAACCAAAGAAAGAGGGACCAAGGAAAGGGAACAAACAGCCGTAGAACGTCCTGCTTCAGCAATAAAATTTGGAAGGGGTTTGTAAAGGAAAGGAAACAAGGTCCAAAGGGAAAAAGGGGGGTGGGGTTACTAAAAAAAGGTTGATGATGTTCAAGAAGAATTGATGGAAAAGAGGCGCGGGGGGGGGGGGGAAAAAAAAAAAAAGTCAATTCCGTAGTGGAACCGCCTAAAAGGCCTTTGGGGGAAAAGACAAAAAAAAAAAAAGTTGATGGTGGCACAACGGAATCGGGAACGTCAGGGGAAAAAAAAGAGAAATACCCGCGATAAAGGGGGGGGGGGGTTAAAATCCAAAAAGGAGTGGGGGCAAAAGAACCCGTGAAAAAAAAAAAGCGGGAAACGAAAAAAAGGGTCTGTAGGGAAAAAGGATGGAGAAGGAACCGGACATAAGAAAAGAAAAAAAAAGCGCTAAAAAGAGGAAAATAAGGGGGGTGATCTCACAAAGAAAAAGGGACAGTCATCAGGGATGGGGAAAAATCCTTCTTGCAGAAAGAGAAATTGAACCATAAAAGGAAAAAGTCAACTTTTATCCTGAAAAAAAGACTCTCTAACTGAGAAAGTAGAAACAGGGTGGGAAGGGGAAAGGTGGCAACAAATTGCGGAGACTTCTACGGGGGGACATTTAATTCTATAAAGTAGAAGACAATCGCAGGAGGGGATGATCCAAGAAAGGGGGAAAACCGGTTATGAGGGGCCAACATAATAGGGGTACATGGTGGGAGAGGTGTAAGTCAAAGAAGGGGGGAAGGGGAATTGTGGAAAACAAACACAACCATGGGTTTGTAAAAGAAAAAGAAAAAAAAGGACCTTTAATGGCCACGAAAATGAAGTGGGGTTTGGTTTGGAGAACGGGGGGGGTGGCGGGAAAAAGGAGGTGAACACCGGACCGGGGGGGAAGAAAAGTGAAAAAAGGGAGAAAAACCCCTGACGGGGAATAACTTAGCATGTGAAAAAGAGAACAGAGGGGAAAGATCGAAACTTTTATATTAGAAAGGGGACCCATAGGGTGTTGGGTGCATAGGAGAAATATGTCTTTGTAAAGACCGTAGAAAGGACTTTCACTGGAAAAGGTTTCCAAATCCGGACTCAACTAATTCAGAAAAACAAGACTGGGAAGGGGGTCATGGATGGGAGGGCAAGGTGAGGTTCAAATTAGGGGGAAGGGGGATCCATCGGAAACCAACTCTGGGGACAAAGGAGACCCACGAAGCTTCTGCAGAAAGGGGGTCTTTTCACGACGTGGGAGGAAGCTGCATCGCAAAATAGAAAAAAAGTCCCTGCAATCTCCGCATCTGGAAGGAAAAGTTGGGTTGGAAACTGGAAAAGGGGAAGGGGGGGGAACAGTGAGAAAGGGTAGGGCGTATCGTCAAAGGAGGGGGCCGACAGCAAAACTTTTTGGAGGAAGATGGCGGGGGGGGGAAGGGGGGGGCATCAGGGGAAAAAGGAGGTAAAGCACCAAAAGTACGGGGAAAAAAAATCCAACGAATGTGTCACATTCTGTAGAGGAGAAAATTAGAAAAGGGAGGGAAAAGGTGTAGGCCTTCCAGAATATCCCTACAAGGGAAAAAAGGAATACTCGATTTTGGCAAGGAAAAAAGACACGAACAAGAGCTCCAAGAGGGTATTTCTCAGGGGGAAAAGGGAGGGAGATCCTTCCCTGGAAGGGGGGGGGAAATCCCTATCAAAAACTTTTTGTAAAAAGCGGGAATCAGGGCGGGGGGGGGTGGAACAACAGGAGAGAAGGGGGTTTCCCCAGAAAAAAAAACATCCATCCAAAGGGGGGGGGGAAACCAAATGTCTTGAAATTACACCCAGGGGGGGGGATCAGGGGAAGGACAGCCTGCGTAAATTGGGGGGACATTCTGTGTTATGTCGTTTGGGGAAGCCCATGCCGGGATCAAAAGGGAGTGGGAAATTAGGAAGGGGGGAAACTCCAGATTTGGAAAAGCATCCAATTAAGGGCACGAACAAGGGAACGAAGGGGGAATATGGAAAAAAAACTAAAAAGTTGGGGTGGAGGGTTATAATTAAACAGGATGGAAAAAAATCCAAATTTGGCCCCTTGCTGAAGAAATGACGGTATTTTGATACGCACAGAAAAGGGATGCCAAGGAAAAAAAAAGGGGATTAAAAAAAGTTTACGCAGTTGGAAAAAATATATTCCCAAATTAATGGGAAAAAAAGGGGGGAGGGTGATGCCAGGGGAGGAAGAAGGGGGGTGTCCAGTGGGGGGGTTATCTCAAGTGACAGAGAAAGTGTAGAAAGGACGACACTAAAGGGGAAGGGGTTTGCCCTGGAGGCTTCAATAATCAAAGAAAAAAATGTAATTGCAGGGGAAAAATGAACAAACATGGGAGGGGGGAGGAAGCATCAAGAAAGAGAAAAACAAAAAAAAAACAAGAAAAAAAAAAAAAAAAAAACAAAAAAAAAAAAAAGAAAAAAAAAAAAACGAGGGAGAAAATGGGGTTAGACTTTACCGCGGGGGGAATCGGATTGCATTGGGGGGGAGCTTGCGGGGGGGGTAGGCCAATTTGGGGGGGGGAAATGTTGAAGAAGGGGGGGGGGGGAAGCTCACGTATAAAAAGAAAAAGGGAAAACAGTCTGATACCTGTACCATTACATCAAGAGTAAGTAAGGGGGGCACTTTCTCACAAGAGGGAAGGTGGGAGGGAAGCATGGGGGGTCTTGCAAACGCACGGTGATAGATGGATCAAAAAAAAAGAAAAACCCCTTGGGCCGGGATGTGAGAAAAAAAGCAGTGGGTCACAGAAAAAAGAAATTTTGTCAAAGGGATTCCATAGGAAGGGAGTTCACGCAATAAAGGAAAAGCCCCCACGAGACAGAAGCAAAAGGAAAGAGAAGGACTCGAGAAAAAGGGGAAAAGAAAAATTTGCGAAAAAAGGGTTGACACTGGGCATGTGGGGGGGAGAACAGTGGTCCCAAAAAATTAGGTCACTGAGAAAAGGAATGCTGGCAGGGGGGGGGGAAGAGGCTCAAAGGGGTGGTCGCCTCCAAAATCACAGATACTCAGGAAGAGGAAGATGAATAAAGGGGGGAAGGAAAGGCAATCATCGAGGGAGGAAAACAAATCCGTGACTCCATGGGGGAAGGAGAAATCCTAATTTGTGGGTTGGAGAAAAAAAAGGGGGGATCTTCGTGGTGGGGGGAAAAAGCTGGTGGCTAAAGGAGGAAAAAACTCTTTAAGTTAGAAGGAAACCTGCATAACAAGGAAAAAAGAAGGTTTTCGATTGGGGGGAAACGCTGAAAAAAAAACGGTGTCTAAAAAACGACCCGAAACGGGGGAAAACGGGGGGCCCCCTGATAAAGGGGACCCGCCGGGGGGATACGACTTCAAAAGAAGAGGTAGCTTAAGATGTGTGAAAGGAGCTGCAAGGTGAGGCTTCGCCCAAGGAAGAAGGAGCCAATTTATCCGGAAGAAGGAAAAACAGCGACAGAAAGAACATTGAAAAACGGAGTTTGTCAGACCAAGGGATGAAAGAAGCTGACCCCAAAAAAAAAGAAAAAAACCTCATGCAAGGGAGAAGCCTTTTCCAGCTCAAAGGTGGTAAGGTCCAAAAAAAAAGAAGGGAGATTTGTTATGAAAGGAAGAAAAAGTGAAGCAATGGATGGGGGGGACCATCTGAACAAGGAAGAAGTGGGTAAATGGGGTAATTTGTTTTCCAAGTAATGGAGAAGAAAAAAATTTCCACTTGTTAAAAGATCCAAACAAACAAAAAAGGGGGAAGAAAAGATATATATTCTAGAAGGGGGGTCCCTTTTTTGAGAAAAAGGAAACTTTTGAAAAACAAAAAGAACCACCCACTTCCTGAAGAAGGCCTTGTTCAGGAAAAAGGAAAAAACAATCCCATGGCTAAAAAGTTTTGGAAAAGGGGGGGGGAAGAAAGAGAAAATGGGAGGGGGGGGGGAAGGGATGATATTTGCCAAAGGAACCCAATAAAAAGAGGGGGAACGTTTGGCCAAGAAGTACGATTGCGCACAAAAAAAAAGGTACAAAACTCACAAGAAAAAAAGCGTGGACCCACTTGGAAGGGAGAAAAGGCTCTGGGGGGGGAAGTGGTGACTTATCGGGGAGTGAAAATTAATAGGGACTTGCACTCTAGAAGGAGGGAAAGAGAAGGGGGAATACTTATAAAAAAAGGGGAAGGGGTAAAGCAAAGCTTAGGGAGAGGGAAATGTATGAAAGGACCAATTCACCAGGCATGAAAAAGACAAAGGGGAGGGGGGGGATGTCTGAGCAAGAAAGGCAAGGGGGGGTCCTCACCGAGAAGGGATTAATCCGTGAGCAACACACAAGGGAAAAAAACCTCCAAAAAAAAGGTGAAAGGAAAGGGTGAAAAGAAAGTTTTTCCTTGAAAAACCCCCAAGAAAACTTCCGTAATCGTGAAAGTATTGAGGGGGGAAGTGCATGCAGGGGGGGGAAAACCTTGCTAACCGGGGGAATATAGTAACTGAGGGGGTCCTATCGGAGGGGGGGGAATTAAGGAGAAACTTACAATTTCCCCCAGGGGAAGAAAAGAAACCCTTTCCACAAAAACAAAAAAAAAAAAACGAAAAAGTATCGTTTTAAGGGAATTTTCATCAAGGTTGTGGACCAACTGGGTGGGGAAAGTCCCCCAGTTTCCCAAAAAAATGCCGAAAAAGTTTGGACAATGAAAAAGGGGGGGGGGGGGTGGGGGAAAAAAAGGGAAAAAAGTGCAGAAAAAAGTTGTTCGGGGGGAAGATATGCGCATGAACAGTGAAGGGGAAGGGAAACCTGAAAAAAAAGAGGCTCCAAGTAAATTTTAAAGGGATTCTAAACTAAAAACGGGGCTTTGGGGAGACTAATTGGAATTCACGTGCGTTTTGAACAGGAACGAAAAAAAGGTTGAGGGGGGGAAAGGGCCGCGGGGAGAACCCCTTCCCCGGTACAGGCGGTTCTGGAGAATAATGGGTGAACAGGGGGTTGAGGGAAGAGGAAAAAAGAATACGTGAGAGGGGAAAAGATGAACAGGCCATCAAAAAGGTAATACCTGCCGACAAAATGCACTGACCCACGGGTCAAAAAAGACAAAGTCGAAAGGGGGAAGAAATTTCATTGATTGAGGTCGTGAGACTGTATGGAAACGATGCGGGAAACTAGGAAATCCACGAAAACTTCAACACGTGACGAGAAGGATGAGGGGTTCTTATTGGGAAGAAAGCCACAATGAAAACAGTATTTTTTCGCCTAAAAAATATATGCCCATCGCAAGTTTTAGTAAAGAAAAGGAAAATCCCACACTGAAGAGAGTCAGCTTTTTGAAGAGGTCACTTTTGATGAAAAAAGAGGGGAGTTCTGAAAAAAAGTCTGTAAATAAAAAAGAAAAAAGGCGCGGTTTAAAGGGGGAAACAAGTTTTTCTGACAAGGGTAAGGAACGAAAAAAAATCAAACAATGTCTTCAGGAGGGGGGACACCTTGGGCTGGGAACCCAATCGGGTAAAAAGGAAAAGAATGCCACAGGGGTCAAAGAAGAAGTTGAAAAGGGAACCGGGGGGGAAAAGTCAAGGCAGGGGAAATTTGTCCTTCAGAAAAAAAACTTCTGTATAAAGGAAAATTCGAAATTTCAAAATTTCTTGGCAAAGGAGGGGGGGGTACGACCCGTTGAAAAACTCTCACCTGCTTCGGCAGAAAAAAAGTGGTAAAAAAAAAAAGCAGGCACTGGGGGGGGGGAAAAAAGAAAACAAGGGGGGGGGACCTGCATCAGGGGACTCAAAACCCGTTGTGTTGGATGGTAGGACGCCCCTGGGGGGAGGGGGAAAAAAAAAAATATGCCGCCCTGGGGGGGAAAAGGAAAAAAAAGGGTTTGACCACGGGGGGGGGGAGTGAATTTGGAAAGAAAAAAAAAAAAGGGCTCGTACAATGGGGGAAGAAGAACCGCGATACTGTGTGAAAGGGGGTGTGCAGGTGGGTCAAGAAAAACTTGAAAAAAAAGAAAAAAAAAGCGAGAGGAAGGGATGAGCCATGATGGAAAAAAAAAAATTCGGACCTTACAGAAGAAGAAAAAGAGGAGGACGGGGGGGAGAAAAGCACGAGATTTCCAGCCGGAGTGGGTAAAGAAGGAAAAAGGGAAGACTCAAAAAAAAAAAGTCCACAAAAGGTGATCGGAGGGAAAAAAGCCCTGAAAAGAACAAGGAGAACGGTGGAACCAAACAACGGAAAAAACAAAGGGAAAGGCTGCCCTAGAGGACGGGAAGTCGACAGTTTCGGAAAGGGCGAAGGAGACTCATCTCAATTTATTGAAGTCAGGGGGAGAGGGGGGGGCTTGACAGAAAAAAAGGGGCATTTGCGCTGGAAGGGGTTTGCCGAAAAGAACCAACTCACTTGAAAAAAGCACAACACACCTTTGCTAGAAAGAAAGAATGATTTGATGGTGTTATTAGTGGGCTGGAGGTCCCCGAAACGGGAGTGAAACCCGTGTGGGGGGGGAATCGGGAAAAGTACTACAAAGGCAAAAGAATTATCAAAAAGGTGGGTGGGAGTACCATTCGAAAGAAAAGGGATTTAGCATAGTCAACACCAAAACAACGTATATGGAGTAAAAGAGGAAAAAGAGGGGGTCTATATTGTAGGGAGGGAAAAGGGACTAAGGTTCTTTGTAAAAAAAAAAGAGCCCCCCAAGCATTCCACGGGCGGAAACGGGGAAAGGAGGGGGACGCAAAAAAAAAGACAAGCCCAGGATAATCATTGGGGGGGGCTTAGTCAAAAGGTGTTTTGCGAAGGGGGGGGTGTTGGAGGGGAAGGGGGGAAATCGCAAAAAAGGGATACAGCTCAAATGAGGTGTCCTGCATGCAACAGAAAGGGAAGTGAAAAAATGAGACTAAATCAACGAGGAAAAAGGGGGGCGTCTTCTCAGGGCCCTGAACTTAAAAAGCTAGCGAAGGAAGGGGTGGGGTTTCCACAGGGAAAAAGGGGACTGGTCACATCCTCCAAGTCTTAGAATGAAAAGGGGGAACTTTTGGAAGGGAAGAAAAAGGGGGGGTTCAAAGTGAGGGGGATGGAAATCACCCTCCTCTCGGGGGAATCCCAAAAGGTTAACCAGGAAAGGGGAAAAAGGGATTAGTTACTGTGGAGGAGAGAGGGAAACTCAATATCCTAACTATGGAAGAAGGGGTTTCACGGCTGGCACGGGGATTCCAACACAAAAGGAGCGCAGGTATAGGGGGAGAAGAAAGGGGAGAAGCCTTCAGGGAAAAGGGGGGGGGTTTTTTTTTTGCCAAAAAAAGGGAAAAAAAAAAAAAGCCTTTTAGCGGGAGAGTTTTTGGGGGGAAAAAAGATCAGAGAAAAACATCAGGAGGAGGGGGGGGGGGGGGGAAAGACAAAAAGGGTTTGAAAGGGGGAAAAAAAAAAGTCCTTTGACCTGGGGGATATCCAGCCTGGACGGTAACAGTTGAGGGCAAAAAGGGGAAAAGGGTGGTGGTGAAACGGGCCGTCAAAGGAAAGGTTGAGACCAGCGACGTGAAAAAATTTGGGGTAGGGGGGGGGAAAAACG
>Ga0179593_1313762_pt1 | contig 19654 bp, 17 predicted proteins | sample CZODoug2_1_08_16_FD_185931 | JGI IMG/M metagenome (GOLD analysis project Ga0179593, IMG submission 185931) | Vadose zone soil fungal communities from Angelo Coast Range Reserve, California, USA - CZODoug2_1_08_16fungal (PacBio error correction) | ecosystem: Environmental > Terrestrial > Soil >...
TCGAAGGGGAAAGGACCAGTGTTTCCTTTACTACGACGCAGAGGCCTTTTGCACAATGCTCAAGTTTGTGTTCCCACTCCTCCGTGGGGGGGGAAAGTAAAGAATCCTCAATCGGAGGGAAAGATCTGTTTGCCACCGTCTCCCTCCAAAGAACCGGGCGTGCTTACCCGGCACGGTCGCTGGCCAAAGGAGGTTCAATCTTCATGAAGGGACAAAGGCTGAAAAAGCAGTTGTCTTCGATTACAACGAGCTGCGACAAAAAAAAAGAAAATGTGAAGATACCGAAACTCACCTGAAAGGGCATCCTTCAAAAGTAGGGACCAGGGCGGGAAATGTATCGGAAAGGCCGTGCGGGTGAGGAAAGGGAAAACCAAAGAAGGAAAGCAAGCAAATCATCGTATTGGCCGAGGGAAAAATGGGCGCATGGCCCAAAAATCGCAAACCCTGCAAAAGGGGGGAGACATTGGAAAACAGGTAGATCAAGAGAAATACCTGAGCTCACTCGGTACAGGAACATGAAGCTCTTTCAAGTAGCTGGCCTGAAAAATGGGGGGAATGGGGACGACGTCAGGGGTCAGAGAAGGGACTGTCCGAAGCCAACTCTTGAACGCCGATGGGACATAACCAGCCCGCACCCCAAACGGGGGTGGTTTCAAATCACAGAAATGATGCAAAATCAAGGTGAAAAGTACGGTGGCAAACCTTACGAGTGGAAAAAGAAAAAAGCACAGAATAATCGTAGGAGTCCTAAACCGGCTTCAACCAAAGAGCCTACAGGGGAGTTCCACCGGAAGAAGTCCCCGCTCCCGTAAAAGACGTGGAGACCAGTCCTTAGAGTGTGACGCTAGGGAATGGATTGACTGAAAAAAATTGCCCACCAAGAGCATGGGAAAGGGGGGGCAAGAGCAGGAGAAGGGGGCGGTTGAAAATAAGTTGCGTGGAGAACAAGTTCCATCCAGCTGGGGGAAAAGGGACGCTCTCAGTAGCCCTTCTGCCTGGAAAAGAACAGGAAAGTGAAAAGTATGCTTTCGCCTGCATCCTGAAAAAAGCCCTCCACACCCAGTAAGTTTTCGACCCGCGCGAAACGCCTGGCGCCGGGTGTACAAAAGAAAAAAGCCTGGGTCAAGAAAATAGATTCCCTGCCAAACCGGGACAAAAAGGTGGAACGCCAGAGAGCAGGAGTTAGGGTAGTCCTACGGCTGGGCCGTCCTGGGGAAACAAAGCACCGAAAACTGGGCCCCTTAGGCATTTCTGATGCTGGGAGAAGACATAGGGGGGAGAGGGGGTCCGTAGAAAGAAACCACCCGAGAGGGCCGGTAAAGAAGAGAAGGGTACGATAAGGGTCTGTCATGGTAATAGGGAACTGTGCGGACCGTCGTAGGGAAAAGAAACACCGTGATGAAAGGCTGCCGCGGTACAGAGTGACTCCTGGCTAAGGAGAAAAAAGGACGCTGAATCAATGGGGCCCATAGAAAGAAACAAAGCTGACCCGGAAAAAACAGGCGAACATCGGGCTCCAGAATCACAGAGAATTTCCCGGCAGCGAGGCAAAAGGCATACAAAGGGAAAAATTGTTTTATACTAAACCGCGAGGGGTTACGTAAAGAAGCCTGTTGTAGATGGCCACCCGACGTAGGACACAATAGGAGAATTGAAGAAGTGACATACCCGGAATCTGATGCCTCAAGCTAAAGGGAGGGGAAGAGGACGTAACTATGAGGAAAACAAATCAGTCCGGGGTGCCGAAAGAGTCCGTACGTTGTGAAGTTGAACCGACTTTGGAGGGTTTCCGGTGAAGAAATAACGCTTGTCTTTCATGCAAGCCGCAGAAAAAAAAGAAAGTTCTCTAGGAGGGGAGAAAGAAATTACGGGACAGTTGCCGGACTGCGGATCGAAGAGAGAATCAGCGTCGCTGTAGTGGAGAAAAAAACTCGAAACGCGTGCGAAATCCAGGGAAAAACAAAAAAAAAAAAAAGAAACGGAAACAACCCCACGCCCGGCAAGAACCCAAAGAAAGAAAGAAAGAACCCACACCAAAATAAAAAAAAAGACACCAGGACCTCAGCTTCTACTCGACACCAAGGGGGGACCCTGCCTCCAAGAAAAGTGGAACTGAAAGGATGACACGGCAAACAGAAAGGGGTAATAGCTTTTCCCGGGCTAAAGAACCTGCAGTCTTTTAAAGCAAAGGAAGAAGGGCCCGGTAACTTCAAGATAACTAGCGGTCCGGCAGGAGAAAAAAAAAGAAAAAAGCTCTACAGCATGAGAAGCTCAAACAAAAAGACTCTCCCCATATGATATTTTATTTCGAAAAAGGACTTGAAGGGATGCGGAATGGCGCTTAGGGGACCGAAATCCCGCATCGCGGCCAAGAGGAGAAAGCTTGAGAGAGTCGACTAGGGTAACGGGACATGGACCAAACTGCGGCGAGAATAACGAGAAACAAACAACGGGGAGGGAAAAAAAAAATAAAGGCTCTCAGGAGTGCTGGGTTCCGGCCCGTTCCCGAGCTAAAGAAGGAAAGAAAAGGAACTGAAAAAGAGTGAGTAGGGGGCTGGCTTGCCTCTTAGAAAACCGTCCGAGGGAAGACAAAAACAACCGGAGACAAACTCCCGGCTCTGCGGAAAGCTGGGTTGACTAGAGAATGGGAAGACGCGCAGGGGAAACTACCTTCCGCTACCCTTATAGGGCAAAGAAAGATACCGTAGGGAATTCGACCCCAGGGACCGGGGTAGTATTCCACGGTAACGAATGACAAATAGGAGTAAAAGAAATGAAAAACTGTGGAAAACGGGCAAACTGGGGGAACAGGTCAACTGGTGCGCGTAAGAAAGGGCCCGGTAAAGGAGGCCTCCACCGATCCTTTTCTACAAAGGGCACTAAACTGTCCAGAGGTGATGATCCAATCAGCGAGCTGACTCTCTCGCTGATAACGCAAGCCTGTAAAAATACGGCCTTAGGCATTGCTCGCAGAGAGTCTCATACTGACGCTACGCGGGAAAGGCATGAAAAAACGTACCCTTTATTAAATGAAAATAAACCGGAAAGGGGTTCTAAAGAAAGAAGAAGAGACTGGAAAAACGGGTTCAACGGAACTGACCGCCTCGTAACGAGAAGGTTTCCCAGCCAAGTGAGAGGCGGCCACTCCCTGACGGGCACGGGCGGTCTAAAAGAGACCCACCAGAGAAAAAGGTCATGAAAGAAACGGGTCCGTTTTGCCAAAACATCCCCAACGAAAGGAGGTGACATTCAAAAGGCGGTCGCAGAAAAGTACGTGAAGCAATGGAAACGAGACCAGGGCCCGGCGGTAAAAGACCGCTGGAAAGCTCGCACCATGGGAAGGGCGAGCTTGAGAGAAGTGAAGGGGTCACACCAGGACGGACCTGGGTTAAAAGAGCATGCGTCGTCGGCAAAAAAGCGTAAGAGTACCTCCTAAGGCCCTCCCTGGGGACAAGGGGGGAAAAACTAAGAGTGTAACGCAACACTGAGAAAAAAAAAAAAATAAAGAAGGCTCCAGAAGCTCTCTCTTCTCAGGAACGGCAGAACGGTCGGGGGGAATCGCGAAGGCCAGTCTAAGCGAGGCTCAGTACAGAAACGCCAGCAACCGGAGCACCAATCTGGTCTTGGGGAGCTAGAAGAAATCCGGACCGGCACAAAGGACAGGACTGTGAACATACCGACACGAAAGGGCTTTGAAAAACAAGACATACAAGGCTTTCGAACCTCTTCCTAGATGAATGTGTACCCCTTAGTTCGCGTTTCTGGACCCGTGATGACAGAGAATTTACACACAAGCTGGAGTAAATCCCAGAGACACTCGCAGGGGTCAAACACAATTACAAGGGGCTGGTGTATAGGAAGGGAGCACGGTATAAAGGGGAAACCGGTGACCTTCACGTGCGGCAGGGCAGACTGTTTCCCGGCTGCGTACCGGGTAAAAACTGGAGGCTCAGGAATGCTCAGCAAAAATGGAAAGAAACCACTCGAGGACGAAAAGGAAGTCAACCATTGGCATCTGTCTAGGGAAAGAACAAGAGCCAGCTAATCATTTAAAAGCTCAAAGAAACCAAGCCAGTACCTGTGAGGGTACTATCTGGGGGACGTTGTCACAGCCGAGAAGGAAAAGTAAAGCAAGGGAAAGACAACGAAAGTGAGGGCACAGGGGGTAGGTTTGAGCCAAGTCCTTACCAAGAGCTCGGGGGGTCCACCAGTATGGGGGATCACTGTCTAACCGGTCCCGGGACGGCAGGGTAAGGGTTGTAAATGAAAGGCAAACGGGCTTCCAGAGTTCGTCCCGGAAACAAAAAAAAAAGCCACAATCAAAAATACCAAAGCCCCCGGGAACAGCGCAATTTAAAGCGTATGACGGGTTAGAACATCGGGAAATGGTAGGGAGATGGACAAAGGGTAAAAGTCCCTCGGCCAACTTGTTGAAAAAAAGGGCTGGGAATAGAATTGCTCAGAAACCACCTCAAAAAGTCCTTACTTCTCTCGGACCGAGGGCGGGAGAACGACCACGTCCTGTAAAACTCACGCAAAATACTAAAGGAAAAATAGCCAGCAGAGCGTCCTAAGTGAACTGGGACGGGCCTAGTAGGGTTTTACTAATATAAAATGATTCCTGCTAAGTGGTATAAACTGCCAAACGAACAAGAGTAAATCCTGATAACTCAGCTAGGGAAAGATCCAAGATTTCCACTCGAGACGCTGGCCGTTTAAGATCATACCATCACTTCAGAGGAGCGAGGACTGTGGGACTGAAAAAATAAAATGAGATTCTACTATTCTCTTGCTGGAACACCGCGTTGAGCAGACCCAGGGATAAGTGGACCAAGGGGGCGGCGAAGACGTAGCTTAACATCCCCGGAACTGGCCAAAGAAAGAGATCTATCGCAAAAACCCAAAGGGATGATTACCTAAGAGAGGCTTCTGACGCTGGGAAACAATGAAGTGAAGGTTAACGACTAATACGCCGTCGGAAGTGTGTCCCTAATAAAAACCGGTTGGGAGGTCCTCGTCAACAGCAAAAGGGGTGAAATCAAATCCTCTTCTAAGAGACGTGATGTGGGCGGAAGCGGGCCCGACCATAGGGACCACACGCCGGTGATAAAAGGACGACTCGCTGGAACGAGGGGGGGATTGTTGAAGCGGGCGAAGCACCGAAGGCACCAACGTTGGGGGGGGGGACGTCATTAAGGTAGAAGAAGAAAAGCAGTCTAGGGAAGTTAGAACGGAAAAAAACCCGCACGTAGCTATCCAGCCCTAGGAGGCAGGTCACTGTCGAGGTTTGGGATGAATGGATGGGGTTGTCTCGAAATGAAAGGCCGTAAGCATCTGAGAGACATGTTCGAAAGTTGAAGTTGACTATCCTTCCAAAGTGAAAAACAAAACCAATCACCTGAGGAAAGTAGCACCCTGGAGAAAAGTCAGGTAGAAGTATTATCTGGATGGACTGGACGAAGGCATATGATTCAATGAGCACTGAGATTCCATTGCTTGTAGTAACACTTCGGCTTCATGGAAGAGGGGGAGAGTCAACTCCACAGACCAAGAACTGGGCAAAAAGAAAAGGCAAATCATCAAATTACCGACTGGAAAGGGCCAACATCACAGGCCCTTAGACCACCTTTGGACACTATAGTGGAACGAAAGTCAAAACAAACCAAAAATCGACTCATCTCGGATGGAAAACTCAAAAAAGGGGGGGGCGATCAGAAGACGTCAGTTGACCAATGCCAAAAAAAGCCCTCAAGGAGCGAGTGAACCTTGAAGGGTAGTTCGGTGAAAAGAAGGGCATTCAGTTCCTGACGTGAAAAAAGTAGGAAAACAACTGGACTAAGCGGATGTCTTTTGACGAAGGTGAATCAACGGGCTAAGGCACAGGCGGGTTAAAAGAAATCGGTCAGCGGGTAAACCGGCGCAACAGACCTAAAAGGGACCGATGCTTCTTCCAGTAAGGCCGAATAGAATTAAAAAAGAACGGGTGCTATGGTCTAAAGGTCGAGCTCACTGGGCGAAGGTGTTCAACGCCGCAAAAAAAAAGACCAGCTGGCCAGCAGCAAACCAGCCCATGGAAAGGAAGAACGGGGGAGGTCACAGAAGGAGCTGGGCTGGGGTCTGAAGCCATTCCTGGCCGTCCCTTTGTTGGGGGGGAATAAAAACCCCAGCTGGTCAATGAGGGCTAAGCTTTCTAGATCTCATTCGCGGGACAGCAATCGACGAGTCGTGATAGTGACCGTCGGGAAGATCGCTCCTTATGAGATGTCGGGTTTCAGTCAGATGCCAAAAGGGGAAATACCTCGTACGAGGGAGAGAAAAGGTCAGGCCCGTGGAGAAAGCGCCGACCTTTCAGAGGTACGTACCTGGGCTAAGCGCCGCAGCTGAGGGTAACCGGGTCAACGCGGGGAACAAACTCATCCTAAAGAAAACAGCTCGCACAGTGACAAACGCGAGGCACAGACGGGGTCCTTAATCAAGGAAAAACGCAAGTGCTAATCAAGAACCTTTGGGAGCAACCGCCCGAAGGTACAGTAAGGTGGTTAAGTGCAAAACCGACCAGGGGTCTGAAAGACACTGGAGGTAAAAACCGTGCATTAAGAGACGACATAAGGCCTGGAACCAGGAGGGGTGCCGAGAGAAGCAAAAGACAGCGTTAAACTAGGCGGTCGCTCTGGACTTTTAACTTTAATAAATCAAGAAGTTGACGGAGAATGCACGTGTTGGGTTCCAGGTGAAACAGTTGAAAAGGTTTTCTGGGAAAGTACGAAGCGTCATCGAATGGGTAGGACCAAAGTGCTCTCGCAGACCTTCCAGGACCTATTGACAATGAAGGGGCGGAGAACGCAAACTCAGCGGGGGGGTAGAGGCAAGAGAAGCACAAAACTCAGGAGATTGCCAGTCCCGGCCGGGGATGTGAGGGGAGAATCTTGGGAACCGTTAAGATGCTAAACGCGCAAAACCGAATAGTTGAATGCAAGACAACAAAGTAACAGACAATGGGCTTGGCAATAGACAAAACTGATCACTGGTGTTTCACCCCTTAGTCGCCGCAGAAAAGGGGCGACAAAACGACCATTATTTCCATTTGGATTCAATGACTTAAAGGGGTCTCGTCCTTTCTGCCGGGCCTGATCTCAAAATTCATTTAAACGGTCTCAAAAGAGACTCAAGGCTAGAAGGCAGATTGGAAGAATCAGTCTTGACGGCGTGCTTCAGGATGACTTCTGCCCGAAAGCGGCGCCCAAAATCTGAAAGCAGGCAGAGTAGTACTAGAAGGGGTTAACGTCAGAACCCAGCACTGGACTTAAAGCCGACCGAACCAGAAAAGGAGGGAGGGGAGTAAAAGGAGAGGAGGTAAGAGGGTGCGGCACGAAAAAAAAGGCGGGCCCGTGGGCCGCCTTGGGGTACAGGGAGGTGGGGGGGGGTGGAGGTGGGAGTGGGGAGAGTGGGGGGGAGGGTGTGTTTTCGTGATGAAAGTAGTTCACAGTGGGGGGTGTTGTGGGAATGGTGGGAGTTTGTGTGGTACCCACCCGAGGGCGGAACGAACGAAAAAAGAAACGTGTCTGCAAACAGAGGCGGTGCCGGTGCGGATGCGTGTCTCTAACAGAACTACTGACGGGACACGCAAACGACCCACATAACGCCTCGGGCTCATTGTTGGAAGTAGTCGGGGTGGAAGCTGCGCAGGGATGAAAGCGCCTTAGAGGAAGACCCGGAAAAAAATAGCACGTAGAGTGCCTAAAACCAGGAGAGCGGGCGGCTCTGAAACCTTTAAGGGTGAAGATCAAAGGATACCGGAACCGAGGACCATCTTACCAGAAGGTTAACCAGTGTGCCTGTTACAGGTTCGGGAGGCAATATTGAGTCCCTGGTGTATTTGTTCGGTGTACCCGAGCACCGGGAGATTTGGCCCGTTTAAGAGCTTCCGTAAGAGAAGCGACGACTAAACTTTCCCACGCAGCCGAGCTTCAGTTCGGGTCCTTAAAAGGGCGGTTAGTGTCGTCGAGTCAGGAACAGTTGACAACGAGGAGACTTCAAGGGCTCGATAAATAAACCAAGACAGTCAGAAAAAAGACAGATGACCAGGCTTCCAGAAACAGTCCCGAGTTGCACCGCACTCAATACCCGTGCAGGTATCATCTACAAAACTCGAGGATCTGAAAGGGTCAACCAGAAGAGAAAAAAGGGCCTCTCCCGAGGGAGGCCCAGTAAGTGGAGTACGAGCGGCCAAAAGGAAAGGGAAAGGCCAGTCGGGGGGAGGGAAAAGAACAAAGAATAAGGACCCTGCCAGAAGGTCCGGGGGCACAAACTGGGGAGGAACCAGAAGGCGGAAAGAGAGACAGATCGTGGGAGCTACAACCATGTAGTTTGGAAAGAGTCCTGGCAAAACAGCTGAAAATGTCCCTTAGCCGGTCAAACCTCGGTAGGCTCACCATTTGGGACCGTTAAATCTTGCTTGCTCGGGTAAACATGCCCATTAGGGCTCCCTTACCGCCAGGAAGCGTAGGCGTTCTGACAATATAGGACAAAGAGGAACGGAACGATAGAAAATTTCCTAGACACCCGGTTCCACTATTCCCTCGAAAAAAGGTACTCACCTTTCTATAAAATCTTAAGAGGAAAAATCCACATGGGGCTCGGCTCAGGGAACGTAAAAGGGTTCTTGTTATCTATGAAAAAAAAACAGCTCAAAGAGGGGAATGAGAAAGAACCCGAGAAACAAAGACATAAATGCACCAGATGGATGGACAAGGAAACCAGGACTAAGGAATGCTGGAAGAAAGGAAAGAGGAAGTCGTAAACCGCTCAACTCTGACCCGTGCCTATTAATGCTGAGACTGAAAGGTCTTTGGGAGAGGCGGGTGGAAATACGGATAAGCCAGAGAATTGGTAGGAACTGAAAATAGGGAGGGAATTAGTTAAGCATTAAGGCAAGGAAGAAAGGGTCCCTGTAAGAGAAAAAGACGAACAGAAGACACAAAGGGAAGGGAAACCTACTGGAGAACCGTATTGGATCCGAAAACTTATAAAGGAAACAACACCGGCGCTACGCTAAACAGGAAATAGCGTCAGGAGGGGTGGGCAACAAAGGCAAGAATGAACTGAGAGCAGACATGCAAAACGACTTGCATAACAACCGCCGGACAAAGGGAAAAGAGTGAAAGAGTGACAGGGGAAAAACAAGCTAGGAGGAAGGCACAGCAGGTAGGAAATACTAACATAGTTCGCGGGTCTGGGAGGTCATCGCCGAGGGCAGACCGATCCGGGAAAAGGGCTGGGGAGAAACCTTGATGGTAGTAAGACCAGAGTTCAAGTGTAACGTTCGTGTGGGGCTGCTAGCCACGATTGAGGTCCATAGGGTAGAAGGAAGAACTAGCCAGGGCAGCCCTCCACCAGGCCCCCTTCAAAAAAAGAGGGAGCCCTATTACGAGGTACAGAAAAGAGAGTTAAAAGGGAAGTCTTCAGAAAGGTGGAACAGCGAATCGCTGGTGAGCAGGGTGGACGGGAAGGCGGGTCCATCCGGGCGCAAAAAAAAGAGGAAAGAATGTCTGGAGTCTGGGGATTCAAGGTCTGAGACTCCCTATGGGGTCCGGTATAACCAAAACTATCGGGAGAAAACTAGAAATTGCAAAGCCCCGGCAGGAAGGGGCATGTATCACTAAGGGGAGTGGACTCCGTCATATCCGTGAGGGGTGAGGCACTCTAATTATAGAAGAACAACAAGCGGGGATTGAGTGTGCTAAACTCAAAATAGAAGACGAGGAACCCGCCACAACGAGGGCCAATACTGCACAGGGTAATCCATCAAGGTCGTAGGCGCGAGGGGCGAAGTGGGACCAGGCAGAAGATCTTAAAAGATCTTTCGGAAAAATGAGGTCGAACCCAATAGAAACTTTCATCATTTGGAAGACCGCAGACTCTTCTTATGACACAAGCCACGATGAACTCAATGTGCACACTCCCAGAAAGAGGTCAAGAAAACAACACAAACGAGGAGGAGGAATATAGGCAGTTCTAGGGCCATGAATTTGAAAGGGGAGAGGAAGTGACGGGGTGCACAACGATTGATAAAAAACTGGGGAAATCCTCCCCCTCCTTGGTGGAAAAATCAGGGAATACGCTTCATACTCTGATCGTGATTTTGGAAACACCACTTAACCTCTCTCCCACTAATAAGAAGAGGGGCTGTGAACATAAGGTCGTGCTCGTTAAATAGGGGAGGGTGAAACTCTTATAGGCGCCCTCGTAAACGAATTGTTGATGCACGGGGGACCTACTACTAGAAAGAAAACAACATATAACCCTGCCGAGTAAAGACCCTAAGGCAACTTAGATCCCGGAGCTGAAAACTCACATAGTGATAGGGGGACGAAGGCTTGAGTGGGTGATAACGGACAATTTGGCCAGTGAATCCATCAGGTAAGAAAGGAAAAGAAAAGTAAAAATTGACAGAGGGGGACATGATAAGGAAGACCAAAAGAAAAAACAACTCACAGGATGCGCCGGTTCAAAAAATGGACTATCTCCTACCTTACGATGGTCTAAGGTAAAGGCGGAAAACTGGAGGAGACGAAAGGGGAAATTAGGGCAAATGGGATTGGGCCGGGCTATTCGGGCTCGTAGCCCTCTTTCCTCATAGGAAAAAAGAAAAAGACAAAGGGGCCCCGGACCTGCGGAAAACTCAAGAAGTCGGGGGAACCAAAGGGTAAACAGGCTGTGGCCGGACGAATGACAGAAAAAACACAGAGCACTCATAGGCCAGAACGAAAAAACTAAAAAAGAGTCAGCAAGAAAGAGGGAAGGAGGAACAGTAAGCTCACCGGTGATTCGAGGGAAGTGCACTTTAGAGGGGACACAGATCGATCTAAAGGAAGGTCAAGGGATGAAAATGAAGAACCAAATATACCCTCTAAAGGGGTGCAGGAGAATTATCAGTAGGAGTGTCCATCTAGAAAATACGGGAGACCGTAGGGGCCCCTATAAGCCTCCGATTGCAAAGCGCCGGGATCATAAAGGGAAGACCACGGGGGGAATGCGGGAAAGTCCAGGACTGAAGACATAATAAGCCAAAGAAAAAGTCGGCCAAAAGTCTCTCGAGTGCGGACTGGGGTTAAAGAGGATAAAAAAAAGTGCCAAAATCTCCATCAGTTCCATCTTAACAAGAGCAAGAACAGGGTCGGCCATCACTTCCGCGGGCTTTTAAATCAAAAGATGACAGACATTACTTCCTTAAGGGGGGGAAAGCCACGCCGCCAGCTGGGGGGAAAAAGGCTTGCTGAGAGGAAGGCGAAGCTTGAGCGGGGTGGCTTAGGGAACAAGAAGTCAAAGTGAATGGCGCCGCGTAGGGAAAGAGGCAGAATGTCAATGGACAGCGCCAGGTGTGGACTTCCTGCGAGGACTCGGTCAACCTGGGGGGGGATTAAGAAGGAAGGAAAAAGTTAAAATTGACGAGTGCCTGAAGACTAAAGGCAAGGAATCAAAAGGGGGACAGGCCCGATAAGACCGCGGAAAAGAAAAATCTATCCAAACCTTAAAAAAATTGGATCATCACGTGTTTTCCGAGGACATCGGCCTTGTATCAAAAAATAGACAGAAAGAAAGTTTTTTCGCGCCTCGAGGAATCCCGCTCGTCCTGTGTAAGAGGGTGTTGGAACAACGGACACTGTCGGGCACCAAAAGGGGCGGCCTTTCATAAAAAATCCCAAAGGAGACTGGAAAAACGTCGACGCGGAGCAAAGGGAAAGAGGGAGTTCCAGAGGTAAAAAAACGTTCAAAATAAGAAGGGGGGAGCTGAACTGCACGTGTGATGTTCCACGGGGGGGGGACTAAACTAACCGAAGGACAAATTTCTGGGAATCCTAAGGCGAGACGCGGAAGTGCGGCTACTTCTCAAAAGCCCTTCTTCATTTGGGGGACAAAGTAGAGGGGGAGGCAGCAGGAGAAACAGCATCTGCACAACGGGAGGAAGTCTTCTAGGGAAAGCCATCCCTGCTTTGGGTCCATCTGTGACGGAAAAAGTAGGAAAGCCAGCAAAACAGCAGACTTCCAAAGAAAAGGCCTCGGGGTAAGCAACGGAAAGTCGGTCACTACTTCCCACTCCCTAGTGAAGGGGGGTTCCCGTTTCTACGAGACCGAAGAAAACCTTTTGGGAGGGGAAGAGCCAGGTCAAGGCCAGTACTTCGTCTCCAATCCAGCCAAAGGGTCAATTTACGGGGGTGCGTAACTATCGTCTGGCAGCAAAATGCTTCCTAGGCGAGACGACAAAAACCATCATGAAGGACAGATGGGGCTCCGGGGGGGTCGTCGGCGCGGCCGGCGCAGGGCTTAAGGAGGAAAAAAAAACCACGATCGCGGGGGGGGAAAAAGGCGTAAAACCGCATCTGTGCGAGCTCGGTGAAACCGGTCCAAAAGGGACCAAGCACTGGCGTCCGCGATCTCGAAAAACCACCTGGAGAGAACAAAGAGAAGAAATAAATCTACCCAGCAGTGCTATCGTACGGTTAACCTATCTCCTACTAGAGAAAGAGGTTCTACGAGATCGGGAGTCGCTGGTCCGAAAAGAAAAAGCTGCCGTAAAGAAGACGCCCTGATACCACTCGGCCGTCTCCCTAGTGAAAGTGAAGATTCATCATTCTGGAGGGAAGTCGAGACGCCCTGCCGGCTACAAACCTGGATGTACGGGGTCAAGGGAAAATGGGATGGCCAAAAAAAAATGCGCCCCACTATGAACTTGATGGACAAGAGAACCAGAGAGAGGAAGCTGGCAGTGACAAAAAAGGTCTGTCTTTCTTGTGAAGGGAATGGGGGTTGTCGGGGGCGGCTCACCCTTGGCTGACCAGTTTCACGATGATAAAACATCCGTAATGTGCCCTCCAACTCAAGACCGATTGAGGCATAATCAGTCTCTGAGGAGAGCATATAATCCGAGATTTACAACTCTTCCCTTCGCTGTCTGAAAAACGCGAAGTACGCACTCCAGGCTCGGAAAACGCGAGCAGGCGGAACAAAGGTCCCTGAGTAAAAAAAAAAAATCAATGAAGTAGAAAAGCAACTTGAACAGAGTGAATCTTTTCCCCAAGAAAGGGACCGAAACGCAGTTCCCTCGTCACTGAACGGGAAAGGGGAAACGTGCGGCAACGCCAGGGACGCCAGCTTAAAAAGAGAAGACAAAGAGGAGTCCACAAAGGAACCGTGTTGCACCCAATCTTGGCCACCCAGACAGGACCGGAATGACTCGGAGGGATCAAGGCTGGTAGAGGCCGGGCCACGCTGACCCTGGGCCCTGCAAGGGAGAAAACAACCCATACCTGCGAAGGAAAGTTTGGGTAAGGGGAAGAGAGCTGATCGTCTTGGGTGCAAAATCGGAAGTCACCTATCGAAAAGGAAAAGACGGCAATGCTTCCGGACGGAAACGAACCCTCCAGGGGACGCGGCACGCACGATTACTCAACCTATGCTTAAACCTGAACTCAATGACGAACAGCTCATGGGGGGGAAAAAAGTAAAGAACAGGAGTCTGTTGTCTCAAACACCAATCCAATCATGTCGCACAAAAGACGAAAGCGCCAGACAAGTGTACGACAGAGTGGGGGTTAAATTTAGAAGAAAAACGACGAAATACTTCGTAAGGGTCGTTCAGAAAGAAAGAGTTTCCTTTCCAATCAGTCTCCATAGGCTTTAAGAGAGGAAATAATTAAACATGCTGTTCTCTTGCAAAAAGTACTATCGGCCACCGCGAACAAAACTAAAGCGCCGGGGGGAAAGACCCCTTCTTTTTCTAGTTCTGGCCTTAGAAGCAGGACGCCCTGGGCCCTGTAAAGAGATTGAAGATCATGGGCAGTGACGGTTGACTAACTGGTAACACGACTTGACGACTTCAAGGAGAGGGGAGCCACAACAAAGGAACAACGCAGAATTAGAAAAAGATAGCAAAGGGATTCGAACTGTGTCACGTCATGCACTAATTCCCTTAAGCCAGCTTTCACCGACGAAACGGTGCCAAGTCATCCCCCCGAAGGGGAAGATAGGTGGAACAGACATTGAAGATTTAAAAACTGAGGATGCTTCTCAAATGCAGGAGGAAGTACGTATTCTGGTGGAGTGTGGGATTCCATCTTAAGGACAAAAAAATATCGTTCCCAGAGGGTGGAAAAAGGGATTGGGATGAAACAGTTCCGGGGTGCGGAGGCATGCTTCCCGCGGGGCACTACCCATCTGGAGGAATTCAAAGCGAAACGCCCAGCCAGCCCGCTCCTAATCAACAACCATTTCAGAAGAGAGAAGGGAGATTAGAAGTCAGGAAAAAGTAGAAGCGGACACAGTTGAGGGGGAGATCGTAAAGTGTAAATATGTGCGCCTTGAGGCTAGGGGGGGAGGCCAGAATCGATTCCAGAACTAAGGCCAACTTTATGTGAAGAGGACTGGGCACTCTCGGAATCCAAAAAGGTCCACCCTGCAAGTTCCGTCGGGGGCCGACACAAGTAAACAAAGAGGTAAAGTTCCCGAGCGGTAAGTGAAAAAGGGGCGGGGGTGGGCCTACGGCCTACCAGGAGTGGTCGGATGCGAAGGGACAGAATACGAAAAACGCTTCTGGTTCATCCTTTGTCAGCCAGCGAGTACTAGGAACAAGCCAAAAAATAAGATTAAAATCTAACGGAACCATGTACGAAAGCCAGAAGACGGAAAGAGAGTTCTACTTGTTAGACCAATGACCACCCTATCACTACGATTGAAGATATTATATTCGGTCCAACACTGCGGGGTTGAGGAGGAAAAAAGATGTAAAAACCCGTCCTAGGGAATGAGATTCAAAAAGGGGGGGTCAGGGTCGAGCCCCAGAACTCTAAAAAACGAAAGAAGGAAAGAGGAAGGAGGGGTACTTCTTGTATACTGGCCTGGAGAGGCAAGGGGACGAAAAGACGAGAATACGCTTCGGGTGAGAGGGCTCCCTTGGACAGAAACTCAAGGTTCGCCCAGCACGAATTCTACAGAAGTGGGGGGTAGGGCACATGGCGCCCTCTCGCGTAAAAGGATGCGTTACACGTTAACAGAGGTCACAGGACATAGGGTGCTGTTGCCGAAGCGACAAAACCGGAATGCACGCGGGGGGGCTGAGGTAGGAAAGGAGGAGAAAGAAAAAACGCATTAATCATAAAAAGGAGCTCCATAAAAAAAAGAATTCTCCCGACCCTTCTGCCGCAGCACTGTGACTCTTGGAGGGACTGACGTGAGGGTGGGAGGTACTGCCTGGGGCCGCAAGACCAATAAAACAAATAGAAAGCAACTTTTGGCCGAGTTTGCCGAAAGAGCCGTAAAGGAAAGCCCACCCGGCGCCGGTTCTCAGATGGCCACCTTTAGCACTACCTATCACAATTGTCGCCTCCGGTTTGACAAGGGCGATGAAGGACCCTGGGGGCCGGGAGAAGGGGGTACTGTACGAGCGTATTTCTTGAACTGGACGCCAGTGAGAGTCAAAGGAAGAGGGGGAAAATCAGAAGGAGCCACAGCAAAAAGCACCTGAAAGGGAGTAAACCATCAAATCTGGAAACCTAACAGTGGCACCTCTTGGGGCAATACGATTGCCAGCCAACAGCCAATCGCTCATTCTAAAGTTAGGGACCTCAATAACTGAGGGCACGAAAAAGGGCCGAAATCCGTAATGGAGAAAAGGGAGAGGGGTCACAAAAGAAGCTAGGACGGGTATTCCTCTGGCAAAGTCTTCGGGGGAAAGGGAGAAGGCAAGTGACGGCCTGCCGGCCCACAGATACCGATAAATGGGGAGGCGCTTTATATGTTGGGCCCGTTTCGATCAGTGCGAAATCACTTCGAAGCAAGGCGAGTTAAACGGGGCCCGACCGCGTGCCCAAGAAGGACAAACCGACCGTTATTACCAACTGTCTTCGTAGTAGGACTCCAAGAAACGGACAAAAAAAAGGTCAGTCAAAGAAAAAAAAGACCCAAACGCCTGACCAAGGGGAAACTGAAAATCGGGGGTCAAAAGACCAGCCTTAGAAATCGCCAGCATTGGACTCGTCAAAGAAGGAAGAGGGAGGGTTCTTAACAGGCACGACGAGGCGGAGGGGCCTCCAGTCCAAACGTCCGGTGGTAACCAATCGCCACAGACAGCTGGGGGGAACCGGCATTCTGTCTCGGGCTGCAAGCACCCGAGTGAAGGAGGGAAAACCCGCGCCTGCCGGTAATTGCTACTCTCCAGTAAAAGGATGAAGAGGGGGCTGGTAAAAGGGAAAAACCATTGTTGTGGTCGTCCTCACTTGGGCCTTTCCTAAGGGTTCAACCTAGTCCCGAGGCCCGGCCGGTCCTCGTGCGTTCCTGCGACCAGGGCGTACCTAATCTCTTTTACAGACGGGATGGTTCCCACCGTCAACATCTCCACCGACACAAGCAGGGGCTAGCAGCATCGGGTTCAGAAGAAAAAAGGGGTCCGGGGGATCGGGGGGAAAAAAGCTCACCTACCATGGAGTGAGTGCGACCGACGAGTGAAGGAAGAAAGCCTTGGGTTTGCCTCTGTGGGCCACCCAGGACCGGTCCTTCAATCCCTTAGGGCGGCCTTTGGACAGAAGACCTCCATTCCTGGCAAGGTCTGTTGGGAAGCCGGAGAAGACTGCATGCGGCCACGGAGTGCTTGAAAGAAAATGACACGTGAAATATAACGTCCGTTTGGAGCTATACTGACAGCTGGGATTTTTGCCGGGCCAACTCGGGAAGGGCTGTGAGGGGCATCCGCACCGGTCTAGATGAAAGGCAGACGGGGCTCTCGCTCCCTGAAGTGGAATGAGTGGTCCATTGTCTTCATCAGCGCAGATCCTCCAACAGAGGATTCGGAAGAAAAAACACTCTTCACGGAAGAAAAGCAATGAAAGGGATACGAAAGAGGGAACCCTTTCCCAGGATGAAAACCGGCCGCCTCAGACGCCATTAACTCCAAACGGGGAAAACCGAAATGGGAGGGAAAAAATGGGTGAGGGGCCCCGCCTGGCATCAGGTTCCCTTTTCTCTATCAACACCGGGTGTCGAAGAGACCAATCATGGAAAAAGTACGGAACGACTCAAAACTCAAGTGTCTCGGGAGGGTGGAGAAACAAAGGCAACAGGCCGACGAGCTCAAAAGTCTGAAAACTCGAAGAAGCAAAACCAAATCAGAAATTGAGAAGGTGGAGCCTTTAATCAAGCGTTCTCCGGCGGGGCGAGAAACACCCGCATCGCTAAACGAAAAAAGAGGGGCATTGAGACGTGCAGCTCGGAGAGAGAGAAAAGTTAAAAAAACATAAAGGGTCTTTCGCGTAGTAGCGGCGACAACAACAAAAAAAACTTAGGGGGTAGAAAAAGAGGGAAAGGGCAAAATCAAGTGAGGCATGGCCCGGTTCACAAGAGGAAGAGCGGAAAAGTTCTCATAGATCTTTGCCGCGAAACAGCGACGAAGACCTAAGAAATCAAAGAATACAAAAAAAGGACATCGCCGGCTCCGCAAAGCGCGCGTTGGAGAAGCCATTCAAACTGAAGCCTTCTAGGCAGAAAAGAACTACCAGTGCCTGAAGGGGGGCAGGGATCGAAATTTCTACCCTGGTCAGGGTGAAGGGAGAAAAAACACGGGTAAACGAAATGCATGCGGTAAGGCCAACAAGGCGGTCCTCTTTGGAAACAGGGCGGTCGGGAATGCCTTATGTTGCGGGGAGGATACGGATTCAAGGAAGACGTTTAATCCAAAAAGAAAGGGGACCGCCTCCCACTACCTTCCTTTAAATTTCCCATCGACTCTTCATCGGCCAACACTAAGCTCTCTGAGCGGGATCGCGCTGATAAAAGAAGGAAAATCTGCCCGGAAAAGCTGCTAATTCTAAAAAAACGGAGAGCAGGGACTTCCATAAAAACGTGACAAGGTAGGTCCCCGGAAAAAAAACCACTTTCATGTTCGCACAAGCCAACGGAAATTCTTGGAGTGGCACCGGAAGACAGAACTCCCGAATAAGAAGTAGCGCGTAAAAAGCCAAGGGAGGCTTCCGGGCGGTTCTTCATTAACAAAAAACCTACGGCTTCAATTCGAAGTCAAGGGTGGAAAAAGAGGAAAAAACAAAGGAAACAAAGATCGGCGACGCCTAACCAGGGACCAGGGAGTATAGGGGACAAGCGTAAAAGGCAGAAGAGGAAAACAAACCCCTGCTTCGAGCCCTGGGGGGCCGGGGCGAATGGCGGATCTCTGGTCAAAAAAGGATCCAGATAAAACGGGGATTCTGCCGCGGAGAAAGAAAGTCACGCGGACCGGCAAGCCCGAGGGCCCTACCGTTGAAAAACCAAAAGTGCCCTCCGACTATTACTCAACCCTACGCTTGCCCCACGCAGGAACAGCGGCGAGGAGAAGGGGAAAAGGAGGAGCGGCGGAGAAGAACCCGGGAGACGAGCTCCAAGCACTATCTCAAGAATAAAGGACCCAGCTAGTGCTCTTGTACCACACGAGAAAAGACTGGCGCACCTGCCACGACTGTTCTTCCGGGGAAGAAATAAGTCGGGGAAAGGCCTGAAGGGGGGACAAAAGCTGGGGCTGCCCGGCGGGGACTAGAAAATCACCCTGCGCCAACCGGCGCCTGAGCCTTTGTACCGACTGGATGAGGGGATAGGGGGCGGCAGGTTATAGAACAACAATTAACATCTCGGGAAACGACGGGAACTCAGGCGTTTAAAATGGCCCAAAAGGGGGAGGCGAAGGGAGGAGAGCCTAATCGAAAAGCCAAAGCTAACTCATCCCAAAACGCGTTCGAAGTGTTTCAAGGCATCATACTGAAACCCTCAATCAGGTCACCTACCGTCAACAGAGGGCATAAAAAAACGATGAAAAACTTCTTATAGGGAATGAAGACGTTGACAAAGTTCTGATTTCTGGAAAACTCGGCAAAGACGTTTCACGTACTCGAATTAATTTCTAGTCTGGGGGATTGGGGAAATCTTCGAGAAGAGCAAAGCGAGGGTAACCCTGCGGGTCAGCCCTTGCGGGTAGGAAGCCTTTCAAGGGGGGGAGAGGGCGGATGCTAAAGAACTCTATCCAGCTTCGCGGTAACCGGCAAAAACACGTAAGCAGGGAAAGAGGACCGCGAAGACCAGAAAACCCCGGCAGAGGGCGCGATTAAAACAAAGCAGAGTCAGTATTCTCGCTACAGGGAACGGTCGCATCTACCCCGGGTGGTAGCTGCCAGCATGGGCCGCCGCAAAAAGACCCTACTTCCACCTGTGCTGCAGCTTAGGCCAAGGCGTCGAGCCGAAAAGGAAAATACACCCGACGGTCCTTCTCCCACACAGTATCAATGACCTCTGAGTTCAAAGAAGCCCGGTATGAATATCTTTAAACGCTGGGGGGCTAGACTCCTGCGAGCCTGGTCATTTTCTTAACGAACTTCCAAGGTAATAGCCGACAGCCTTCTTTTCATACAGGTTGCGACTATACAAGGGGGGAAACAAGCCCCCTAGGTAAAGCGCGAGTGTACACCAAAAAAGGAGACGGAAAGTTCTCGTTTTCCCCACCAAAAACGTGACACTAGAAAAAAGAGAGATTTCGGGGGGAAAAAAAAAGACTTGTGGAAAAAATATCAGAACCAAATGCCGATGAGTAAAGGAGAGAGCACCGGAACTTCATACCGACCATAAG
>Ga0179593_1382071_pt1 | contig 19654 bp, 36 predicted proteins | sample CZODoug2_1_08_16_FD_185931 | JGI IMG/M metagenome (GOLD analysis project Ga0179593, IMG submission 185931) | Vadose zone soil fungal communities from Angelo Coast Range Reserve, California, USA - CZODoug2_1_08_16fungal (PacBio error correction) | ecosystem: Environmental > Terrestrial > Soil >...
CGGAAAAAAAAAAAAGGGAACTGCCCGAAGGTTTGGTGTGCGGGGGGACGAAAAGAAAAAAAAGAATTGGCAGAAAGGGTTCAAAAGCCGAAGTGCCGGAATCTTTATAAAGATAAAGGTGGGAAAAAATCACTTATAAAAAAGGATAAGGCGAAAACAGGGCTGAGGAAAAAGCAAAGCGGAACTGAAAAAAATCGCGCCCAAGGGGGGTAGGAAGGGTGGGTCAGAAAAAAACAACGGCAAACTCGGACCAGCACTATAAAAAAAAAGAGGAGAGGTTTGGGAAAAATTGGGAAGAAAGAGAAAATACCAGCAGGGAAAGGGAAACGCAATTCAGCCACAGGTGAGACGTGGGGCGGAGAAGGAAGGGAAGCCCAAGAGCAGTGAACACAGAATGGAGGGGTAGAGAACTGTGAACGTTTTTGTAAAAAAGGGGAAAAAAAAAAGAAAAATTGGTGGAAAGTGAGGGGCGGTTTCGAATAAAAACATTTTGCGAAGGGGGGTGGAAAGGTATCGGCACAACTACAGCTGGAGCATGAATTGGACCGAAATCAAAGGAGGGGGGGGGGAAAGGACACTTAGCAGTGGTAAAACAAATTGCAGAAAAAATTTTGGGACCGAAAAAAGTAACGGTCAGATTCTACAAACAAAGGGGTGGGTTCAAAAAACGGGGAGCGGAAAGGAATTGGTGGGTTAAAAAACGTCCAGCGACGGCGAGTTCGGAGGGAAAAAAAAGGTGGGGCAAATCCAAGGCAAAGAGGAGGTGGGGCCAAAGGGGGGGGTGGGGAAGGAAAAGATGAGTTACTGTAAAGTGTTACGTCCAGCGAGAACTAAGGGGGGGAGGCAGTGGTGTGGAAGAGCGCGGAGAAAAACGCGAAGGGGGTTATTAGAAAGGAGAAAAACAACAGGGGAAGAAAACAGTTGTCATGGCGGAAATGCGATGAAGGGGTAACGGAGTGGGAACAGTACCCTAAGGTGGAGGACGAGCAACAAACGTAAAAAAAAAAACGAGGGAGGAGAAAATGTTGGGCCCGAAAAAAAGAGACGAAGACTGGCCGGGGGGGGCAAGGTGGAGAGCACAAGAAAGGGAAGGCGCGGGCGGGAGGAAGTAAAGGGGAAAAAAGAAAAAATACGGATAGAAGCCAAGTTTGTCAAAAAAAAAATAGGAGGAGCAAGCAAAAAAGGTTTTTGGTTTTCTGCCCAAAAAAAGGCAAAAGAGGGGAACGGTACTCGAAAGGACTACAGCGTGGTATCCGGAGCAAGGAAGAAGATCTCATGTCGCAAAGAACTTGGTTGGGGAAAGAAAAAGGAAAGCGCAAAAACCAGAAAAAAGAACTAACGGCACCCTGGAAGAAAGGGAAAAAAAACGAACTCCAGGTCTTCCACCCGAGGGGGAGAAACAGGGTTAAAAAAAAGGGTATTCAGGGGAAACGGAGGGGGGGAAAGGCAGACCAAACTGTGCTTCGCTTGTGGGGAAAGACGGGAAAGGAAAAAGCACTTGCCATCCAAAAGGGCATAGAACCTAGGTAAACTTGGAAAGGGGAACTTGATTAAAAGGTGCAAGACGAGGAGGGGGCTTGGAAAAAAACACATGAGAAAACCAATGGTGGCCCAGAGAAGAAGGAAAGAACGAAAAGGTGGAAAAAGGACATACCGCCAATGATCAAGGAGGGGGGGACAAAACAAAAAAAAACAGCAAAAAAACGCCTAAGGGCAAAGGGGGTGAGTTACTCAATGCCCACACACTGAAAAAAAAAAAAAACGCCAGGGAAACCGGGGCCCGTTTGGGAAAATTGCTGGGGGAGGGACAGGTAAAAAAGGAAACCCGTGGGGGGTACTTTCGGTGCAACTGCATCGAAAAACACAACACCTGGGAAAGGAATGGGAGAGTGGGGAAAGTTTGCAAAAAGAAGATGAGACAGGACAGTTTTAAATACGAACTCGATGACTCAATGAAGTTTGGCAGAAAGGGAGCAAAAAAAAAAAAGAAAAAAAATCGCAGGAAAAAACAGCAGACAATGGGGAAGGCCAGGAATCACCCCAACGAAAAAACAAAAACACTGAATAAAAGGAGAAAGATAAGCACTACGAAAGGTGTCAAGAAAATTTTGACAAAAAGCACTCAAGTCTTCAAGCCAAATCGTGGAGGGGGGAGTGGGGGGGAAAAAACAAAAACAGACAAAAAAAATGAAGTGTTTTTCCGGGGGGGGGGGGAGGAGTGGGAGGGGGGCCGTTGACCAAAAAATAAGAAATAAAAAGGTGAAAGTTCAAAAGCGTACGTGGGAGAAAGAAAGGGGGGAACTCACTAAAAATAAGGAGTGGAAAGAAGGGGACGGTGCGCTGGTGAAGGTTGCAGTGCTCAGGAATGAGAGGGAAAAACAAAAATAGGGCAAAACAGAAAAAGGCCCGAAGCAACCCGGTAGGAAAATGAAAAAAACCGTTACACAAACTGGGGAGAATACAGGACTAGTTGATCAAGTGAAGAATTCGTCTTGGCAGGAAAGAAAGGTTGACAGTTGAAACACCCAGGGTGGGGAAAAAGCAAAAGAACCAAGTGAGAAAATCGCGAGAAACGATGAGAAGAGTCTGGAAACAAACCTCCCTAAACTCCTGAACTCTGGCCTCGCAACTAGTAAGTTCAGGGTTTCATGGGGGCAGGGACGAAATGTAGAAAGGGGTCAGTGGAGCAAAAGATCGTAGTCTTTTGAGGGGGTGGAACACTGAAGCACCCCCAGGGTGAAGAAGAAAGAGTACAAAAAGGAAGAACGAAACTAGGCAAGGTGGGAAAAAATAAGGTGAAAACCAAAAAGAAAGATTAAGTCGAAGATGAGAAAAGCGCGGGTCCTTGGAGAAAAAGAGATTCCACAGAAAAAAAAAAAAAAAAACCACAAACAAACGGAGAAAAAAGAAAAAGAGAATGATGTTAAAGGACCGAACACAGCGGCTAACCGCCATCTCTAACGTAAGAAAAAAGGGGCAAAACAAGAAAGACACAGGCTGAATCTGAGCGGAGACGTAGCACCTCCATGCCAAACCTGTGAAGAGAAGGACACACCTCAAGAGACTACGCCTGTCTGGGGGAGAAATACCAAACCAAGAGACATACTGACCAGAAAAATGAAAACTGAAAAAATACTACGTTGCGTGGAAAGAAAAAAGAGTTCGCTTGGTATTGGAGGGGACAAAAAAGAGAAGCAAAAAAAAATCTAACGCGAATGGGGGATCACCAACCAGTAAAAAGCAAAAAGAAAATTAGCGGTGGGCAATGAAAAAAAACCCGCCACATCTATCAAAACGAGACGAGAAATCTCACTGAAGTGCATAGGAGGAAGAAAAACAGGAATTGGCAGCTGTCTCCAAACCCATATTGAACGAAAAGTTTAGAATAATCAAAGAAACGAAAAAAAAGCACAAATGACTCCGCGAAACCAGAAAGCCCTTGAGTGGGAAAGCGGTATGGTTGGGTTGACCAGGAGCAAAGAGAAAAAACGTATAATTTTTGAAGCAACAGTGTTGAAATTTGAAAAAAACAAGGGTCGTGAAAAAGAAAGGGGGGGACTAGTAAACAAAAAAACAAAAAAAACGATTGAACCGGCTCCGACTGGGCTGAATGGGGCAAAAAAGAGGAAAAAAAAAGTTCCAAAGTCGGATATGGTCAGTAGGATTCCGGGAAGGGGGGGAAAAAGTAACATGGAAGACTTCTGGGAAGGGAACGACTAAAGGATGCGGGGGAAGAAAAGCGGCAAAAAAAAAAAAAAAAAAGGAAGGGAATCCGATGAGAGACAAGAATGTCAAGGAAAATACCGGAAGAGGTTGCCAAAAAACTTAAAAAATAGGACAGAAGAGGGTGCACGAGGGCAAAAGAGAGTAAGACATTCACAGGACACTTGTTGAAGACAAAGCAACGAGACCCCACAAAAAGAAGGCTTCAGAGGCTTCGATAACGGGAAGGGCGAAAGAAACAAAGACCAGAACAAACCTCCGTGAGGGGTTGGAAGTTAAGAGAAAAACACGAACTTGGAAAGATGTCCAGAAAAAGACCAGAAGCGTCCCGTAGAACTCGGGCAACAACCAGGCGCAAAAAAAGAAAACTCGAGTCAGCGGAAAGCGGACACTTTCCAATTGCAGGAAAGTGAAAAGAGTTGCTATGGAAACTTGGTGCAACGCAAAGTTTGCCCGATGTCTATCCGTTCGAGGAAAAAAAAAGACAAGGAAAAGAAAGAACAGCAACGTTGCCCAACGGGTGAAGGACCGGAGTCCCATAAAGGCAGAAGGAGTGCGCGAGGCCGGGAAACTGGCTGGAGTTGAAGGGCGATTCGTTTTGGATTAGCACAAGGGAAAATGAGACGGAGGGATCACCGGGAAAAAACAAGCGTGTTCGAAGATATTAAACCCCGGCCCCGTTTAAAGGGGAAAAAAAGCTGATGCAGAGAAAAACGCCGGGACAAAAAAGGGTACCGCAAAAAAAAGGGCTGACAACGCAGGGGGCCACGGGAAGGGCCACAGACCTCAGACAGCACGAATGTCGGGCAAAACAGAACCAAGAAAAAATAATGCGCCTCAGCCGCCTTGACCTAAAAAAAAAAAAAAAAAAGAAACGGAAAGATCGTCTACTGGGGGGACGGTGTTTGAAAAACAAGCGGACCCGAAAGAGATGCCCATGAGGAAAAAGTGGAACAGAGAATCGATTGCAGACTTAAAAGAGAAAAAAAAATAGAGAGCTAAACTAGAGACAATACTGCTGGGAATAAAGATTGGCCGAACACGGGGAAATCAACCGAGGTCCTCGCTGTAATCAAAAAAGAACAGAAGAAACAAGGAAACCCCAACAAAAATACCTTAGGTGCAAACCAAGGAAAAAAAGGGGAAAATACGCGCCCCGTCTCATGGAAAACTAAACAAAAAAAGAAAGCCAAAAGTGAACAGAAAAACACTGCCAGTGGAGGACGATTAAAAGAAATGAGAAGAAAAGGGTTTTCTTGGAACATTCCCGGCAGGAAAAAAAAAAAGAAATAGAAAAACCTCTAGACGGGAAGAGGAAAAAAGAAAGGGGGTGAGAGCTCTGAAAACCAAAACGGACTAAAAGGTTGGGGAGGACACGAACAGAAAGTTTAAAGAATCGTTTGAAAAAAAACGGAAACGGAAGAAAAAAACAGGATCCAAAGAAAAAACCCCATTGAGGTCCATCAAGCTTCCTGGAGATTGATAAGACGCAGAAGAACTTTCAGGGACAGGGCGAGCAACTGACGCAAGAAGAGGAACGTACGGCCAAAATCTCCCCCAAACATAAAAAAAGAAGAAACATCAAGGTGGGAGTCACAAGGAAGGGCAAAGAAAAAACAAGCAAAGTGTTTCAGTGCGAATAAGGTTAAGAATCTGCGCAATCGGGTATTAGGGGACCACAACGATAAGCCCATCCTACCGAAAAGAAACAACGGCATGGGTTTGTGTTGGTTGTTTAACAGGGTAAGGGGGGGCCCTCAAAAGGAGGAAAAATACCGGAAAAAAAAAAACAATACGCCTGGTAATGAACGGAAAACCAAGTCGAATGGGGGTGACGGGGAAACAGGTATGGGTGGGAAACAAGAGGCTGTTTTGTCACTAAGTCCGATCTCGGGTCGGTCCGAGCAAAAAAATCACAGCACGCAAAACATTATCAAAGACCTGGTAAAGATGGAAGGGCGTCAACGGTGGAGGTTCCAGGGGAAAAAGCAAGACAAAACGCAAAAAAATTTCAAACGTACGCGTTGCGGAACCAAAGCAACTCGCACGTAACCCAAGACAGGGAAATGTCCCTTCAAACCCTAAAAATGAAAAAAAAACCGGGGTAGTAAACATATGGGGAGAGGCGGAGGGGAAAAAAACGCCAAAAAAAATAAAATATGTGTGGCCAGAGACCCGTCAAGGAGAGGGGGGGGAACGACGCCCCGACCGAACCTAACCAGTATAAAAACCCGGGGGCCGGCCAAGGGGGACGGCAAGCCTGCTTTAGGAAAAAGGCGCGGGGACAAGAGAAAGACAAAAAGGAGACCGGAATCAACGACGGTGACCAGTGTTGTCTAAAAGACTCAAACGAGAATCGGAACGGGAGAAAAACACCTACCGGACGACCAAAAAAAAAACACGGGAAAAGACGCGAATCAACAGAGGCAAAAAAAAAAAAGAACGAACCGGACACCAATGAACACAAAAAACGTTGGTGTACCCCAGACGAAGACATAGAAAAAAGAAGACCAAAAAGAAACGTCCCGTAGCTCGAGTGACCGTGTGGGACAGATCCAAAAAAGAGGAGGAAAAGGCAGGGCAACCGGAGGAACCCTGACTTGACCGGTCCACCTCACGCACAGACGTCACAAGGGGAAAGGGAGAAAACGATTTTCAAAAACCACTGCTTGTCCTTCTTAAGAGACGAGCAAAAAAAGGGGCGGAAAACAAGGCGGTGCACCGGAATCCGCACCGGGAAAAGGTAGAGTAACGGGAGAAAAACGAGAACCCGGGTCCCCAAGAGACCCTAGGCCACAAACGAAAAAAAAACCGGCTTCCGATGGACAGCTTCCAATTCCTCAATGAGGAAAAGAAAAAAAATAGAGCGCAAGGGGCAAAAACGGTTTGGAAACGAAGAAAAAAAGTCCGACGTGGCGAAGGATAGAACAAAAAAAAAAACTCCTTTGTCGGCAACTTGAGGCAGAAAGGAAGGAGCGAGTCCGCAAAGAAAAGACACCAGCCTTGGAAACAAGAAAGGAAAAGACGGGTATTTGAACTAACAAAAATGAGAAAACAACAACACGGGGGGAAGTAAAAGAAAGAGGGAGGGAGAAAAATCAGCCGGGACAGCTTTGACTGGAGAGCCCGGTGGAGGACGGCGTGAACAACGAGCAGAGAGACAATAGAGATGCCGGAAAAGCAGAACATCCGGGAGATACAAACATGAAGAGGGGAAAAAAAAAACACCCGCGGTAGAAACTCTTTGGAGAGACAAACGCGGCCCAACACAATGCGCTTCCAGGGGGAGAAAAGGGGACGCGCGACCAACCACAAATGGGGGGGAAGGAATTGGGGAAAAACCCCCTCAGAAAAGAGAACTGGAATCAGCGAATCGGACCGCGGGCAAGAAACGCACACGGGTAATATCGGTGTTAAAAAGAGGAGAAAAAAAGGGACGCACCAGCCACAAGGGTCCCTGAAACGAAAAGGGGGGAAGGGCCCGATGGAAGCCAGGAAAAGGAGTTGGGGGGGGAGGGTTGTGGACAGGCCGTGAGAAAGGTCCGAAAAAGGAACTGGCAGACACATAAATAAAAAGGACGCCGCTGTAAAGAATCCAAGGTGAAATCCGCACACAAAAAAAAGGGGGATCAAAAACCAAAATAAGGAAAAGCGCCCTTTGAGGAGGGAAAAAAGGGGGTAGGTTCTGGGCCACGGTCGGGAAGGAAGGACCAATGGGCAGAACACCGTTGGGGGTTGGGAGGGTGGTGGCTGGGGTCGAGGACAGGTGCCGGATGGGGTGGAGGTCCTGACCAGAGAAAAGGGACTCCAAATGAATTGAATCCGTGATCGATCCGGCTCGGGAGCTTGGGATAAAAAATAAAAGGTCCGAAAGGGGAAAGGAATAGTGGGCAGGAAAGAGAAGGCGATGGTGCCCTTCCCGATTGGGGAGAAAAAAGCAAACAGGAAAAAAATGAGAAACACCCACCTCGTTGGTCTACTGATTAGGCCCCAGAAGATGGAGGACGTAAAACTGAGGAGAAAAGGGGAGACGGCCCAACAATATGGGGGGGGGGGGGCAGGAGCAGTAACCGAGTCACTAGAATGGAAAAGACAAAGATCACCAAAACACGGGGGTTGAATGTATCCCCGCCCAAAAAAAAAAAAAAATGGGGGAAACGCAAGTGGGGTCTTAAAGAATCAAACGGAGGTAAATCCCAGGACACGGGGGTAAAAAAAATGATGAAAACGAAAAAATTTGAAAATGGAACACGAAAGTAAATACTGTTTTTAAGTGGGGGAAAAAACAGGGGTTCGGGAAATAAGGCAGGAGGAGTAACCGGAGAAATGGAAAAAAATCCCTGGGGAACAGTCAATCCGCATGAGTAAGAGAAAAAAAAAAAGGCCCCAAAAACCGAAAACCAGTTCGACCATTGGAGCATGCCGTCGAGGAGGGACAAAGGGGGTACGGAAGGGGCGGGCCGCACAATAAAAACCGAATTGCGGACGGGGTTGCACAAAGACGACGCCTTGGTCTTGGTCCGTCACTTAAAGAAAAAAGTGGAAAAAGAAGCTACCCGAAAAAGAGGGGCCGAACGGGCGGACTCGGCACCGCAAGGCAATAGAAAAGAACTAGCGAACCGGTTGCACAGTGGATCAGGGGAAAAAAAAAAACAAAAACGTTCCCTCTTGGCAGACTAATATTCGCAAGAACAGTCATCTAGGGGAGATGGACGAAACCGCCCAAAAGGGAGGAGAAACCAGGAAAGCGGAAGACAAGTCAGGTGACCCGTTCGAACGGGGCGAAAAGTTTGAAACTCAACCATTCACCGCTGGCAGGATTGGCGGGTGAGAAAAACCCGTCACTTTTGAAAGATTTGGTGGGGGGGTGTAAATCCCATGTGACCCCCTCAGGGGTGAAATGTGAGAGTGAGGGGAGAAGAAAAATTTTCGTACGTAGGGGGGGGAGTAATATTCAAACATACCATGAGGAGCAAGGGAAGTTTACAAGCGAAGAGAGGTTGGTGTCTGAAAAAAAAAATGGAAGGGTGGTGAAAAAAAAAACATGGGTTTTGGTACCAGAAAAGGGAAAGGGGGGGGAAAAAACCAGGGGTTGAGTAATGTGGGACAGGGATCACGGGCAGGGGGGGGGGGGGTTTTACCTAAGCCGGACGGGGGCCCAGAAGGGTGACTTACTTCGGAAAAACCTACGGGGTTTCAAGGAATCCTAAGGTGGAAAAAGGGGGGAGGAGTGGGGGAAAATGTTTCCCGCCATGAATTCTTCGGTGAGGTGGGTCTAAAGCAAAAGAGAGAACCTCGGGGGGAGAACCTTTTTTCGGCCTATGAGGGAAAAACAGCGAATGGGGGTTAATTCCGCAAGTCAGAGCACGCAAGAGGGGAGACAAGTTCTGCGGGGAAAGCAAGTAAAAAAAATGGGTTTCAATCCGCAACTGGCGGGAAAAAAAAAAAAAAAAGAAAAAAGAAAAAAGGAGGGGATCATGCTTTTTGTAGCAAAAAAAGAAAAGAGAGATGGGAACCGGGGGCAACTGCTTGAGGCTCGCAAAGAGGCATATCGGGGGCGGACACGGAACGTGCCGCAGGGAAAAAAAAAAAAAAGCAAGCCTTTGGCTCACCATGGGTAGGGAACACTCCAGTTCGCGAAAAAATCACCTTTTTTTTTGGGAAAGGTGGAAAAAGGGCGGGCGGAAAATCGAATAACGGACCAGGCAAAGGATCAGTCCGAAAAAAGAACGAAAAGGGGGCGCGATCATGTTGCAAAAAAATAAACAAGGAGGACCCCCTCCAACACTAAGCCAGGGACATAGAAGAACAGGTAACCTGCACCCGTCCCGGTATATGGGCGAAGCAACGGTAACAGCCAGAGGAAAGTCGCAAGAAGCAGTTCTGCTTGGGGGAAAAGAGGAACAGGGGAACATTGTTGGCGGGTCCTAAAAAAGCACGAAAAAAAAAAAAAAAAAAAAAAAACCACACTGTGCCGTCGCAACAGGTCAAATAGAACCGCTGGTAAGGGGCTGGAAACTGGGTAAGTGCCTGCCATTGTTGAAAAAGAGCCAAATGGGAGGGCTCATAAACCACAATGGGTGGGGGGGGACAGCCCCAAGACCCAAGGTCCTATTACGCTGACAAAAAGAGAAATCAAGTGCTTTCGCCCTGAGAAACGGGGGGGGGGGGGAGGGGGGGGGGGGCAAACCGCCTTCCCACGCGGTTGGGGAGGTGGCAGTGAACAAAAAAACTGCCTCAGAAGCTCTCCTAGACAACCGGTCTCTTTTGGGGGAAGGGGGCCAGGGCCGGAACAAGTAAATTGTGGGGGGACGTTACTGTTGCAACGGGGAAAAACTAATGGGGGGGACGACTCTGGGGGGGGGGGGACGGGCTTTACGGTTAAAAGGGGAGGGGTGGGGTTGGGGGGCCAAGGGTGTTTCCACCATGGGTGAGAAGAAGGCCTTGTGGACTCACATCCGACCGATGAAAGATGACCACCGCGGGCTCCCCACAGCATAGATAAGGGAAGGGGGAAAAAAGCCAGCTTCAGGGGGGAACGCCGCAAAGAACAGAGAAGGTAAAAAACAAAAGAAAATAAAAGGGATCATAGGAATAAACAGAAAGGGGGCAATGTTTTCAAGATTTACCAAACACACAGCAAGTAGAGAACAAGCCTGATTTCGTTTTGAGGGACAGAAAAGAACAGGAAAAGGGGTCAAAGCGGGTCAGGGTGCCGTTCAATGAAAATAAAACCAGCTCACCCAAAAGCGACGGGCCATTGTCTGGGGGGACGCAAAAAGAAACAGGGGGGTAAAGAAGGGAAGCAAGGTCGCGGAGTTTACTGGGGGACAACGGTCTGACTTTCCCTAAGAAAAAAGCAAAAGGGCCTAGGAAAATGCTTGCCAGAGCGAAAAGGGAAAGGAAGTCGGACAGAAACAAAAAAAAAGGCAGAAGGAAGCGCTCTGATAATTAGCGGGCGGGGGGGCGGCCCACAAGAAGAAAACAGCTTTAATAGGGTTGTAAAACCTAAAAAAAACGGCAAAAACCAGGGCCAGAAGGACTGTGATTCCAGAAGCAGAACGCGTGGCCGCGGAGCTGGAAAAGAACCTCCCCGAGAAAAACCGCGATCACTGAGGGAACCAGCGAACGAGTGAGAAGGTTTTTTTCATGGGGAAAGGGAAAAGGTCATATGTGGAACGGCGGGTACGTGGGGGAAGAAAACAAAACGGTAAGGATCGTTTGCGGGGGGGGGGGGGGGAATGAAAAACATCGTACCCGTGGTCAGAAAAGCTCTTGCTTAAACGTCAAATGGCTCTAATCATCAGGGGAAGTGGGGGGGTCAGAAGGTGAACGAAGAGAGGGAAAAAACGAACTATGAGAAAACTAAAAAAAGCGTTGAAACTGGCTCCCAAATCAAAAGATCGAGAGACAAACCAAGGAGGGGGAGGAAAAATAGAGAGAGGGAGGGAAAGGAAAGACCGCCGAAGATAAAATTCTACAGGCGGTCACCCGTAATGGACAATCTATAGAGGCAATAGATCACTGCAAAACAGGGTGGGGCACAGGGCAGGCCACTGGGGTCAGTAGCGCGCATGCAGTTGCCCTCCACAACACAACAAAAATCATAAGGAACGGCACGCAAAGACGGGGTGATAAAGGCAGGTGGGCCAGCCAGGGTATAGAGAGGGGGAGGGTCGGGTCCATCTCTATTCTTAAAAGGGAAAAAGGGAGCCGGAGGAAGCAAAAAGAGTTCACGGAAGGAAACAGGGGAGAAGGCAATGAAGAAAACCGCTAGAAAAACCATCACAAGAAATGCAAGTCGCACGGAGTGGGGGGGCAGGGAAAAAGTCCAAAACATAACCCAGTCAGAACTGCAAGCATTTAAGGCAAACAAGAAAGGAGAAAAATTGAAGGAGCATAAAGAAGGACAAAGTATACCTAAAACCGGGAAAGCGCAAGAACCGTCTGTTAACGAGTAATGTGGGAGGGGAAAGGGGAGGCCTCAAAAGTAAACAGGGTTGGGAATCCCCTGTCAGGAGGAAAAAGGAAAGGACAATAAGACCGAGAAAATACTGTGATCGGAGTAAATCAACGAGAAGACAAACGATGGAAAAAAAAGATCCGACGGAGCAAGAATGTTTCAAGATTGCCATCAACAAGTTCGATATTCTATATTAGGGGGGGGGGGGGGATGACAAAAAGGGGTGGGACTGTTTTAAGGGGAAGGGACGGAAAAAGGGAGGCAGACCTGGAATTCGAAGAAATAACCGTGGGAAAACCAGCGGAAACTCATTAATGTCAAGAAGGAAAAAGAAAAGAATGTCAAATGACCATAGTACAAGGCGAAAAGTGGCACAAAAAAGGAAAAGGGACGGGAACGGTCCCGAAGGTCGGACAAAAGTACAACCGAAAAATAACATTCCAAGGGAAAAAAGGGCAGAAAAAACCAAAAATAAACCCCCAAACACCAACAAAAAGCCTCCGGTTCGGGAAAAGCTTCCAGAAGCGAGGGAGGGAAGAAAAACCGCAACAAGACAAAAACCGCACCCGTGAAGGGCTTGGTTTGACACGGGGGAGGGAAAAACGAAAGTACTTTTTAGCCAGGACGTGGGGGGAGGCTGGGGGGGGACAGGAAACATGCTCGAGGGGCCCAAAAATGTTTGTGGAAAGGCAAGAAACGCAATCCCGAAGCATCCTGAAAGGAAAAGGGGGGGGGACTTCCACAGGAAAGATTTTAAAATAAAAACGTTCTAAATGGTGAAACTTGTTTGAGAGGAAAGGAAAAGGGGGTGGGTGGTGGTCCCGTCGGGGGGAGGAAAAGTAGGGAAAACCGCCAACATGTGCAAAAAAGGAGGGGAAACCAGGCAAACAACAGACTCTGAAGAAATAACCGCCGGCTTAAGGGCAAGAAAAACAAAGAGACGGGGGGGGGGGACAGACCTTGAGTGCGAGAAATTTCCGTACGGGGGGAGGTAGGGGGAGGCGTTTTTGGATGGAAAAAAAAACACAAGAGAGCCCCATGGGACAAACCCACGAGTGACGGAATCGAAAACAAAGGATACCGGAAAGGGGAGTAGTTCGATGTACGACACTCCCCGTTTTTTAAGGGGAAAAAAACAAAGAAAAATGGTGATGCGCTAATCGCAGTGGGGGGAAAGGCAAAGGGCAAGAGCCACGGATTGCTGACAACGCGGGCACAGGGTACGGCCGAAAAAAGAAGAAAAATAGTGAAGCATCCAAAAGAAAAACGGGCCCAGTAACAAGACCAACTGAAACAATCAGATTCCGCCCAAGATCTCCTGGGTGGGAAGGGGGGGGGGGCGTTTCCAACCAGAATGCCCGTGATAACAAATCGGGAAAACTCGATCGAAAAAAAGACAATGAGAAAAAAAAAAGAAGGGAGGACTCACGCCGAATCAAAAAAAGGGACCGGTTTTCGAATGGCAGATAGCCGAACCACGTCACCAAATAGAAAAAAAGGAATCGCTGAAAAATAAAAAAAAAACTCACCGAGAAATTCCAAGTGGAGGCAAAACACCGCCCAAAAAAAAGAAAAAAACCTCTTTTGCCCCTTAAAATAACAAGTGGAAGAGAAGAGCCCGTCATCGGATAAAACAACCGCACGGGGGCCAAAGAGTGGGAAAAAACTAAACCAGGGCGTGGGACCACAGACCTATAAAGGGGCGAGAAAAAAACTTGTTCTGTTAGAACAATGAAAGTGAAGGAAGGCGGTAACGAAAACACCTCATAGCAGTAAAGCCCATTGGAGCCTGGTAATTGAAGAGGTACTCTAACACAAATACAAAAAAAAGGGGAAATCACAGGGAAAAACAGAGAAGAAAGAAAAAGAGAGAAAAAGCGTGAAACAAAACGTAAGGGGACCAGACAAAAGGATAAAAAGCCATTGCCAGGGGCCCACAAAGATGACTGGAAAGATGTCGGCAAAAAATAGCGCCAAAACCGAAAAAAAAGGTGGTCGACATGGCGGAAGTGAGAAGCTTAAGCTCCGTGCAGCGGCCGGCAAAAGAAAATCAAACAAAGGAATGGCGGGAGTAGCTAAAAAAAGGACGTGGGATACGAAAAACAAAACCTCTTGAATCAGAGAGGAGAAGGGGGGAAAAGGTTCGAGGAAAAAATGCAGTGGGAAAAAAAAGAAAAAAAAACAGAATTGTAGTAGGGTACCACTGGAAGAAAAAAGAGAAGACAGGGATGGGAACACCCCGTGAAAATGGCAAAGGTGTTAGGCGCCAACAAAGCCAAGAGAACGGAAAGTGGAAACATCGACTGGGCAAAAAAGACTTGAGACCAATACTGACGGTGAAAAAAAAGTTGCCCGTTTGGATTTCATGAGATTAACGGGGGGGGAAAAAAATAAAAAAAAAGAAAATCTCCCGTAATCGTGAAAGAAAGAAAACTGCCCAGGAAAAGAAAATAACAGGGGAAAAAGGAAAAAATTAACTCAGGGTTGTCCCGTTTCAATTGGAGGGGGAAACCAGAAAGCAAACCAACCAGGAAACGGCTTTGTACGCCATGCTTCAATAAACAAAAAGGAAAGAGCCTACCAACTTACAGGAGGAAAAAAACTTCAAACCGAAAAACTTTGTGGGGGGGCAAATAAGGAAAAAAAAAAGAACATAGTGGACGTGAAACTAGGTTGTACGCGCGGAACAAAACGGGGGAAAGGACCAGGGCAGATCATTTGGGGGGGGAAAACCCGCTCGGACCTGACCAGTATAAAAAAAACGGGGAAAGGAAAGGGGACTGACACCGGCCCAGGGTGAGGGAAAAATGCAAGACCGGCATCGAAAAAAACAAAAGCAAAGAGAGGGACCATAAAGAAGAACAGGAGGAAAAGAGGGAGCCCAAAATCAAAACAAAGCGAATCGGATCCTCGGCTGAAAAGAAAAAGAAAACGGAATACCGGAATACCAAAGGGTGACCATCCGGCCGATCAACATAGACCGGCCCAGAAACTAGAAAAAAAGCCAACAATGCACCAACGGGGACCAGCCGGCATACACGCCTTCCCAGACAGTGCAAAAAGGAGGGAGAACAGCGGAAGTGCCAGGGTTGGCCAGGAAAAGAAAAAGCCGTAGCAACGGAAACTGCCAGGAGGAAAAACTTCTTAATTCTGCCCAAAAGAAAAAAAGAAAAACTGGGGGAGACCCGGCCTTAAAACAAAACATAAAGGGAAGGAATCCCAATACGCAACGCGGAAAACCTAACAATGGCGCGGCAAAAAAGGAGGAGCGTCCATCCCAAGATTTTGAAGAGGAGAGGAAACCAAGCGCTCCCCCGGTGTGACGCTTCAAAGCGAAAAGAAAAAGAAAGGAGATAAGGGAGGAGGTACTGAAGGGAAAAAACATTCCTCAATTGGTAAAACCGCCCAGAGACCAAAAAAGACCGGGGCCAATGCCCCCGGACTAAAAAGAGAGCAAGCAAAAGCAGGCTTGGGGTCGAGCACGCGACTTCCTAAAAGGGAAAAAGAAGGAAAAACCCGTGAAATAGCAGGATTCAGTAAACCAACCCAGTGAAAGAACAGCTGCAATCAGACCGACGAAATGAAACACAGAGAGAAAAAAACAACAAAAGTTATGATTATTAACAAGAAAAACAGATCCACGGCGTCAGGCTTCGGTTAGGAAGGGGAAAAGAGGATGCACAGAGCAAGAGAGAAATCAGGAAAATAAGCCAGTTTTGACACAGGAACATAATTAAAAAAAACGACCCAAAAAAAAAACCGCGCGCGTTTAATCTCTGTTCAAAAACACCGAGAAAAAAAAAAGCAGGGCAAAAAACGACTCAAGGAAAGGGGGGCCACGTAAAGGTGCCCGGGGCAGGAATTGGACACGAATCTACTCTGGAATAGACGAATCGGTATTAACTCAAGGAGGACCGCAAAGTACAGAACCGAAAAAAACGGTATACACAGTGGCCGGAGAAGCCGAGAGAAAGCTCGTTAATACGGAGACAAGGCCTCCGGACTCGGCGGAAGAGAAGGGGGAATGGACGCAGGATGAAATCAGGAAAAGATGGTGGAAAAGCCTTGCTCCGTGTCCGAAAAGAGGAGGGGGCATACACGAAAAAGAAATTCTCTCGACGGAACCAGACAGTTTTTTACCCGAAACGAAACAACTGGGGGTTGATGAAGGGGGAAAAATCATTCAAAAAAGGAAAAAAAAATAAAAAGTCGCAGAGTTTCCTGGCCCTTCGAGGGGGAATGGGAAGAAGGAAAACAAACGTTTTTGTTAGGGGCAAGGGGGGAGGGGAAGATTGGTTGACAAAAAGAAGTTGGATCTCCGGATGGGAAAGATTCACCCGGTTAACGCAAAAAAAAGAAAGACGAGGAGCACTCCCCATTGAACTTTTTGGAGCACCTCAACAGGTTCCAAAGTGGACAGCCGCAGGCTCTGGGGGGAGCATTGCCCCAAAAAGGGCGAACGAAACCGGGCCCGCCTGGAAGAGAACATCAAAAAAAAAAAGGTTGGAGACGGTAGTGGCACAGAGAATCGAACGAAAAAAAACTGCCCTTGCTCTGTCAACCCACATATTGTAGGGGGGAGGAAGGAAAAATCGCACGATCAATATGTCCGGGAAACAGAAAAGAAAACCACAAAGTTTCGGGTTTATAGCCCCGCACCTGGAAAAGTGGAGCGGGCGGTGGGTGCTGGTACTGAAGGAAGTAAGGGGGAAAAAAAAAGGAAAGTTGGGCTGCTTGGTACGGGAAAAGGAAAAAAACCTTGGACGGAGGGAAAAGGGGTGGTTAAATACCGGGGATGTGAGGGGGGGAGAGAAAACAGGATGGAGTACGCACCAGCAACAACAAGCAGAATATCGATTGGCGAAAAAAAGGACCAAACTAAAGGGAACAATCCAATTACTTGCAGAAGACACAAAACAGGCGAACGGACTTTGGAAGCCATGCCCAGTGGGACGAAAAAAAAAGGGGAAAGGGACGGGGTCAGGCCCATAACCAAACCGGGGCAAGCGGGGGAAGAGGAAGGCCGCTTGCTGGGCCATGGGGGTCTTACGGGGACAACACCCCATACTACCGAAAAAAAAGAGTCGGGGAGAAGACATGAAATGAAAAAAACCGCATCATCAACACTGAAAACACGCGCACCGTGAGGGGTAGGTTGGCCAGACTCAAAAAGGAGAGAGGTCAAGCGATACGACATCGCTCGTTGGGAGGGAGAAAAAACTGCAAGGGAAAGGGAAAGCAAAAAAGCGAAATTTCCCGAGAAACCACTTCATGACGTGTGAAAAAAAAAGAAAAAAGATTGCAAGGAACATCCTTCCAAAGGAAAGTGAGACAAGGATGGCGGGGGGGGGGGACTCGCACTGTGACTTGTTTTGGGGGACGATGGCACTCACAAGGGGTGTTTCAATTTAGTGGAAGAAGGGAAAACGAAATAAAAACCATTTTTTCGTACGTTGGGGGGAGAGGGAGTCATCTTCACATACAGGAGAGAGGGGAGTACAAAACGATAGAAAAGGCGGCATTGTTGAAACCGGCAGGGGACAAAAAAAGAACAAAAAAAAACATTTCGGTTAATCACGGGAAAACGCAAGGGTTGGTTCAGGGGGACTGGGCACAAAAAGTGCAACAAAGAAAAAGGCGCAGGGGGGGGGAAAAGGTCAAAGCGACGGGCAGGCTTGTCGGGAGGACAAAAAAGTTTTTCCGAGAAGGGGAAAAGAGGGTGGTGGGCCACGTGGTTGCGCAAAAAAAGGAAAGGAGGTCCGGTGGGTAGTGGGGAGGCAGAGAAACGGGTGGATTCACCGTGAGAGGGGCTGAGCAATTCTAAAAAACGCGGGGAAAAAAGAAATCAAGCGAGCGAAAAAGATTTGGGGGGAGAAGGGGAAAGGGGAAAAAAAATAGGAGCGAGTATGACAGGGGGGGGGGGGCCAAAAAAAGACAAGGCAAAAATCTGGCAAAACGAACCAAAAAAAGGACCGAAAAAAGAAAAACGGAGGCTGCGGGTTTAGGCAAGACACGAAAGAAAGAACCTGGGCAAGGGGGTCTTCTTAAAAAGGTCAGCCACAATAATAGGGGGCAATCGGAGGGCCGAGGGGAACTTAACTGGGAAGGGGGTGGGGGGGCAGCCCAAACCAATCGATGCTGGCGGAAGGGGACGGAACCACGGGGTTCAACAATCCCAAAGGGGTGGGGGAGAACCAAATTTAAACATTCGGCAGGAAGAGAAAAATACGAAACAGGGAGGTTTGAAAAAAGGATTCCGATGATCGAATAAAAAAAGGGACACGGGAATCAGTTAAAAAAACGAAGCTGACCTCCCACGAAGCCAAAAAGAGGGAAAAAGGCGACACCTCCAGGGCCAAAAAAGCAAAAAAAAAAAAAAAAGGTCTTATTTCCTAGCAAGAAGGCACGCGGGTATGAGAAAGAGGAGGGTTTAGGCTGGGCACGGGGTGCGTTTGAACCGGAAAAGGGGGGGTCTGGGGGGTCCGCCGAACGTAATAGACCTATCACGGCAAAAAAGAAATTAACGGAAGAAAAAAGTTTTGGACATCGAACTGATGTAATTACTTATGGAAACTGGGAAGTGCCTACAAGGGGGAAGTAAGGAGGAGGCGTTCTTGCTGACGAAACGAAACCATTGGGGGAAACCAGGTACAACGGGGTCAGGAGAAAAGGGGACGAAGCAAAGATGAAATTAAGGGAGTGACACAAGTGGTCTAACTTCCAACCTCCAACGGAGGGGGGGGGGAGTGTTTCCGACTCAAAAGGCCAGAAGGACATCGAATCTCTAAGCCAGACCATTCGGGAAGGGTTGTGGGGGGAGTGGGAGGGGGCTTGTCGGAACAGGGGGCAGTTTGGAAGGGGGCTTTTCGGGGGCACTGAGGGAGAAAGTAAATCGGAAAGAAATTGAAGGGAACCTGTTGGCCTAGGGGGGGGCAAATTTTTCGTGAGAAGGAAGGCTGGGTATGGACAATTCGGTGTAAGAATAAACTCAAGACGCAAACCATGAGTGGGTGGACCGCTGCGAAAAGCATAAGCAAGTGCGAATTCCGGACAAAAGAGATGAAAAATTGGGTAAAGGGAACGCATCAAAAAAAAAAAAACAAGAGAGAGAAACTACCCGTATCCATAGATGAATCTAACTGGGGGGGGAGGGTCAAGATTGGGAAAAATCCCACAACGAAGTCGTGAAAAAAAAAAAGGTCAATCCCGGGGTGATGGGGGGAAAGGGGGTGGAGACTACTCACCTGAGAAAAAGCTGTTTGCCGGGGGTAGGATTTGGAAAGTGGACCAAATCACAATCATGAACACCAGGCAAAAGCGTACGTGGGGGGAGGGCAAACTTCGGTGGGGTCTCCAGAAAAAAAAGAAATCACGAAGAAAAAAAAAGGAGACGGGCCAATCGCGGAGTGGGAAGGGGGGGGACACGAAGGTCCTGCTTCCAAAATGTCGGCGGAACTATGGGGAAGGCTTGGTGGGACCACGATGCGGAAAAAAGAAGAAGTCCGGACTGGCAATCCTTGCAAAAACGTAGAAGATAAAAGAAAAGGGGTCTTTGGCAGGGGAAAGCAGAGAGCGGCGGGTGGAATCCAACAAGGGGAAATTCAAACTTTCAAAAAACCGGCAGACGGGACAGGGGGGGCGCCCAGACGGGGCAAGAAAAAAAAAGAGCCTTAACGCCTCTGATTGAAACGCACAAAACCAAAACCGCAGAGAAAAAAAAGGCGGGCACAATCGCACCGCAAAGGTAAGGGGACATGTGCGGGCAGGTCCTTGAAGCGCTCGGGAAGTGGTCGTGGAGCACAAAAAAGCAGCGAGAGAGCGGTTGGCAAAGTGGCCAGAGGGAAGCAAATTGGGGTGGGACACGGAGCTCGTAAACGACAAGAACTCGATAGCAGGGGTCATTCGTGGGGGAACAAAAGGATTAGTACGAGATGAAAGGGGAAAGGAGGGCAACGGGCCTGCCAAACA
>Ga0179593_1535083_pt1 | contig 19654 bp, 13 predicted proteins | sample CZODoug2_1_08_16_FD_185931 | JGI IMG/M metagenome (GOLD analysis project Ga0179593, IMG submission 185931) | Vadose zone soil fungal communities from Angelo Coast Range Reserve, California, USA - CZODoug2_1_08_16fungal (PacBio error correction) | ecosystem: Environmental > Terrestrial > Soil >...
CACGCAATCAAGTGCCCTCCTGGAAAAAGATCGGAGAAACTCTGAAAAGAAAGGGGGGGGGGGGGTCTTCTAACAGAGGGGAATTTTTTAACGGTCCGGAAATCTGGAGAGGACGAGCTCGATAAGGGGACCTTCAAAAAAGAACGGATGCTTACAATGAAACGGAGACGCAGAAAAACAAGGGGGGAAACTATCACCAAAAGGATTCAGTCCGATCTCTACTTCTTAGAGGAGTTTCGTTTTTAGAACGGCGCTAGCCCTTCGGGGAGGTCTGAAGAGAGGAAGAGAAGGAGAAATTCTTTCCTTTGTAACTCGTGATAGGGGGGGGGGGTTTAGGAAAGAAAACTTGGGCATCATGAGGAATCTAGCTCCGCCTGTGACGTCCCGAAAAGGTGGGGGTGGAAAAACGCCTGATGGCTACGGGGGGATGAGGTCAGGGATCCTTGAGCGGGCGATCGAGAAGAAAAAAGAGAGGAAAGTCTAGGGAAGACTTCTTAACTAGCTGCAAGGGAGAGAGTCCTATCCTAGGAGGGGCTGTGGGGGCAAAGCGACAGTAGGTCAACCTGAGAGAACAAAGAGAGGAAAGGGGGGTGGACGCAACTATGGAAAGAGGGAGGCAAGGGGATGTGGAGAGTGTGTGATAAACAACAACTGGGAAGTTAGGGCTCGTGCACTCGAGAAAAAATGAGGGTTCAGAAAAGAAAAGGATAGGTTGACTCTGAAGAGAAGATCGAGGTGATACGTTATGAAAAAGGGAACTGGGAAAAATAAGTAGGAGAGAACTAAAAACATATACTATCATCAATCTCACGGAACTAAAAAAGGGGTAAGCAACTCGTGGGATAGCGGCTTCCAATATTGCCAGAATTCGGTGTTACACCAGGACAGAAAAAATCGGTGAGGAGGGGAAGTCAGTATCGCAATTCTTTGAACTGGTCCACTGGTACTTGTTCATCAAAGGGGAGAAGCGGCCTTAAAAACAGTTACTGCTGATTACGCGAAGGTGGAGAGAACAAACGTAGAAAAAAGGGAGAAGGGAGAGCCTAAGTTTGAGGGGAAAGATGTCCCTTTCCTATAGGGTATGAGGGTAACAGCTTCGTGAGGGGACTTCTAATTATTAGAGATGTGGTAGCGGGAAATAGGAAGGGGACCGAAAGAGGAGAGTGCGAACTGACTCATGATATTCCTCGACACCGGGGAGCAGGGACAAGTTGCCGTAGCCAGCGAGACAGGAGGCTCAGGGGCCGACACAGAGTAAAGAGAACAGAGAAAGAAATGAAAGGACCCTCAGCGCTTCGCGAAAAAGGGGGTGGAAGTAAACCCAAAGTACGAAAGAGGAAACACGTCAGAACTACGACCTAAATAAACTCGGGAGGAGAGAATGGAGGAAGAAAGCTCTTAGAAGGGAAAGACTCATCTTCCGTCAGAGAGAGGCGGAGTCCTGAAACCGAATGAGTTAGTAGGAAGTCCTGAGGTAGGGGGGGGGGGACGGAGAGGGAAAAAAAAACGGCCGAAAGGAAGCTAGGTCCCCAGAAAGGCAGGCATTCGTGTTCACGGTCGGTTAATAATGAACGGCCTGGGACCTGAGCAGAGGGAGACAGCCGGGTGAAGGGCTAAAACGCTAAAAAAGACCGCGACAGGAAGGAAATCGCCTTGTCGACATCGAGAAGGCAAACAAGGGGAATGATATCCATTTGGAGTTAACGACCGAAAGAGTCAGAAGAAAGTAGGTTTTTAACAAGGACATCTAGAAAACATAATCAATCGAGGGAGGCGGGGGGTGAAGGTGGGAAGTTGGAGGCAGCCATCCTTATTGGGTGCATTTATACTGAGAGGGGGAAATAAAGAGAATGAACGTGTGAAGAGGCATGGGAAGCTGGGTCTCTCCGAACCCTAAAGAAGTGGGCGAGAAGGGGAAATTCTTCTTGATAAAGGGGGGAGTGGGGAAGAAGCAAAGGAAAGTGAGCAGGCGGGCAATAGCATTGTAAGCGACGGTCAAGAGAGGTCTGTCGTCTCTGATCTGGGGGTCGGTGGAAGGAGCGAAAGGCATGAGAGAAAGAATAAGCTAGAAGAAACGTGACCTACTTATATTGCAGCCAAAGACATCAGATTGCACGAGGAACCCTCCCTTAGAAAGAGATAGAGGAGGGAAACCATCATAGAGAGGGGAAGGAACGTCTCATCCTTAAGTCCTAAACTCTTCATTGAGCCAGGAGAGAAAAGCGCGAATGAATGCGACTCTAGAATAGCAAAGGGATGAAAGGGGGAGAGGATGATGCTTGAGAAGTCCACTCGATATTTCTTGTAGGAGGGGACCAAAGTCGATCTCTTTCGCGTAATCAAAAACGCTATCATATGGATAAGTCATTAGCGATCCCAGAGAAGGCAACTTCGCCATCTCTCGGTTTAGCTATAAAAGATTTGCAGGTTGTAGTGAGGGGTTGGAGACCATAACGAAGGGTCAACGGTTCCTGGGGAAAGAAGCACACAGAGGTTCAGGGGACGCCAGGAGAGTTGTTTGGCGGGGATTTGAGCAAAGTGCAGAGAGGGATGAGAGTTAACGGCGAGCGGGAACGTTGCGAGCCAAAGAGGGTGAGGAAAGAAGCAGAGTTCGGAGAGAGAAAGTTGGGCCGTCGCTATAGGGGGAAGATCCCGGTCGTTCGGAGAAAAAAAGGTCCGCCGGAAAATGAAAAAACGCGTCCAAAGAAAAAGAAGAAGAAAAAGAAAAAAAAAAGCGGAACTAAATCAGGATCCTCAAAGTATCAGGGTGGTACGCGTCGACCAAACAATTCAACTCGGTAAAACTAGAAAAAAGGAAACCAAGGAAGCTTAGGGGGGTCTAAATAGGTACGACAACCTAGAAGACGACGGAGGAGGGGGGCTATGAAACACACCTAGGAAACAAAAAAATGGTGGGTTCGACGCGGAGGGGGACCGGAAAAAATCTGCTTGTCGCGACTTCGTTCGAAAGGGAAAGAATCAAACAACAAACGGGAGTTATTAAAAGGAGAACAAAGTCCATAAGAAAAGAAAAGGAAGGGGAAATGTCGGGGGAGGGAATAAGGGGTTCTGAGGAGGAAAAGAGCACTGCGGACGCTGCACCGAAGGGGAGGGGCGCATCGCTAAAAGTAATCTCTTAAGAAGGAAATTACGAAGAAACGAAACGAGAAACGAAGGCAGACGGAAGTTCGACTGCTATTCTCTTTCCGCCGTGAGGGGAGGTGGGGAGACGCTTATCCTCAACCACCAGGATCTCTCTAGAAGAGGGATGGTGTCCGAAGGGGGGGTTAATCCGCTAACTTGACCTTCTTTCGGGATCTGGGGTAGTAGAAAAGAACGACGCGTTATCGGGCAGAGCGCGAGAAAATATAGCTGCTCAAAGCTTTCCACGTAGAGGATGGACGGACGGTCGGTCTAAAACTAAGGTGAAAGTATTCACTCAGAAGGAACGGATGTAGAAAGCGGAAGAGAGACAGCCGGGTTTCTTCATCACTACGCATGAAGTACTGAGAAAAAAGAAAAAGACTTTCGAAAGTCTAATTCATTCACAAACAGCAAGACGAGATACAAAAGAAAGGAAGTGTGGCAGGGAACGAGGGAGAAAAAACAATATTCTAAATTCTAATTCAATTTTTCTACTTGGATGATCAGAGAACGAGATTTCTACGATGGATTTCGCCAGACAGATCCTACCTATGAGGAGCTGAAAAGCTAAAGAAGCGTCTTAAAAGCCCTCCTGTTATCCTTGCTCGGCGAAGGGGGAGACATGCGGCGCGGCTCGGGTGAGCCTGGAATCCTTGTAAGTGGGTGGGGGTAATTTGGGGGCTGAGCTCTCTATTATTTGGCCGACCGCGGGAAAAAGACAGGACGCTAGGAAGGGAAATTTGAACGGGAGATCCGATGTGGGAGGAGGAGAACGAACGCTGTGATAAGGAAGGGAGAGAGGAGGGTATCGAAAGAGGGAAGAAAGTGAAAGAGGTCTCAAAACCTTTCTACACTGGGGTTCACAAGGAAGACAGAAGGGCGGCACAACGTCGGCTCAGCACTCTCGCAAAAGGAAAAAGTTGTGGCCGGGGAATCGGGTACGAAGAAAAGACTAAAGAAGGAATTTAAAAGGGAAATCTCTGTAGTTGAGCGTACCAGAGGATCAGAAAGGGGTGGGATCACGGGTATCGAGCAAGACAGATGGACACCAATACCTTTGTTTCCTGCCATACAAGAAGCGACGCGAACCAGCCGTGGTACTGTTCTAGAGGCAGGGTAAACGTAGAAGGGGGCGTTTGGGACGTAGGGAAAAGGGGAAATCCGACCTCTCGGGCAGTCGGAAGATCGTGTCGCACTAGGCGTCGAAAGAAATACCGGAAATGGGCTTACAGAAAGGCGACCATAGGCTGGCTGGAGACTACAGACTAATCGCGCTCCAGTCAGCTACCGGAAACTCACAATTCCTACGAGTGGTGCTGACAGGGAGGGAGGACGGAGGACGTAAACTTGCGAATTTCTTCTCACGCCTGGCGAGGAGCGAGACACTACAAGTCTGGGCAGTAAGAACGCTCGTAGCGTCAATCAAAAATACTGATAAGCTCATGATAGAGGTGGAAAGGGAAGACTCGCTGGGAGTCTGTCTTCAAGGGGGGCCCTCCGTTCTCTGTCTTATTTCCGGAGTTGAGGCGGCCGAATAGACGCAATATTAAACGGGCGGTGCAGCAACCTGCGAAAAGTGTTCTGAATAACTCGTCTGCGGTAAGATTGAGGCGAGGGTGAACCCTGACATGAAGGCAATTTCTAGTCAGCATTCAGCCGCATGTCACGGTGAAAACCTACCCCGATAAATTCTCTATCGTGGCGATTCTATTGGGCGCGATCGGGCGGGAAAACACTTCGAGCCCGATATCGTTCCCGACGTCGCTGTAAAAGAGTCGATCAGAAAAGTAAGGATAAACAATAAAGAAGACTAAAAGGCACGGGAATCATGATTCAGGATTCTCCGGTGCGTCGAACCAACTCGTTGGAGGTGGTTGATAGCAAGCGGACATGCATCATTTTTGACGGTTCGCCAGGGCATACGGTTTTAGGACAGAAGAGGCAGAAGCAGGGCCCTAAGGAAAGCGGGGCAGGGTCAGTCTTTCCTGCCGGGATAAGGGATAGAACGCGGAATAAGATTATGGACAGTCAGGTAAAACGAGTTATGACTATAAAAGATGAAGGTATCTAGATAAGTTTGACAATACGGAGGGACATTGCCTGTCTACACGGAACGACGAAGAAAACCGGGGAGGAGACAGGGACAGGCTCGACAGAAAATGACACTGACTTTTGCAGTCCAACTATCCGGAGCACCCAGGAAAAAAAAGGCATAGCCGATGAAAAAAGAGAAAAGAGTGAAAACTGGCCATAGAGAAAAGAAAAAGGCAGCTTGAGGGGTCATCTCGAATATGTTTAAGCGAGGTGCGACCGCGGGGGAGGGGGGAAAAAGGAGGCGCTCGACCAGAGTCACCGATCGTTGAAAGACTAGGGTTCAGAAGGGTAGGTAAAATAGAAGGCAACAATAGAAAATCATATCCGCTCAAAGAACTCAACCAGACCTAGGTTCGACAAAGACGTACAAGCAAGAAGGCGGCAAGATCGGCAGTCTCGAAAACTTCGTCAATAAATCCACGATCCAGGAATGTGGAGCAGGAAACCGTCTGTAGTAGATTCAAAAGCCGTAGCTTCATCACGATGCGAAAAAGAAGGGATGGAAGGCAGCCGCGGAGACTAGACGACGGAAGAAGTAGGGATGAGTACTCCAGAGCAGTAGGTGGTGACGTGTTAGAATGAAAAACTCCGTCTGGGTCCTTTCCTCTGGTCACGGTCAGAAGAGAGAGGAGCGAAAAGAAGCATAGAAGGCAACCGCTTTCAAGTAAACAACCTTTCTGCCATTTGGAATTCTTAGGAGGCGGGAAGAAAAACGATTCTTCAGGAAAAGGAGGTACGCTGAGAAAGGTTTTCTCCGAAAGATGGGGACAAAAGAACCAGGTACTTCATAAGGTAGCATCACTTAAGGTTGATAGAAACCCAAGTCTCGCCAAAAGCGTCATTTAATTATCCGGAAATGAGTTAAGGGGGACGTAAATAAGCCTGAGGAAAACGTCGCTTCCTATATTCGAGGAGGAACAAGAGGGGCTGGAAAGAGAGTTTGGTACGTGAGAAAGACAAGACGGCCAGGAGGAAAAAGAGCGAAGAAAGAGGAGAAAAACCGATTTCTAAAGGGGCGGGCTGGAGGCGGCGCTCTATCGTGTCCCTTCGCAGAGGGAACGGGAGGGTCGAGAAGAGCACGAGGAAGCTCCATTGTGTGCCGCGTTTGGGACTTCCAAGCGTAAAAAAAGAAAAGTGGTCGAGCAGTAGTAGAAGAGAAGTAGAGAGAGCTATCCACAAAAAAACAGGATGAAAAGTATAGTCGTACGAGAAGAAAGATTCGCCTCGAACAAGTAGGAGTCCACCGCTCCACTACAGGAAGCGGAGAGATCCTCGGAATCGGAAACTGCACGGGTTGGGCAGAAGCACAGTCGAAGCAGACAGGAAATAAAGAGAACCAATCGTCCAGCTTGGACTAAACCCATGACTCTGACTGCCGAAGAAGGACTCGGGACCGGACTTTGGGATTTAACGTTAAGCTACCAAATGAGCCGCGGAAAAAAAAAGGAGACAAAGGTGTGCGGTTCAAAATGATATACTGCTCGACCAGGCCGGCTTAAGGAAGAGGAAGAGAAGCGGGAAGGAACGTTGACTACACGGCTTGTTGCAGTAAAAAAGGATAAGTCCGAATTAAATAAATAAGGGGGAAAACCTAGGAGGGATTTCTGCACAAGCTCTTTAAGACCGCCTGTGGGAAGAAGAGAAATGCGGGCTGCGGATACCGCTCTTTGCGTCACCAGTTGCAGGACGTGAAAGAACGGGGACTGGAGGGTAGCTTACGTAGAGAAAAAAAAAGAGAGAGCAGCTAAAGGAAGGAATCCGTTACTATCCCTAATTCGAGAAAAAAGAAAACTTACAAAAGAAACGGCAAGAACTCTCCATATCGCAAGGAGAGTTCTTGCTCTGACGGGGTTTGGAGAGAGTGGCACGGAAAAAAATCGAGGGGAGGTCGTATCTGGTCTTCTGAGACTTAGAAGAAAAAGTGCACTGTGAGGGCACGCAGATATCAGGGGGTTCATCCTGGAAGGGAAAAGGAAGTGGGCTAGAATCGCCGAGTTCAAGGTTGCTGTCAAAGGGAGGGGGGAAAAATGAATGTGTAATTTCTAGGCCGGGGGGTTATCGCCGCAGGAAGGCGGGAAAGAAAATCTTCCGAAAAGAGGATGGCTGAACAAGTTAGCGCTTCGCGACTAAAGGCTTGACCGGGAAAGCAAGAAAGGGGTTCTAACTGTACCGCTCTTCAAAGACGGACAGCGGAAAGCATGCCTCGTTCTGGCAATGCTATTCTGCCGGCGGGTGACGGATAGGAGGGATAGTGGAGAATTTTCTGTTCTCGAAACGTCACAGCTCAGCGCAAAAGAGCTATAAGAGAGTCAGTTCCGGTGCTGTCGCAGCTTTGTCCGTACTGAAACAATCTGGGTGGACCAAGGTCAGGACTACCCCGAGCTCATACCCGTGGAAGAATATGGACCAGCAGAGGATGAAGGTTGAGAAAATAAGCCTCAAGACTGTACACCAGGCACCGTCGGCAGGGAGACGTCGGGGAGAAAAGAAATGCTTGGGCGGAAGGAACTCTTAACCTACTTTTCTATCCGGGGGGGAGAACCGCTCGGCTCGTGTCCAAGCCGTGTTTCCTGGCTGCGAGAGCAAAAAAAGCGAACGAAGTGTGGCATTCCTTCTCGAACATTATATTGCCTTCTCCTATCGCAACGAGTGCGTGATGCGGGGGCGGGATCGGATGGAACTCGAGTGTTTTAAAAGAAAACGGGAAGAGGAAAAAAAAGTCATCACGGAGCATAAATGGGCGTTTCTTGACGACGCGGGCATAGCCTTCCCCGCCACTAGAACGAAAAGTGAGGTAATATGCGAAAGCGGGACAGGCGGCGGCAAGTTGAAGTCGACGTAGTCTAACTGGAGTAGGAGCGAAACGACCACTTCCGCGGCGACGCGCGAAAAGATCCTACCTCCATCTCCAATCACCGTGGTAACTAAAACGAGCCGTTCTCGAGCTCGTCTGGTGTTGGGGCGGGTGGGGGGGCGGTACCAGAACTAAGAATAAAGAGGAAGAAATAGCGATCCCGCGTGCTCTATGGAAAAACGACTAGGAAGAGTGGCAAATCTTGCCAAGCGAGCACTGTGGGAAAGGTTCCCTAGAATGATTCCAAAAGTCTCTCGAGACGACGAAAATGAACAAGCCATTCGAGATAATTGTCCGCTCCGAGATCTCTTCAGAGGTCGTTTCGGTAGACGGCGGGAAACGGGCTTCTTCATTGTCTTCTAACAGAGGCTTGTTCCGGGTTGGACTGCGGCCAGTCGAGAAATCCGCGACCTCAGGTTCGTGCGGAAAAATCCCGAATGCCCGAGCTGCTAGCATGTGCAAAGGCTCCGTTCGGACAAACTCACGGTACGAACGTATTGCCAGGCGACGTCTATAGGAAAGGCAACAAACACGCGGGGGATTACTATATTTTACCATTCAGAACGACCTGTAGTGTTTTACTCTTACGTGATCGGTTGACGCCAACCAGTGGCTAAGGACCCGGGCATCGAACTCTGAAACAGGCCGACCAGAAGGAAGAAAGAATACTTGAAAATTTTGGGACATGTGGTGGTAAACTCTCGCGGCAAACAGTAAAATGTAGAGGGCATGCAGTTCGATGGTCCTCCGGGTGGACCGATCAGTCAGATAGTGAATGTTCCGCCGTGTCTCTATAGTAGGAAATACGTTCTATACAGTCTATCGAGAGAGAGAGAGAGTGGCACCACTTAGCTAGGCAAACAGATCAAGCGATGAGAGATAGAGGTCATAGTGAGAATTAGTTAAATGCTCAATCCGTCCGACTCATCCGACCGGTTAAAAAAGGACGAGAAAACCCGGGTAACCGCTCTAATTCATCCGAGAGATAGATCCGCGGGACAGGCGCTGGGGGCTTCCGTGAGCCTAGTCTAGGGAATCAGGCAGGTCTGTGATTCGGGGAATCAGTGTCATCTCGCCAGCGCTTTCTCGATCCACAGCAAAGAATCCGTGAATCTCTAAAGGAGAAATTCAAGGAGCTTTCGCAATCTTCGCCGGGGTAAAAAAACTTCTTGCACACACGGAGCGTGTCGGAGTGGTGCCGTGACGCAGCGTTTCGTCAGGCCGTTCGGTAACACAGGACTTGAGGGGGAGGTCGATGCCCTGCGCGAGATGCACGCGGGACATTGGTCGTCGGCAGTAACGGAGGCGAGTCCAAATCTTTGAATTCCTGTTTAGGCGGTAGAAGAGTTTGCAGAAGCGCGATCGCCGATCAGCACTTCATGGGCAGGTTGTCCCGTCGCACCTGCGATCACGCAGCATGTCTCGCTCACAACTCCGAGCTTCAACCATCCGCTCAAGTAGAAATGTATCTCCTTTTGGTCGAGGTGGGAGTCGACCAAAGCTGGCACTCTCACGCCCTAGCAACTGATCGGAGTCCCAAGGATTTCAGGAGGCATCTGACCGAGCTATATCCTTCGGCACTAGAACGACGAGGATGGGAGGAGATGTAGAACGCGATTCGACGTTTCGACCCATAATGAAAGCCTTCTCGCAACACGAACCTTAGTTCCGTCGTCGGCTGCCGCATTTGGGGGGCTCGTCATCGACAACCAAACTGATTACACGGAGATAAATCTTTGGTTTCACACCAGCACGACGAAAGGAAAGAAATTTCGAAGACGCGAGGTCAGTGGAGGGGGGCGTCCGCCCTGTCACAGCTTTCGGGCGTGAGCGACCTAGACGCGTTCTTCAAGCTCAGGGTCGACTTCGTGCCGACGACTGGAGAGCCCTTGCCACGGGCTGAGGGAGTTCTGTAAGTAGACCCTGACGTGGGTGCATAAATGAGTTTGAGACTCTAAGAGCCGAGGAAAACCTCGTACTTCTACGAGATGGGAGACAAGCAGTTGTGCCTCGGCCGTGGATCGTGCAAGATGCACGAAACCGGACGGGGCGTGGGCCCCCTACTCTGGAAACAGCGCTTACACCTAACTGATTCTTCTTATAACCTGCTCGATACCGGGGGGCGACGTTCCGCGCGAAACGTGAGATCTGTCACAGTCGAGCCCGGCCAAAAATCCAACTGCCTCACCGGAAAATATGAGCTACGCGAGAGAGGTGCCGCTCTTTTGTCAACCGAGCCACTAAACAGAATCCAAGAAAAGTGTGCTCCAGCAGTTACCGAGCCGAGGGAAGAGTGGTGAAGCAATTGATAAGAGATACAGCTTAATCGACGCTAGAATCGCAAGATAGCCGTCAATCAAACCAGCCTGATGGGCCGTCGGAACGACAGCTAAACTACCGCCTCCCGAGTCGCGCGTGCAGAAAGAAAAAAACAGGGTGTTTCTCTCGAACGAAGGCTGACTTTTTACAGTTTAGAAAGTCAGTCCGAGGAATGGGGATGAGCCAGCGGCCGGCGAGGCGCGTACGCCTGGAAAAACGTGATCGGGTTGCGGGGGGACTGCCACCTCTAGCTAAGAGAGAGTTATACAGGCGGCGATACTCTGTAACAAGCTAGGGAAGCATGCTCGCTCAAAAAAACGTGGAGGACGACAGACTCGTAGTCAAGCAGTCGACACGCTAAACTGTCTTGCTCGAGAAGTTGAACTTGGTTAAGCCGGTTACTACCACCCGCGACCAGATTACCGCTGAAAGATGGGTTTGCGTACCTGCCCCTCAGACGGCGTGTGCGTGAGCAGCATCACGTCATTAAGTGAACAACGCACGGCCTTTGTCGATGCAAACGGGGAAATCCACCTTGCGCGAGAAACATCCTTTTGAAGGGTTCGCGACTCTAATGACTTCTGGAAGAGAGGGGCGTGTGAATCGGAGGGTTCAAGAGCACATGCTCGGCACGCTGGTGTCTAAATCGTGTCTCAAGAAAATAGTCAAGGTAGCGGATGTAGAAGCGCAAGTCAAAAAGGCTAAAAAAGACTTCCTCTCCGGGAAAAGAATCGTTCCTCCCGCACATCGACCGAGACCGCCGAACAGGGGGCACGGCCTCGCGGCATGAATGCGGTCTACCCCTGCATTGGGCGTGCAAAAACTAGAACCGAGTACAAGACACGCATTCGGGTCAGAAAACTCCGCTAGCGACGTCTACAAAAAAGGAAAGGAGGGGATAGGATTTTCATCGAAGCGGAGTACAGGAAACCAGGGGCCTGACGCTCCTATGGTAAGAGAAGGGATCGCGCAAAACGGGCAAGGTCAAACGGTTCGGCCGGGAGTAATTTCTCTGGATGTGTGCAGGAGATGGTCGGCGAGTTCCCCTCGGGTGCTATGACTTGCGACGGTTGATGCGCGGGAAGGGTGTCAAGCGGCCTCTAAGACTGAAACTCGCAGTTTCTTCATCGATGCGCAGCGGATCGTACCCAACGCGCACCACTTTGGGGGCTTGTAAAGCGTCTCGCGAGGTCTGGACCCGGCGCTACGATGCGAGCAAAAACGCACAGGATGCGCATCAAAGACTCTTCAATCAGCGGATCGCCTAGCCTCCTGGCAACTCAGGAGGGTGTAGATCAGCGGGAAACTTGCATAAATTGTTTGCCCCAGCAAATTATTCGACAAAGTACGGGTGTGCAGTGGGGGACATGCATTCAAGAAAAGAGCTACGGCAGAAGCAGGGGAAGCAGCGTACATGGACCACTCGACCGGACTGAATTTCTTGACATCAAAGGCGAGTGGGGCTCGTGTCCTGTAAGATGTATAGAGATCTGGGGTTAACGGCTGGTGCGTGACAAGTCCGGCGGACACCGCGCACACCGTGTGCTCATGGACCGGTTTCAGTCATGAAAAACTTGTCCAAGAAAAAGATAGATCTCGCGCGCCATCCCACTACCGACACTAAAACCCGGAACGCTGCACAACGCGCACCGGGCTCCGGCCGTTGTCCAACGCTAAGGGACTTAAGCCGGAAAAGAAAGTTTACTGAAAGTTGCGCCCGAGAAAGATCGATCGAAGGCGCGCAGCGCTGCGTGGACTCCGCGCTCGTTTCGAGGGTTGTGAAAACAGGACGCGCGAAAAGAAAACAGCGCGAACACCCGCTTCTAAAAACCTCGACTGCATCCCAGAGCATAGGTCGGATACCGGACCAATTGGATGCCACATGTCCGCCCTGCGTCCGAACGCGCACGCGTCGTCGTAGAAACCGAACATCGCGCAGGCACGAAGCCTGTTAGGAGATCGAGAACAATACCCTTCGGTCGGCTACCGGCCTGGTCAGGGGGTGAACCGTCACAATCGACTTTTTAAGTCATGTTCGGACGTCTAGGCGGAATCAATCGAGCACACAGTAACCTGGTCCAACCGGCCTTTTTCGAATCTTGTCAAAGCGAATGGTTAGACACAGGCGTCGGGCTTCAGATGGGTGCAAAGGTCATCTTACCTCTGGGAACTGAGTCGGGATGGTAAGCCGCGACGGGGGCACAAGCCCCCCCAACCCCCCCTGTTATCCTTCACCAAGGCCTGAAAACTCTGTGCGGAAAGAAAAGGCTCGCGGAGATCAGCGTCTTATGGGCGAAAGCCGGCTCGCGGAAGGATCACTGATGGCAGCCGGCAAAGCGTTGCTGATTCGTTACTTGTTTTCGCTGCCTGCGTGATTAGAACTCCGGCCAGATCCTCCCAGCACAGAAGTCACAACGGGAGGGCGGCCGCAGGTAGACCGAGGTGCTAGCAAAATGGCTCGACTTTCCAGGGAGGAGACGACCGTGAAACAGTAGATCTCTAAGAGCTCTCAGGGCATTCAGTTGACTGTCCATGTCGAGGCGAGTAGGGTATCTTCACGATAGATCTCAACAAAAACACCAGGAAGTTTGAAAAGAGACGAACGGTCCGAACAATTCGGTACCGGGGGAATTCCAGCCGCTCCATGACGGCGCAGCATGCCTAGCGCTCTCTAGATCGTGGCCTGACCCTTTCTGGGATACCGAACAAGAACCGGCAGCGCCGGCGCAAAAGACCATCTACCTGGGAGCCATCCTCGGGCGTCTGAAGAGGATGTACCTGCTCGACTGCGAAGGCACAGGTCAGAAGAGAAAACCCTGGAATCTCTAAAGGCAATACCCCGGCTCGGGGAATGTCTGAGTGTCCACTCGATCCACCGGCTCTGAAAGTCAGAATGCTGGCCAGTACACGACGCCGCTATCATCCGGTCGCCCTAGTCCTCCCGAAGGGAGATACTTGGGCCACCGGCGTGTAGGCTCCGCCTTCACATCCAGGCCGAGAAGGCATGGCGTCGACAAGATTTCTGCCCAAAAGGCCAGCCTTCATTAAGAATAAGTGGCTGAAAAAGACTCTGAAGCGGGAACGAAGGGAAAGGTTGAACCTTGTTGCGTCGAAAGAAGACGGAAAGTCGCGCTCGCGCTCCGACCCGTACGACTTACTGTAGAGTAGATACACGAGGCGAAAACGCGTCACAAGGGAACGGCATCCTCGGTCCTTCATCGAATCCGCTGGCGAAATCTGTTGGTTAGAGATGGGAAGGGCCCACCCCGCTGCGTTCTTTCTTTAGCTTCGGCGACGACGACCCGCGGGGAACGGTGGTTCGGAAAGCAGGGCGGTCGTGGGGAAGACTTGACTGTGGCACAGAAGTTGGTCAACGAGATCCGAAGGCTTCCGCCGCTGGAAAGTTGCAGAACTCATGGAGAAACTTTAGCTGACTTTTATCAGCGCGGCGCGAGGCCGGGCCATAGAAGAACAGAGCCGGTCCGAAAGAGGAAGCGGCGGCGACTTGCCGATCGCTCCCTGATCATCTACGGTCTCTAAAGTCCGGACTCGTGACCTCGAAAGATCTTCGTTAATAGGACGCACGCGACGTGTTGGACGCGTCCTCGGGGGTCTAGTGCTTCGCGTGTTGTCGGTTTGCAAAAAGACGCTAGGGTCGTAGATCGTGGTCTCATCTAAGAAAAGTCCTGTGGACGATCGAAAAGGAGGAAGAGGGCAACCGCTGATCAGGCGTCGTTCCGGTGCGGCAGCGGCGCGACCGAATGTCACGACGAGCCGCTTGCTAAACCAAGCCGCATCTCAGTACAGACTCACTAACCGGGTGTCTCTAGGGCTCTTTCATCACTCTGAGGCTCCGGTCCAAGTACAACGCGAAGCCCGCGTCGCAAGCGGGCATTCGTACGACAAGCTGGTCCATCTGGCAACCCTTGTCGAATCCATGCCGCTCGGCGCGTTACCAGTGATGCCAGGTCCCTGACCAAACGAGGAAAGCAGAATGCGAACCGGAGACGCCAGGGGACTAATCAATCCTGATTGCGACTGTTCTTCGGAAGGGCCTATCCTGAGCGGAGGGAAGTCGGTTCGGGTGGAGAGAAGCTTCGGCGCTAAGAACGCTATATAGAAACTACGTGGAGAGGTATAACTTCGCGGGCCGCATCAGGACATAGCCACTACATTACGAGAAGCGAAATCTCGGAGCAATTTCAAGTTCAAATTCTACTTGACTTCCAAATCAGGACCTCTCTTCCAGGCCGACGCATCGACAGATCGGAAGCACACTCAGTGGGCTTACCCACCTAAGAGGACTTCTCCTACTCTTCTCAACCTACTAAGAAGGAGTAAGGGAGCGCGGTAAACGGAGACGCCACGCGCGCTCACCATATGGAACGCTCCAATCACGTCGTGTAGATCCTCGCTCAAAATCGGCGTAAAAAGAACCGCGTTGTCAAGACGTACTCGCCCGAGGCCTGCTAAGACAATGTTTCATTAATCAAACGCCGATAATTGGACCGCGAGCCCGCCAAGATCTCTGAAGTAGAGGGGTATGGGGGTGTACGGGGAAAGATCTCGCCTTGTATTACTTAAGCATAGGAGACTGTTACTCTGAGTCAACGGAGACAGAAGCGAAATGACGCCGGATACTGGCTAACACAGAACGATCGAAAGAACACCGGGTTCGGGTCATGGGATGAAACTTACTACGAAATCCGCATATTAAGCTTCTTGGAACCCGCGATCGCCTCAAAAGAAAAAACCGTCTGTGGGCGAGAACGAGTCGGGAGTTGGAACCGGGGGACACACACTTGACATTGGTTTCCTATCCCACGGGAATGACGGTCCTCGGAAAGAGGTCTAAAGCCGGTCTCTCAGGCTCCCACCATCAAAACAGAGCGACGGGGAATAGGGCACGGGTGGTCAAAACAGGGAGTAGCAACACGTCAATCAAAGGCAGTTCGCAGTCGAGCGAAAGGGGGGCCAGACGAGTCGTTCGTCCTCATACGTCTCGCCGTGTGCGGCAGCAAGCGGCTGTCGATAAGCGGTGCGCGCTGACGATACAGGCGCTGGATTGGCATCGCCCAACAGGAACAGAAGCCAACGTCCCCTGCGACGCGCCTCGAGGACGCAGGGCGAATCACTCAGGAACAACGAAGAAGGAAAACTGCAAGGCACCTTAAACTTCAACTAGGCTCAGCCTAGCGACGCGCTATTACAAGGCTTACTCTCCCCAGGCGGGCCGGCGTTGGGCATCAGGCGGTCGTAAGAAAGAGCAATGCCCAGGAATTTATGGATGGCGTGAACGGCATCTGGCAATTAAAAGCACCGGGGGGCTGACACGGCTTCAGGGATCAGGTAGTCCATCAGAAGGTTGCGAACGCGAGCAGACACAAGAGTGGAGGGCTTTGGCGTTAAGGTAGGCGAGGGGCGAATCGGCAGCAGGACGACTCCATTCTCGGGTTCTTATTGTCTGGATGGAACCCCTTAAGGGAAGAAAAGCGACCGAAACGCTGAAACGAAAGGTTAAAGATCGAGACAACCGTTTCGTAAGGCCTCATCGTCTTTAGAAAGAGGGTGGCAAAAGAAAAAAGACTTCGCCACGACATCGTTCGTGTCAGACAACGATCCGCCGCAGGAGCCGCACCGGCAGAAAAATATCACGCTCGCAGAGTATATCGGTTGGCGAGGATCCTTAAAAATTTCATTAAAAAAAGAATCACGAACGGCGGCGTACAGGCGCCTCCGAAAGCAGAGCGTCTCGCCCGCCAAGCCTCGGGTCGGCGTAATCGACTCGAGCTTCAAAAGTAACGGATGGAGTCGATGCGATAGCACCTCTGGCAGGCGTCCGCGATTTATCGGAAAAACACGAAACATAAGAAGTCCAGAGCTGGTCGAGGGTGAGAAATTATCTCTCTCAACCACAGGAGGGGGATATTCCTTTCTACACGAGCAAAAGGAGCGGGAACGAGTGGATTCGGCAGAGGCTACTTAGAAGGTCCTGCTCACAGCGTGATGGTGCTCCAACAAGAATCCGTCTTTGATTGACGTGACAAAAAAAAACGGTGGACTTCGGCCAACCCAGGCGTCGAAGGACGCTGCGGAGAAAAAGGCTGTACGCAGACGGCCGGGGAAGCGGGGGTCGACCCAAAGGAAAAAAAAAGCTTTTATCACGATGTGAAGTCGCCGTTTGCTCACTGCTGGGGAAAGGTGCGAGGATCGAACGAAGACAGACGGTCGGTGGGAGTAATATCGCGAAAAAAGAAAAGAAACCGCCAACGTAGGAACACAGCGGGGCTCGAGGCTATTTCCGCGGCCGAGGAAACTATTTCACAAGCACCCGGATCCCCGGCGAAGGGCGGCTCTCCGACCATCCCCGAAGAAACCTGAACTCCTATCGACCGCGAGAGGGTAGAGGGGTCTAACCGCTCCATAACAAGAAAAAAAAGCGTTTGGCTGCTCGCGTTCGCGTCTCTATGGTCGACATCCAGATTGAAAGCCTCTAATATGGATCGAGAACGCGCTGGGAAAGACAAGCGGATTCACGCCCTGACCCCAACCAAAGCAACTGAGGCCTGCGAGACAAAGAACGCAAGCATGACAAAAAGAACGCCGACTAGTCTCTCAAAGAAACTGCTCTATTTCTTCATCTCGACGGGGGTTTTTGGTGGGTGTTTACGTGCCGATTCTACGTCTTCGAGATGATCTGCCTCTTACGGGCAGGACAGTTGACTTAGGTTAGGCTCGAAGGTGGGGCTGAAAATCACCCGGATCCCGTCCGTCGATCCGCTGTATCGTATCAACCAGCAGCAAGACTAACGGCTACAAACCTGTCACCCGACGCTTCTGGCACCCAGTCTCTCGACCGAAGCTGCCGCAAAAGGAAGTTTATTTGACTTGGGGTCAGAATCTTGTCCAAAAAAATGAAAAAAAGACCACGGACGTCCACTTCTGGGATTGGAGCGACCGAGCTCCGGCCACCGGGGAAAGTAAGTGTTACCTCGATAACGATGGACAAACAGGGTGGAGGACCTTTCAACAAGAAAAGCGGCGCCGCGAACCAGAACGGTTCCCCCCACAAAACAGCGAGATCTACGAGGCAAAACTATCGGGACGTCAAGAATGTGGAGCTTCGTTAAAGAGGCAGCATCTAACTCTAAGTGTGGCTCTGTCTCAAAAAGGGCGTCAGTCGAGATGTCGCGGCGCAGCCGCAAAATGACTTCGCCCAAGGACAAGTTCGCAGAAGCAAACCGTTCAAAAAGGCCGAGAGCCGACCTGTCGACGAAACTGCTGGCGAGCATCTTTGCTTCGCGGCAAAATGCTGCGGCTGCCACCTGGCTTTCGCGCCGCCAAACGGAAAGAGACGACAGTCATGCAGGCGACGAAACCAAAACGGAGCTCGACAGCTGCCTCGTCGCTGCCGCGAATAGAGACTCTGGAAGCGCGCGGCGCTATACCGGGTCATGACTAGGGGAGTTGGGGTCTTACGGACGTGCCGAGAGAACGCTTAGGACGAGAAAGCGGGCAAGCCGTTCTGATAGGGTTACGCGCGCCTGAAGAAAGCTTCAGCCTTCCTGAAGTCCGTTCTCGAATCGTATCGAAGTTAAGCCGACCGCCGATTTTTCGCGGCCATCTACTCAGAGAACTTCGAAGGCAGTGGGGAGAATGGGCCGCGATGGTAATCGAAAAGAAAACCAACTCCGCTTGACTATAATCGTTCTCGCTGGAGCCTCCAGCAATCTGGAACCACGAAGCCGATCGCGAGCAAAGAAGAGCAGGAATCGCCATCAAGACTAAGTAAACCCGATCGCAACCGGCTCGGAGCCCTCTCTGCAACTCGTTGGTCTGTTTGATAAGCTTGAAGCATCTGGGTTGTAAGAAGCTAGCAGAAAATGGGTTCGACAAGTACGGGGTGTGGGGCCAGTGGACAGTAACTTCAAAGGACCGAATGCGGAGCCGCGCGGACGTCCTGACGAGTGTAATACCTCTCGGCAGACGAAGTTCATCAGCACTTATTTACAGCCGATCGCTCACAACGCCACTGAGGGGTGGGGGCCGTGAGTGTTAGTAGATAGGCTGTGTACACCCCCCCACGACACAACAGAAATTATTGTAGGACCTCCGTCGAAAACAGGGGGTTCCGCAAGCGAAATAGCCTTAGAACGGTTAAGCAGGGAGTTACGCTCGAAAAGTCCAGGACCCGACGTGAGACCTCGACATTCTTCCACTATATAAGAAAGGCACAGAAAGGCACCTCTTCAAGAAACCTAGTCCAGGCTGCAGAGGACGTTCCAAACAGTCGCGGTGTACCTAGACAAGAAGACCGTCGCAGGGAAGCGGCCTTCGAAGATTTAGCTATCTCAGCTCGAAAGTGACACCTAAGGGTCTAGAAAAAAAAAAATGGAAAAGAACAGAAGGACTAACGCGCAGAGGAAACAAAAACGTACAAAGTTGAGCACGAATGACAAACGCTAGTCAGCGATCTCTTCTTAACTTCAACGTTAACCTTTCCCAAAAAAGATCCGAGCGTCCAGAAAACAAACGGGGGCAGCTTTAAAAACGTAGGAGACTGCCGCGAGAAACCGGTCCACGCGCCAGGGAAACCCCTATGATAAGACAACAAGACTGTCGTTCAAATCTATGGAAAGTGCATGAGGAAGGCGGCGTTGGGTGACGCGGTTTTCGCCGTCCCTGAAAGCTTACTTTCAGACAAGGGGGCGATCGGGTCTAGCGCGAGCGCAGGAACCATCTCGTTCTCGTCTCTAAAAGAGTCCAGCGGTCGTCAGCGGTAACGCCGAAAAGGGTTAGGCTGGCACATCTGTCGGGCTACGGGCGGGTGCAGCATTTTGCAACCTGAACCAAAAAAAAAAAAAAAAAAACAAAACGCTCCCCTCGTACCTGGAGGATTCTGCACTGGGCTTTTCTATAAAAAGTATACGCCACCGACCTTCAGGCTGGGGGCGACCGGAGAGGAGATGCGGACGCGACTCGCAGCCGAGTAAGTCCGTGGCAGAACTCCGGCGAGCCGGGCGGACGCGGTCTCGGTGCGTTTTCAGAGAAGAGATAGACACGTCAGAAAAAAAAAATCCCAGGCAGGCGCTCCGGATGGCTCCCAGGGACAGCTGGGCCTCCTTGTCCGTTCCTTTCTACATTTTAACCCAACAGGTCTGATCCTCGGATCGTCACGCCTTGGGTGGTGGGACGCCGTCAGTGACGGTGACGGTCGAATGTGTATAAAAAAGGCGTCCTCGG
>Ga0179593_1356605_pt1 | contig 19652 bp, 19 predicted proteins | sample CZODoug2_1_08_16_FD_185931 | JGI IMG/M metagenome (GOLD analysis project Ga0179593, IMG submission 185931) | Vadose zone soil fungal communities from Angelo Coast Range Reserve, California, USA - CZODoug2_1_08_16fungal (PacBio error correction) | ecosystem: Environmental > Terrestrial > Soil >...
TAAGACAAAAGGAGGGAAGGAGTATAGGGAAAAAGGTCGACTCCGGGACGTGTTTGTCACGTCTCGAATGTTCAGTCGCAAAAAACCGGGGGAAAACTCTGGTCCTCAATTCGATTGGTAGGTTGGGGAAGGGGGGGCAAAAAAGGATGGGAAACTGACCATTCCGGCCCTGACGAATTCAAACAGACGCCTGCTAGCCTCTGATCATCGCCCGTGATGAGGGGAAGAAAAAACAAAAAAAGCCTAGCTGATCGGCCGGGACAGGCATAGGGAAGGGAGCACAATGTTTCGCCACATATCCCGAGAGAAACGATGAAGGGAAAGACACTGAACTAACTCAGGTGGACCACCAGACCGGACGAAATGGGACGGGTCAGGCTGTCGACCGGGCTCAATAACGACCAAGAGAAGGCATGCAGGTAGACGCTCTTTCAGAAAAAACTTTAATGGGACATCGGGCTTCGGTTGTGTCCCATCCGACGAGGTCCTATGTTCGAAAGTACAGGCGCTCACTTAAAGAGAATGGCAACCATGACAGGAGGGGGGAATTGACTCCAAGAAAGGAAAGCTATCCTTATCTCCGGGGTGGGCTCAAGGGGTGTGACAGGTAAAACGTCAAGACTGACAAGGGGGCAAAGGAAAAGGGAAACCCGCAAGATTGTTTGCCCTCCGAATGGTACAAAGTCTCTGATATACTTTCTGGTCAAAAGGCAAGCGGAACTACTATTAAAGGGCAGTAATCCTCGGAGGGGAGACAATTGGGGGGATTTGGGGAATGACGACGGTGATGAGACCAGAAACCTGACCCCTTGACAAAAAACAGGTCGCTCAAATTCAACCGCTTTGAAGGTGGAGGACGGGGGCTAACAGATTGCCACTGAACGGGGAGATGTGGAAACTAAACGCTCGTCCCCAGACGTTCTCCAAAAAGAAGGTGAACCGAGACCGTAATTCGATGGAGGGGCTGGGAACGAACCCTAGAAAGGGTGGAAAAGACATCTCAGGTAAGAGAGCGTTATATAAAGTAGCCAAGTCCAACTCTTCCATAGGGAAGCAGCAGATAAACGGAGTTCACGAACTGGCCTGGGGAAGAGCAGGTGCGGGGGCATTCAGAATTGGGGAAATGGGTGCCCCAGGATACTAGAAACGTGTTGAGAAAAAAGTCACTGGGGGGGGGAGCCATACAAAAAGGGCCAGGACCCTGGGTTCCAAAAGGAAGACGAGACTAGAACATAAAAACTAAGGGGGAGAGGAGGCCTTATATCTCAAACAGACGCGAGAGACATGCTCGCTACCCAATTACGAGAGATCGGAAAGTAGGACAAGACTAAGAGTCTTGGCCAATTCTGTGCCTAAAGGGGAGAAGTAGTTAGTAGAAAGTAGTGGGGAAGAACATTGCAACATTCCAACTTCTTTTGAATGAGACAGGCCTTAAAAAACCGGTGAGCTTGTGGAAAGGGGTCCCACCAGCCCCCAAAAACACCTTTAGGGGAAATAGGAAGAAACTCCTGATTGAACTTTCTCGGAGGAAAAGTGCAGGGAGAAAGAAACCCCGAGGGGGAGGGGAAGGAGCGATCCAAAACGTTGTACGAAGGGCGACCAGGAAGAAAATAGAACGGTTATAGTTAGAACCCAGGGAAGACGATCCTGTGAGGGCAGAACGAAGAGGCTTTCATCTGTCCTAGCAACTCCCTAACCCGTTTTGCAAAGTCAGAGGCCGCTCGGGGTCCACTAAACTTTTTGTGGTGGGGGGGGGGTGTTGGGGGTCCTGGGGGATTCATTACGTTCGAGAGGATGAAAAGATTGCTAAAATAACACTAAACTGGGAATGGGAAAAAATTAAACACATGCCTCGAAGGAAATTGGAGAGGAACAGGGGGGGGGAAAATGGGAACCAAAAGGAGTCCGATGAAAAAAACAAAAAAAGGGTCGAACCGAAAAAAAATAGCACCAACGCCTCCTTCTTTGGAAGACGTCAGCCCGGTTAAAAGGGGTTGCCTTTACTGATGTACACCGGTGAATGAACAGGGAGAATGTCATAATCATAAGGGCCGTTCTCCTCCCTTCCTTAAGGAGTGAACGTCCTAGGGAACTCTGGTGCCCGGGTTTGCCTCACTTCTCAAAACCGTGAAGGAAAAAAGAGGGGAAAAAGAAGTCTACAAACTCATGTTCTAAATAGCCAAAACCAAAGGAAAAAAAAAGTCAACGACGTCCTCTTTCCGGTCCTGGAACGCCAGATACAAAGAAATAAAGAAAGCGCAATAAACAGCGGAAAGGTCACGATACTCTAAAAACAACACAAAATTGTAGAAAAGAAAGAAAATGGACTCCTAAAATTATGTCTGGACGCAGGAGTTGGGGACCGGGACTCTTTAACTAACCCCATGCGAACTCCCCCAGGCAGGAAGTCAACTTTCCCCTGCTGCGGTAATTCAGTCTCTCCAGTCCGACCCGCCAACCCAATTCCCCCGTGTTGACAAAACCTCTCTAAGGATCCGCAAGGGAAAAGCCGTCTATCAAAAGGGGGTGCCACGCCCACTGTCTCGGGAAAAAGTCGGACTGGAACCACCCCCGTACAAAACCAACCTGACACGGGCTGATACCCCCGGGGGGCCGGTGGGGGGAAAGCCGAGCGGGTGTTTATTGCATCTCTATCAGGGGGGGGACGTCGGGTGAACCCGCAGGGAAGGTAAACTGAAAAGACTGTTAGCGTCTTATCAGTAGATGTGCCTTCGGGCAAAAACCGACAATAGGATTCTACATTAGATGGGACTGAAGAGTAACCCAGGAGAATACCCGGCCGAGAGTGAAAAAAAGTCAACCGTAGGGTGGACTCGCAAACCCTCATCCAGAAACCTCATCGTTAAAGGGGCAGAAAGTGAAAGGCGTTCTCAACCAGAAAAGGAGATGGGTCATACGCGCAGACACAAAACTGATCGCTCGAGCGGGGGTTCTAGCGCAGGGGACCTGGGGGGTCACAAGGGACCCGACAATTAATATGATGTAGGAACGCGGCGATAACAGACGCAAACCTAAGGAATCGCCGGGGGGGGGAAAAAGAGAGGGTCACTTGGGGGCTTTCGTCACCAAATAGATCGCAGCCCTTAACTCACAGAAAGGAATCACGACAGACGGCAGCCTTCGCCCAAAAGGACAAGCAGACTCGTGGATTCCAAAACACGAAAAAGATCCAGGAGGGACTGCGCTCACTCACAACCAAAAAAACACGTCGAACTGGGGGTCAAGAGATATCCGGGCCCTCAACGAAGGGGGACAATAGGGACTATCCTGCGTGGTAAGGTTGGTCACAAAAACGGGGAGAGCTCCACTGGACCCCCTACAAAAAAAAAAAAAAAGAGTTAGGTTCTGGCAATCCAACTCAGCCTCAAGGGCGCACAGAAGTAGAAGAAAAGTGCCTTCGCAAGAAGGGGTAATTATCTATGGGGGATCCTACCAAACTTCGCCCCCGGCACGTCGGCCCTGCTTGCCGCTCAATCGAAGAAAAAAAAAGGGAAAACGGAGGAAGGAAAAAAAAAGGTCAAACGATACTGGGCTGGCCTTTCAAGAGAGGAGACGCGCCGCGCTCCGGAAAAAAGAGGACGCTCCGCTGCGCTTAAAGCTACGAGGTAAAACCACCTGCCAGCAAACCGACGGAAAGAGGGTGGCTGGGGTCTCGAAAAAAGAGGCCCTTCCAGTAACCACTTCGCGCCACTGCCACATAGTATCGAAGAAAAAGGCAAAAAAAACCTCGATCATCAAATCTGGACTCCGGACCGCAAACGCCATGTGGCCGCAAGGGTGTTCACATGAGGGGCGAATCAAAGAACTGAGCAATTCCTCATGAAAAAAACCAGAAAGAAGACCAAACAAAGGAGAACGGCTCTTAGGGCACGGGACCCGCATTAACTGAACGAGGGACTGGGGGTAACCGTCCAATAAAAACCTCGGGAACTAAAAAACATCAGAGGGAGCCCCCAGGGCATTTTGACACCCTAAGTCAGGGAGAGGGAGGATAAAAAAAAAAAAAAAAAAAAACGGAGAGAATCGTTATTGCCGACGTCAGGAAAAACCGAAAAAAGACCAAAGTCCCTTCCTCTAAACTTGAGTAAAAGATGAAGTCCAGACGGGGTGTCAATCGGACTGAAAAAATCTGGGCGAAAGGGAGACTGAACTAGTCTTAAAAATAGGGCCTTTTGGCACAGCCCTTTCTAGCCCTTGGGACACTTTGGAGGGGGGAGAGTATCAAGAGGTTCAAGAGGAAAAACTGAAGCCGCTGGAAGATTAGTGGAATCGGAGTCCAACCCGACAGCCGCAGGGAAAAAGGCCGCCCGTTGAAGGGACCCACCATTTCTCGCAGGACAAGTCCTTGAAAAACAAGAAACCGGATCAACTGAGGGGGGGGAAAAGGGAGTATTGGTGCCAATAGATGATTTGGTCTCAGCGAGCACCCCGACGGGAGTAAAAGGCCCGCCTGCATCGTTGCAAAAAAAAAAAAAGACTTTCAAAATCAGAAAGAAAAAAGACCCAAAGATTGAGTAAATAGGAGAAAACCTCTACAAGGAAGATGGAGTACACACCGCCGAGAGTCCGTGATGGAAGGAATAAAGCATTCAATCTCCAGCCTAAAGGGGAAAGCGAGTCTCAGCGGGGGGCAGGACTTGAGCGAGCGTCTCAACTTGCCAAGCAGCACTAGTTCATCTGTATTTGTCCTCGGGGAGACTAGAACTGAATCAGGAGAAGAAGAACGGCCTGCTGGATACGTGGACCGTCAGTGGCCCGGAACGGACGGATACACGAACAGTAGGAGACCGACCCAGCGAGGTAAGAAAGGCTAGAAAAAAATAACCAACTACACAAAGCCCCGCGTTGGAACGACAGCGCCCTTCAAAATTGCGCTAAATGAAATCAGGAACAAAAAAATGGAGCACGTAGAATGTCGAAAGAGGGGGCAGAGCCTTCAACGAAGGAGGGTCAAAACCTTTTGGAAAAAGTAGAAGACCTTGAAATAGAAAAGGATGGGGACAGAAAACTATCATAAACCAACAAATTTTATTAGAGATAAAGGACAAGACAGGGGGAGGCTTGTGGAGAAGGGGAACAAATAGCCACCACATTTTTCTAGGAGAAAAGTAACTACCACACGACTTATGAAAAAGGAAAAAAAAACAGTGGGGGGGAAGGGATCGGTCTTGGGAACCACTCTCATTGGAATAACAAAACAAAACACATACCTTGGGAGGGTGGCGGAGGAATCCGTGTAAAAAATCATAAAAGGGCGGGATAGCGGGTGTGAAACATCAATATACTCTTGAGAAAGAAGCAAAGGAAAAGGAAAAGACAAAAAGCTCCCCAATCCAAACACCGGCACAAAAAAAAAAAAAAAGGGGGGGGAACCCAAACCCACCGAAGGGGGAGAGAGGGCGGACGACCTCGGGAAAAGCCCAGCCTGGGGGAAAAGACGTGCTCGGGGCACTACTCTATAAAAGCGCAAAGACGAGAGCGATAAAACAGAGGAAAGCACCGGGCAGCCTGGGGAAATGTCATAAAAGGCCCAGCCTCCAGGGAGAGAGGGCAAAAGTCCAAACCAAAGTCTTATTGGGACTACTAGCGCCATAACTTTAAAAAAAGGGGGGAGCGTAAAGCCAAAGGGAAAAAAGTAATTCTGGCCCGAAGGAGAACAACTGGAGGAATGGGGGGGTCTCTGCTGGAAGGAATGGCACTAATGCTAAAACCATGCAAAAAAGGGAAGGTGGGGGGCGGTATAAAGATGCGAGAGCGGGTGGGGCAAGGTCGAGAATGTGCCCCAGGGGGTTAGCGAAAACATTGGGCACGGAGAAGGAAATTTGAAGGGGGGTGTTTTTCCAAGAGAGGAAAGAAGGAATAGAAAAGAAATTCCCGAAACGTAACCGGGAAAAGGCAGACTCCGAGAGAAAAGCCCCTTTGGTACACCCTTCTTCTGGAAAGGGGAAAAAAGGGGAGCACGAGACTGGAATAGAAGGGAAAGAGACGAAAGAAGGGTCCAATTGCAGAATGGGAGGAGGGGAGGGGGAACCAACTGAAATTTGAAGGGTTTACTGAAGGGGAAAGGGTGGCAGCCGAGAAATAAGGGGGAGGGTCGATTCTACGGAGCTAAAAGAATATCAGAAAGAAAAACAGAGCGCGACACGTTTCCTCGTCATTGATGAGGGGGGGAAAGGTCTACTTAGGGCAGGTGTTGAAATCTAAAAAAGATTGGTAAAAAAGAAGAAGGCTACTTGAACCACGTACCATGGGTCTACCTGACGGGAATAAATAGAGTGGTGTTTAAAGGAAGACGATAGTACGAGAAAAAAAAAATTCCAGATCACTGGGAGGACGGGGGGCATTGGGGATAAGAAGGGGGGGTAGGAGCCCGAAGAGGGATGTATTGGGCAAAAGACCGGAAAAAGGAAGGGTTTCTGTCCAAAGCCAGATTTCCCATTGCACGGGGCCTGAGGAGTCTAAAACGCGGTCTATTTGGAAAGACAAACATTAGAGGAAGGGGTGGGGATGTGCTGGGAAGGCTAGTGTATGATACCCCCCTAAAGTTGAGTCTCATAAGGATGGGGGGGAATGCAGATGGGTCATATGATCGAAGAGGAAAAAAAAAATCAACCCATCGCGACAAAAAGACTCTTCCCGGGAACTCGAATGAATACAAAAAAATATGAGGGGAAACTCAGTGGAGTGGGGGTACTTTCACCGAGTCTAAAAAAAAAAAGACTCCTGACTTTTAAGACTAAAAGTAGATAAAGCTTCCCTAATTCCTTCAAGAGTTTTGCAGAGTCCGCCCGAAGACTCTTCCGTGAGTATCAGGTCCTAGAATAAGAGGGTCAAGATAATCCTACGGGTCAATCTTAACTTTTTTCGAAAAACGGGGGAAAAGGAGCCCGTAGGGGGCAAAAAACACCCAACAGGGAAGAAAAAAAGGAAGGGGCCTAAAGAAGAAGGATCTCAGGGAAAATGTAAGTATAGATGTTCTCTAACAGCACTACCCGAACTTCGAAAAATCAAAGGTGTTACCATCAGGGAGAGGAAAAACCTTCCATTCGATTAGAATCAAGGCATTCTGCAGGGAAAAACCTTTTCAAAAAAAAATGCCTGTCTGCACAAAGAAGTCTCCGGGGAAGAAAAGGGGGGGAAGGGGGAAACAGTCCCTCTGTTTCATAAGTGGGCAACACGAGGACAAACAAAGGTTAGGGGGGAGGGGTAAAGTTATTCCTCTAATTAGGACAAAGAAAAAAAAGAAAAAAAAAACAAAAAAAACCCAAAAAGACTTGGGGGTTCAAACCGACTGATATTGAAAAAAAATTCTCTACAAAGGGGAAGAGGGGGAAGCAACGTGGGTAAGGGTACATTCCTCCTCAAGTGGGGAAGAAAAAAAAAAAACCCGCCTTCATAAAAAAAAAAAAAAAAAGTCGAAGAAGGGGGGATGAAGGGGTGCGAGCCCAACCCCTCAGGGGTGGGGGCAGAAAGACTTAGGGGGGACGCCGGGGGGAAAATCAACGGGGTAAAAGAAAAAAGGCTGTTGGTAGGGGTTGTGAGAAAACATCAGGTCAGAATAGAGAAAGGAAAAGGCGCAAAAAGGAAACGAAAAAAAAAAAAAAAAACAAAAGTCACGCCTGTACGGTTTAACGTAAACAATCATGGGGAACCTGACGTCAGAAAACTGCTACCGGTGAAAAGGGGGGGACCTAAAACATCCGATTGTGAGGAAAAAAAAGAGGGATCTGTGAGAAACCCAATCACGAAGAAGGAGAGGAAAGGGTCGGTCATTCCCGGGGGGGAAATGAGAAGTCATCTTCCCGGGGTGGGAAATCACTATCATCAGATTTGGGGAAGACGAACAGATCAAAAGGGCATGGAGCAAAAGGCGAACGGATAGCAGCATACCACCCAAAGCCCCCCGTTCGGGAAACCTTATTATCTAAGTGAATCAGCGAACCTAAACGGCTACCAAAAAAACCAGCCAAAGGGGATCCAAACCAAATGGAGGGTTTTATCTTTGGGTATAGAAGAAGGTAAAAAAAGGGTGAAGGGGTAAGGAGCCACCAGCGGGCTGCGCTCTCTGAAACCAACCTCAAGGAAAATTCGGGAAAAAAAGAAAAAAAATACGAAAAAACTTAAAGGAGGAGGTAAATATCAATCCTCGGAGAGATTCATTCGTCCCTACGTACTCATAGGTGCCTTCCCAAAGGGAGAAGGGTTGTTTCAGGATGAAAAGGGGACCCTCCAAAAACTCTGGTCACCGCAGAGACAAAGGGAGCTAGCTCAGTCACTCACAGGGGGGGTGAAAGAGGACAAAGTACAATAAGCGGACATCTACTTGACCAGAAGGGACTGAATGTGAAAACCCCCAACAGTGCTTCGTCGAAGACAGGATGTAAACGGGAAGAGACAAGGGCAAAGACACAATCCAAGGAAAAACTGACTATAAAAAATCATGACTGTGAAATTGCGAAATCCAGGGTAGGGGCAATCCTGGGAGACATTTGTGAGGGCTACAAGGTGGGGGGCAAAAGGAACTACAAGGGAAAGGGCGGAGTGAACCTGGAGGTTGACAAAAATGTAAATCTCTTAAACAAAAGTGCAGAAAGGGGAACTTCGGGGCGCGGAGACGGGTCTTCTACATACGGGGTAAAAAAGAGGGGGGAGAAGGGACCCAGAAAGGCAGTGTGAAAAAGGCTAGCTGGAAAAAAAAAGGTCAAAGGAAGGGGGAGAACCATAGCCCCGAAAAAAATCTGCAGCGCCATTATAAAGGCGGGGGGGGGAAGACCAACACCTAGGAAACGAAAAAGTCAAAAAAAAGTGATTCGACGGGGGGGGACTCGCCGGGCTCGAGTCCATTCGAAGAGCAAGTTTCCTAACAAGGGGTGAAGCAGAAGAAATACAAAAAAGAAAGAAGTTGAAAACCCGTGCGCATCCATAAAATGGCTCGGCCTGAGCCAGAGCACATGGGGCCACAGCCACGACAAATTTTAAGGAAGAAAGCCGGATCAAAGGGAAAGGGTCAAAGGGGAAAAACCAAACAAAGCTCCGTGACTTCAAAAAAGAGTTCGAGCCTTTCTGGTAGAAAGTAAAGACTAGGAGAGGAACCCAAAAAAAACCGGAAAGAACAGGACCTCTCAAACTCTATAGGAAGATCTATGCAAAAGGGAGTAAATGGTGGGCCACCAACTGGCAACTAAAAGACAACCCATTGGAGGAGCCCCCCTTGTCGTAAGGAGTGCAAAGTAAAAAAACTATGGGACCTCTAATTGGGAGAGTAAATTGCCCAAGCAAATCGAGCCTGACTAAAAAACCTCGGTGAAAGGGATGAAAGGAAGGGTATTATCGCAAGGATCCAGAAAGTCAGGTATATAAGTCCTCTCGACTCTTTCCCAAAGGACAAGGACCGAAGGGTCACGCGAGGTCCTTTGAAAAAAAACTTGCGGAAAAGGAAAAGACAGCCTGGAAAGGGGGGAATCGGCGCAGGGCTTCAAAAAAAAGGACCTCGAAAGAACAAACGCGGAACGGATCCAGAAAGTTAGAAAAAGGAATTCGGTTGAAAAAGCAACCTTCAAAAAAAAAAAAAAAACACCCCACTACGCAACAACCAAAAAAGTACTCTGGGGAACCAAAAGACCTCAAAATGCAAAGTTGACGCCCACCATCAGCAATCGGCAGGGGGGGGAGGGAAAGGCGGCGCCACCCAGCGCCAGGGAGGGGAACCTCAGAGGAGGGGAGAAAAAAAAAAGAAAAACTACCGGCACACCTGACTCGGCACCAAACCTTTAGTAAAAAGGACTGCTACTAGCTCTGGGCTCTCGAGGGGACCATCTATAAAAAGAAAAAAAAAACCAGGACCTGAAAAGACGGCTACGTAAAAAATCACTTCTAAAAAAAGTGGGTCAAGAGGGTTCAAAAGAACCCCGAAAAAACCACTGTCACTTGTACAACGGACAGGGGGGGGAAAGGTGTAAAAAAACGGAGGCAAATAAAAAAACTGGTCGGGGTGGTGTATCGTGGTGAGCGTGTAAAGACTGAAGGCCAGCGACCGCCGGATACTCAGGATGCAACACTAAAAAGGATCGTATCCAGAACTCGGAAAAAGTTAAAACTACAAAAAAGGGCCGGGCTCTGCCAAGGGCGGCCGTGCCGAGGTAAAGCGACACAGGCGAACGGAAAGCAACACGGTTTCTGAGGGCGTCTGAAAAAAGGGGGCATTTCAACCTACGACAAGTCTAGGATCTTACCGGCGGACTCTTGCTATCTTGATTGAGACCACAAGAAAAAAAATGAAACAAAGCAGCGTCGAACAGGGGGTAAGCGAAAACAGAGAGAAGGGGGACACAAAAGAACGCGCGCTGCTTCATTGGGGTCGGGAAAATGAGAAAAAAAAAGACTCTGAACTGGCAGAACAAGAAACAGAACGGGCCTGCATCGGCCACCTAAACCTTCGGAGGGAACTCGAAATCCCTGTGGGAAATGAAGACAGGCGCGGAAAAAAGAACGATCTAGAGGGGGAAAATATATGAAAAATTTAATGCTACTTCAAGCGCAATTACTAACTTCTCGTAAGAAAGGGAAAAAGTTGCTACCGGAAGCACTAAGGAAAAAACACCCCAACCTTGGGTGGCCCCCACCCAGCAAAAGGCAAAAGGGGGGGACCCTATTGGGGTATATCTAGTAGCCTAAAAAAAAAAAAAAAATTGCCTTCGCTGAGTTTCCCTTGAAGGAGTCAAAGAAAAACAGAAACGAAAACTGAACACTACTACAGACCCACTCGTAACAAAAGGGAAAAAGCTCACACTAGGAAAACCCACCCCCCCATCTAAATGGCGTGTCAGCAGCCCCACTTCTCTATTGGTTCCTCATGCAACGAGGTATACAAAAAAGTGCAACGGTCGCGGGTTAAGCTACTCACGATTCCACGCAACCGTAGAAAAAGGGGAAGGGGGGGGGTTAGTAACTCGCACAGAAAGGGGAAAGAGAAACAACCAATTGAAAAAAAGAAACACTTGAACTAATCAAAGAACAAACACACTGAGAGTAAGATAAAATGAAAAAGGACCGAAAAAGCGGGGGGGAGGGAAATTCGGGGGAGGGTTCGTTCCAAAGTTTAGGTTACCCCCTCCTTCTGGAAAACTTAAGGAGAAACGAGCGTTATAAATCCAGTGCCATGATTCGACGGGCGAGACGGGGAAAGAACTCGACGCGGAAAATAAAACAAAGGGTGGCGAAAAAAAACTAAAGCCAGGTGTGATCAGACCTAAAGGGAGTTTGAAAGACTCTTGGGGGAGAAGGCTCTGGGGGGTTCGCTGCAAAGCCCCTACAAGAAAAGCTCTCATCCCTTCAGGGAGCCGGACCGCGGGAAAAAAGCAAGATAGCCGCAACGACAAAGGAAAACCATTATCCACAAGCGGGCGCCGGGGTTCCCAAATATCATCGGGGACTCTAAAAAGGGTCCGACTAAGCCAACACTCTCCAGAGAGGGAAAGACCCGTTCAGGAGGGAAAAGGTTAAAAAAAGAAACATCTCTTATGAAGCTTCTAACTCAAGACGCTGGGTGAAAAGGGGTCACTCTAAAAAAAAAAAAAAAAAAAGAAAGGGAGACGGAATACCAAATTTTCCCAGAGAAGTTGACAGGGGGGGGTCAACTATCAGGGGTGAGCCCGCTCCTGTCAAGAAATTTTGCTGGAACAAAAAAATGGGGAACACGAAAAAAAAAGAGGGACAAGGGGAGGGACCAAATGGGCAGCAAAGAGCAGGGGGAGGAGAACTCTCGTAAGAGTGGGGTGGAAAACTTAGTCCGGGGCCCCCTGACATTGGAAAAAAAAATACTCAATGGAAGCCTTACGCTTGGGGGGGGAGGGGGGGAAAAAGCCATCCAAAGAAAAATAAGGTGAAACCAAGAGAATAGGTCGGAATCCAAAAAAAAAAACGGAACCTAACTCGCTTCAGTAGAGTAACAAATCAAAGGGGGGAACTTTCGAGATGTTCTCCTCAACGTAAAACTCCGGACGCCTCTACCGGGGGGCGCATGTAGTTCGGAAAGAAAACGAGCACGGGAGTAATTATGGGGGTCCAGAGGGGAAAAAATGGAAGGGTAGGGAGGCCAATCGAAGGGGGTAAAAAATAACTTGGTAGCACTAGACCACACGGAAAAAAAGATCTGAGAACGGTAACCCCCTAGTTCAAACAGGGGGGAAAAGAGGGGGGAAAACGTTACAAGAAACACGCGGGGGCGTCAAAAAGAAATTACCGAGGGGGAAAGTATTACGGCAAAAAAAAAAAGATTCACTCTCGTCAGGATGAGCTTTCAATTCAAGAGCTCGACAGAAATGACTGCTCATTTTTAAAGCCTAGGAAAGAAAATGATGGGTAGGGACAGTATCGCGCGAAGTGCACCGGGGCAACGCCTTCATAGCCGAAGGGCAACCGGGAATGCAAAAAAAGCTATCTAGGCCAGGCGGAGGAAACATCGGACAGATGATTGGGCGGAACTCCAATTCTCTTCAGTGGTGGGGAGGAAAAAGGGGGGGGGGGGCCTATTCCAAAAGAAGACATCACAAACGAATCAGGAGGAAAAGCAGTCACATTCGGGGAAAAAAAAAAGGGACCCCCGAGAAGAAAACATCAGGACGACTGACTTATCAGGAGAGGCGCATCCCACAAAAGGGGCGCATGATCCAAGGGACTAGGTGAGGAAAAAAGCGATGTGGAAAGGAAATCAGTGGGAATGGGCACTCTCTCGGTCCAGCCTAGGAAAGGGACCCTAGCTGGGTCATGACCATGACCTCGAAAAATCTGGGAAACAACTCTCAAAGCAAGGGCTTCCTTATATCAAGTGGACGCTTAATAAAGAGTTTTTCTGGAATAAAACCCTCCGGGACAGGAAAACTAAGGTGGCCTATAAAAGACGGCCCCTTCGGGGGTCCAAGAATACCTCATACCTATCATCCCAGATAGAAAAAGGCAGTATGGTGAGGCTCGTCACGAACCGCAGACCTACGGAAGAGCGAGTTTACCACACACGAGGAAAAAAGAACAAGAGACGAAAAAGGGGAGCATTTCTGGAGAAAATAACTAAGCCTTGGAGTTCCTTCCCAGATGCGCAGTGGGGCAAAGACTCCAGGCAAAAAACCCAACCGAAGTGGCGCCCGCCCCTCAAGTATTAAGGGGAAACGTTATTTCTACTGTTTGGAAAAAAAAAAAAAATCCCGGGTGTGATTGAAAAAAAACTTCTCGTTAGAGGCCGGTCTCAGAAAGAAACCGGAAGAAGAAGGGAGGGGGGGGATCACTGGTTTCTCAAGGGACGTTCTGGGTAGAGACCGGAAACTCAGGGGGATGGGGGACGTCCTAAGGGCTGGCCACGACTAGGGGGGGTGTGAGGAGAAAACTGTTTGATCCCAACAGGGGCAAAGGAACCTCCAACTGCAAAGCCCAATCGAAGCCACCAGGGGGGTACACGCTAGGGGGTTTAATTTCCTTTCATTAAACGCATCGGGGAGAAGAATGGTAAAAAAGAATCTGCGCCAACGGAAAGAACAATCGCTCCTGGAAAAGGGGTAGGGAAAAAAAATGTTTGATTTTAATCTTCCAGTTGAAAAGAAATGTCGGGAGTGAAGGGACGAGACAAATAAAGAGGAAATTTCCCGGGGTAAATGCTTAGAAAAAAAAAAAGCCCACCCGGAGACTACTGGGGTAACTCTCATGGCCCTGGGTGGGAAATTTGGGGGTAAGGGGGGTCAAGGACCAGGGGGTGAAAGAACTCTAAAAGAGAGCGGGGAGGGAGAGCTCCCGGATCCGTGCAAATGGCTGGGCTACCTCTGATGACCTGGGGCACACAGAAAATCCTCGTACCAAAAAATGTCGACCAACCGAAAAAAAAGGGTCCCAAAAAAAATCATAGAACGAAGGAACTCCTCGGCCAAAGAACTTCAACGGAAGGCTCCAAAGTCTAAACCAAATAAAAGGTCCTGAGGGGGGCGGCACACTTCCACGATGAACGCAATGGGGCCGAAGGACCTAAGAGGCCGTATAGCTCAGCCAACAAACCGACTAGTAAAAAGATAGAGCAGCAAGGTTTTGCTCAGGGAAGGGGGAGACTTCCCGTGACTCACCAAAAAGTCGTGAAGGCCAGGGAAACCGAAATGACAAGGGGGTAGCACAAGGTCCTTTCCGAAAGTCCAAGGAGAGCGGGAAAAAAATTTTTTGAAAGCGCTCCGCCAGGAAGGACCGGGACTCCTCCGGTCCGGGGCACCAACCAAAACTCTATACAAAAATCGAAGGGGGGAAGCCGGGGAGGGGAAAATATTTCAGAGGGACTGCTCTAGCTCAAGGATGGTCACACCCTGTCAAATCCACCAATAACATACACTAAGGGACCCAGAGTGCCTAGAAGGAGAAAACCGAGGGGGTCCGGAGGGCCTACTCCATTGTCTTGTCGGAATGTGGGGAAAAAGTCAGAACCCTTGAAAAAAAAAAGGGAAAAGTAAAGAAGAAATCTGTTCGTGAAACATCTCAGGTGACTGCTTTACGTAGTATGTTCAACCAAAAAATTGCAGGATGAGGGAGAAGTAAGTCTAAAACAACGAACGATTATGCAGAATTAACCAAAGGTACCAGGGGGTGTACAGGGGGACCAGGATTCTGGGAAACGATCATATGCACCACGAGGAGTGAGACGCACCAGCTCCGGCCCCGAGATTCAGAAGGAAAATGATCGAGGCGGGATAAAAGGTCGGGAAAAGGGAGGAAAAAGCCCGGCCAGCCCTCGGAAATCAACGCCTTTCCAACAAGGAGGAAAAAAAACTATTATAAGAGGGAAACCAGAAAAGTAGGGGGGGGGGGAACGAGTCGAAAAAAAAACCTACGACATCCAGGGTGGGGAGACTCAATGGCGGGTCACCTCCTTCAGTGGCGACCAAGCAGCAGGCTGGGTCTGAACGCCGGGAAGGCCTTAAAGGCCATCAAAAACTGAATCTCGATTAGCCAGCTCAAACGATTTGCCATCATCCTCGTGCTGGTAAATACTCGAAGTAGGGTTAACCAAAGGGGAAAGACAGAGGAAAAAAATTCCTGAGACCTTCGCCTTCGAGGCCTTAAGATTCGCCCTCAGTAAAGGGGGGGGAAAACCTCTTGTGCCCTCTCCCCAGTTTCTGAACGCCCCCCCGGGATCGTAGGGAGGGTGAAGCAAAAAAAACAAAAAAGAATTGCCAATTCGCCACTCCCCCTCTAAATAAAAAAGAACGAAAAGAAAAGGAAGAAAGATGGGGGCCGAGATGAGAGTCTCCCTCCTCAGGACCGTCAGAACGAACGTGCTGTGGGGTCCGCTGGAAGGGGAAAGGGTCAGCCCGACGCATCGACCTTGACCCGCTTGGGAAAAAAAGGGACTCCCTGTTCTAAGGGAAAATCCCTAAAGAAAACTGACAGCTCCAGCCTTACTGCGAAACAGTTCCACCCGCTGGGAGAAAATGAGGATAGGATGGGTTGGGGGAGTTCCACCGGACTAACCAAAAGGGCAGTCACCATCAGATACTAGGGGATTACTCAAGACTAGTAAACGGGGGGAAAGAATAAACGCATTCCTTGGAGCGGTCGGAAAAATCAAACCTCAGCTTGCAGTCAGAAGCGCACCAGAAAAAAGAGGGCCACCATGATTCGGACCCACCACACAAAAACAAGGATCTCCTACACTTGTCAAGGAATCCCTTCGGGAGAGGGACACGCGATGACGCCAGAACCCTTGAACGCCTTCACGGGGCCTAGACTCCTTGAGAGGGCGAAAAACCAAGAGGGAAGGGGAGGCACTGGGTTATGCACGAAAGGGAAACAGAACCGGCCAAGACTCTAAAGGAGACGGGATCTACTCAAAGCTACCCGAAGAAGTACGGGCCCTATGCTCGTCACATTGGGGAAGTGCACTCGGTCTCCATCAATGGAAACGCAGTCGCAGGAGAACGGAGATCGCAAAACTGCGTTTCGTCGACACCGTTCAGGAAGGACACACACGGGGCCACGTTCGACGCTCCAAACAGACAAGGCTTCCTCTGAGAAAACTAGGACAGGCGGCTGGGATTTCAAACCTCAAGAGACATGAGAAGAGGGACTTCCACCCCCGGGTCAAAATAGTTCCGGAAACACACGATCAGATCAGGGGAACACTCATCTCTACACTGAATGGGGGGGGAGACATTAATCGAGAGGACGGGTCGTGGGAAGAAACCCGACAGGCAAAGGAACCACTGCTCGGGTCCCACTACTTGACGGGGGGGGAAAAGTCACGACTAAAACGCACCCCCTGTTACGATTAGGCACGAGCGACTCCAACTAGGCGCGGAAAAGGGGGAGTCGCACGATAGAGAGGAAAAAAAAGGAAAAATCAAGCTGAAGCTACTCGTGAAGCGTGCCGAGAGAGGGGAAATGACGCGTAGGAACTCGGGAACCGGCGCAACGAGGGGGAAAGAGGATGTTCAAAAAGGGGGGCTCGCGCGGAGTCCTGCTAAAGAAGGGGGCAGCATTCGACGGGGGGGGAGGGTTAACCTGGGAAGCTTAAGCCTATAACTACTTACAATGCGGAAGAGAAAAGAACCTGTCGGAACTCCAATTTACAAAGATACCCGAAGGGAAATTCGGGCTCATCTAACACGCCGGAAGGGGGGGGAAATCAGTCAGACGAGATCAAATGGAACTCCACAGATAAGATAGTGGAGAAAGAGAAAGAAAGGGGGGAGTGGGCAAAAAAAACTACGTTTTACAATTCCGACGACGCCGAACCAATCAGCCAATGCGGAAAAAATCACTAGAAAGAAAAAACAAAAGGAGGAGGTGAAAAATAAGGATGGAAGAAGGAAACGCTCAGATGGGGGGGAGGAGCCAGTGGGGGACGTCCAGGACTACTTTCAAAAGTTCGCCAAAACCCGACCTTTGGCGGACGCGAAAGAGAGAGGCACTAAGAAGTTTTGTTTTGAATAGAGGGGGAAGGCCAGGAAAATAGAATCGGCCTCTTCTCGCCCGATTTAGGGGTGTCCTCCCCTGAAAAAGAAAAAAAAAACCCGGTAAAACTAGGGATCGAGGGGGGTGGAGCATGGAAGTGACGTATTGACTCCTTTCGCCGTTCAAGGCGGTAAAAAAGCATCCCCAGGCATCGAGCAGCGCCGGAATGGAGTCACTCACTTAACCTGACGGGAAAGAACGAGATATCAATTGCGTCGAAACGAAAGAGAAAAAAGTCGCGAGGCTATCAACTCAACTCTTAGGCCCGGGCAAAGCAACGTGACGTCGGAACGTCAACCAATCTAATGTGGGACACCAGAGGCGGGCGAAAAAAGGGACAAACCGAGATAAAAGAAACCTAAGCTCATTGCGAGGGGCATCATCCCAAGGTCGAGTTCGTGGAAAAACCGTCGGCAAAATTCCGGGGTGCTAAACTGAATCACTTGAAAACGATTGAACCAAAAGCCATGTGGGACCCAGGAAGCAGCGCTGATGACCTGAAATGAGAACTGGTGGTGGGTGGCAGGAGGGCGGGGGAACTCCACACGTTGAAACCAAATCTGGGAACCGAATGGGAAGAGGAGGTTGGTTGTGAGAGTGGACCAAAAAAAGAGAAATGAAACTATCGAAAGATTCGCCCGTAAGAATGCAGATCAGGGCTCGCTCCGCTCACGAACCGGGGACCGGGGAGAAGAAAAAAAGCAATCAAAATGGGGGTCTTCCGTATGTCGGTTTACCTCCTAAAAAGGAGAATTGATCCCCATATTCTTCAGAAAAAATGTGAGAGGAAAGGGAATCTACATTTATCAACCAAAGAAAAGGAGGAGGTAACTCTTGAGTTTATCTCACTATCAACCCATATATAATCAGAGGAAATGAAACGAGCCGTGAAGAGGACTAGTTTTCTCATACCAAAGGGGACGACGGTCATGTCGGACGTACACATTTAGCACTCGGCGATCACAGGGACCAGAAAGATGGCATAAGGCGACCGAAAGCTATCAACTGTGTACTAAAGGGTGGGCTAGAAGGCATTAGGAGCAGAGACATCAAAAGCGAATGGCAAAACTGAATTGCAAAAGGGAGTTTCTGGTGGGCCCTCAATATTGACCACAGGGGAAATATCTCTCGGGCGAAAATAAGGAAGGGGGCCCCAGGGTCCATACTACTGTTTGGAAAAAGGTTGTCGGGGGGAAAAGCAAGGGGGGGAAAAAGACCACGGACACTTGGAAACCTAATTTCTAGCAATCACGGGGGGGAATTAACCTCACGTGAAAGGGGAAACGCAACTAGAAGCTCCGGAAGATCGGGGGTCTGGCCACACTTTTCTGTATTAAAAGAGGGGGGAAAGGAAGAAAGACAAAAGTACGCAAGGGGCGCCTAGGGTTCACTCCAAAACGGCTCGGGTCCAAAAAAGGAGACGGAGAGGTATTAAAAATCGATCCAGGCACAAACCAAGCAAGTAATAGGTCACTGTAATCTGTCTACTTCTCAAAAGGAAATTCAGGGCCTAAAATTTAAGTATTTTCAGGTTGGATGTCAATTCCCTGGGGAAGCAGCCCTGGGGGCGAAAGGGATCAGAAACATCGGGTGGTACACAAGGGAACGAACAAAGGGGTGTCCGACATGACCGTCAGAAAAAGGCGAAAAGGCTGAGAGCGAAAAGGGAGATATAGATTCGAAATACCGACAGGGAAAATCGATGAAAAGCACACGCAAACGGGCGGGGGCTAAAAGGAGCTCAAAATCGGAAAGGACCAAAAAATGCAATGGCAGCCATCTTCCTGCCCGCGCCCAGCCACGGTGGGAAAACCAAAGTGGAAGCTTTTTGGATAAACTCTCCACTATTGATGGTTAGTAAGGTCGCGAGGGGGGGGAAGGCACAAAACTGGCCTTCCAACTGATCGGGGGAAGACAAGGGGCTAGGACACCAACGAGGACAATAGGTGTCTACTGTCCGTCGGCCCGCATAGCGTGCTGGGGGGGGGAAGACCAACATTGGGGGTCTAAGAAGAATGCAGGGGGAAAGCCGGGTTGATCCCCCCTCTGGGGGGATACCCCTCTCACTTGGGTGCCTCGACGGCAAGGAAAAAGGTCAGGGCTCTGGGGGGGAATTCAAACTGTTAAAAGAAAATAGTTGGCGGAGAAAAATGTTAGAACCGAGGAAAGCGCCACGGAACGAAAAGGACCTGACACGGTTACTAGGGTAATTGAACAAGAAATGTTTCAAAAAAAGGACCACTTGTGAATCTTGAGGGGAAGGAAACAAAAAGAGAGGAAAAGGGCAGAAAGCCATAGAGACCACACTGAGCAGGGAAGAATAACATATCTTATGAGGGGCACCAGGGTGGAATCTTGGAAACTCGTGAAAAATCCAATACTACGAAGGAAGCAATGTACTATTCCTCTAAACTGATCTCCCATGCGTCCCTTTGTACGATTATGGAATCTGGCTGTTTTAACGCACCGGCGCAGGGAATTGCAACAATTTCCCGTTGCCTGAAAGCGCGAACACCGTCGCTCCCATAGCCAGGAACAAAGAATGCACTCCCTCAAAGAAACCAGATTTACTTATGTCCACAACTAGTGGGTCTCGTAGCCACTGCTGGGGGCGTTCCGTGAAATATTCCCTCAATACTAAATCTGGCGCAGCG